>Ga0214170_1000625_pt1 | contig 11576 bp, 30 predicted proteins | sample TroBogEpilimnion_2_FD_153008 | JGI IMG/M metagenome (GOLD analysis project Ga0214170, IMG submission 153008) | Freshwater microbial communities from Trout Bog Lake, WI - 27JUN2007 epilimnion | ecosystem: Environmental > Aquatic > Freshwater > Lake > Epilimnion/Euphotic zone | place: Trout Bog... | reverse complement strand
CTCCAACCACCATCGGATTTTTTAGATTCTGTTAAAGCAAAGTCTTGCTCCACAGTTCTAAACACTTCCTCTATTTCCTCATCTGTTAGTGTCTTTGCTGGATGCAGATAAAGCGGAGTGCCTTCACCCATTTCGTTGTATTGATAATGTTTAGTTACATTACCGACTACTTTTCTCCACGCTACTGGTTCATTATTCATTTCTCTTGTGCCTTTCTTACTTAAACAATCCTCTGTATAAATAAATTCCAACTGCAATAAACGCTAACCAAAAAATACCAACTATGGGGAAAAGCAATCCAAACAACAAAACCCAATCTAATGTGTTCATTTCTCTTGTGCCTTTCTTAGTATTGCCAAAACCATGTCAATAGCCATTTGTGCAACCATTGATGGCGGTAAATCTTTAAAAGCATTTTGTTCTGTCAAAGTATCAATAATTACTTTTTTGATGTCTGTATCGTTCATTTCTCTTGTGCCTTTCTTTCCATTTCTTCATATTCAGTCCAATGCAAAACATCAGAAGCTGTAGGATATTTTTCCCATACATCAGCACCCACTAAAGCATCTACTTCAATCCATTCCCATACCAGTTTAGGTATCCTTGCATAATATGTAGTGTTTGCACTCATTTCTCTTGTGCCTTTCTTAGTATTGCTCTAGCAAATTCAATGTTTTGTTCGCCTGTGTCAGTTTCCATGACACACCAAATTTCAATTATTTCTTCATCTGTTAGTGTCTTTGCTTTCAACGCCTCAATTTCAGCTTGTTGCTGGCGTAGCATGGTGGCTGCTTGTTCTCTTGTGCCACCTTCCCAATGACCTTGCTCTAATTTATCAGCTAGTTCATTTGCGTTCACTTGTTCTTGCTCCAGCCGTTGCATTTAGCTAAAAACTCTATGGCCCTATCAAACTGTTCTTGCATATATTCAATATCATCTGCTTGTTTTCTAAGCAATGTAGCTGCGTCCTGGACACAAACCAAATCGGTCATATTGTCAGCTATTGCTCTTTGCAGTTCTTCAGCTAATTTATAAGCGTTCATTTTGAGTCTCTCGCTGTAGTTTTCCATAGGGTTTCCATAACCTCTACTGCACCCATTGCTAATAGTTCATGCTTGTAAAAATACCGAGCTGGATATTCGCTACGACCAAACTGGTTAACAATTTTGATGCAAGGAGCTACATAGACACCAGGCTTAACATAATGAGGAATATATAATATCCCGCCCATTTTGTAACACTTGTATTGTGCAAAGTCTGGGCTTTCAAATTCGTGGATTTGTTCCATTTAAAATCCCAATCCAAACATTGCGCCCAAGATTAGGCCAAGCAATATTACGCCTACCCATTCAATAATTGCTGTTTTCATAATTCCCCCTAAGTTAAAAAAACAAGACAAGCTGCTTAGTCGTACACCCTCGGCTTATTGAGCTGAAGTATGATTGCCCCGTGTAAAAAGTATCAGATCGAGCCTCTTAGATTTCCGTATGGAGAGGTACTTTGCTGAATAACGCCCGACCTGATGTAGAAACTATAATTTAAAAAACCACAAAAAAACCATCTTGTGCAAAATATATTTTATGTGTTGCTTTTAGGCAACATTAAGGTGGGGCTGAGACCTCACGGAAGGAATTTTGGCGGGGGATCACCAACCCAGCCCCAAAGATATTATACGACCAATCCGCTTTTTATTTGGTAATAGCGCAAAAGATGAAAAAAGCACTTTAGGCCCTTCTGCAAATCCGCTTCTTCAATCTCGCAGACCTTGACTTCATTGGTCAACCCGTTGACAAAGACAATAGCGCACCTAGCATCTGAAAGCCCCAAGAGTTCTCGGTAAGCAGCTAGTTGCATGATATGATCCTCGTATGGAACGACCTTTTCCAAAGGGACTTCTTTTGTCTTAAAATCTGCAACTACGGGTACTATTCCCTTAACTTTATCGCCCTTAGCGTGTAAGTCCACTTTTCCAGCAAAGCCAAGCTCATGGCTACCAGACTTCTCAGTAACCCATAAACGACTGCCAAACGAGGCTTTTAGGGCGTTTTCTGCGTTACGGCAATAGTCAGGCACTTCAGGTAGTAAAACTTGGCTGAAATAAGCCTCTAAGATGCCGTGTATCTGCGTTCCTCTATCGGCTGCATCTCTGCCTTGAGCCTTAGAGTCATTTAGAACTCGGTCTAAATAATCTTCCTCAGACTCGCCCTCATTGCGTGGTAGCGTTAAGGCTGCAAGGATAGCCTGCTGCTGAAGCCAATTTTGGAGTCCAGGCTTTGACGCCACACCGAGAATGGTAGTAACGCTCGGTAAAAGGCCCAACTTCTTTGCATCTCGCAAAGTGGTGTTTCGCATCCCTTTGCCATCGGCTCGCTCAATGGTATAGGCTGGCTCTCCGTCTTTGGTGTACCAATGTGATGATTCATTACTCATTATTTCCCCTGGTTATGCTATGAGTTTCTTTGTGATGTGGTTTGCATAGCCAAACAACATCTAAAGGCCGTGAATAGTCTGGATGATGCGCTTCTGCTTCATTGCCACAAATAAAACATGGCAATTTTTTAATAATACCTTTTTCTACTGCTCTATTTAATGCTGTTCTTGCTTTACGATGATGTGGGTACTTTTCTTGGCGTAATTTATCCGCTTTAGATTGTGCCAATTTGCCATCTTCTGTTTTTGAATATTTTTGTTGTTTTTGGTTACGGCAAGATTTGCACTCAGTCCGATATTTTTTTGTATCAGACCGAACGCTAAAATGACTCAGTAATTTGTCCTGTTCACAGGTTTTACAAATCTGAGTTGACATTTTTCCTTCTCCCCCGTTTTGGTTTTACTTCATCCGTGTTTATATCATATACAACTTCTACTATAGGTGCAGTATCAGGCAATACTTCAGCTTGATGAGCTGGAACTACTACGGCCTCATATTCTGTCGGCATTTCCTGACCGCACCAATCTTGTGGCAATTTATTAACCACAATAGGATTGAGTTTACAAGCCCCCATCATATCGTTTTGGTTAAATACAAAAAACTTACATACTTGGCAAGTCATTTAATTCCTTGTGCATAGTTAATGATACGCTCTGAATCATAATAGTTTTCGCACATATCGGCAGCAACGTGCAGAACCGCCTTAATTACAGACAACAAATCTTCAGGTTTAAAACTAATGAGTTGTTGTTCTTCATCTACGCCAACTGGTTGCCAACTTAATTTGGAACTTTCGGTAATAAGATTCTTAATTTGATTCTGCATGATGTTTTCCTTTAGAACGGAGTGCTATCGTCTATAAACGGATCATCTTTTGGTAGCTCGTCTGATCCTGCTGGTTTAAATCCTTGTGGGATTTTTTCTTTGCCGATTGATACGCTAAGAAACTTTGTGCCTTTAGTGGATGTCTTAGTCCAGGCAGACAAGTAATGCTCTTTGCCATTGACCATAACTGTTCCAGTAAAGTCAGGATGGTTATCAGAAGCCTTACGCTCGTTCTTGAAAAGACTTCCTGAACCTTCTTTTGGTGTATATGCCATGCTATTTCCCCTTATAAAATATCTTCTGCTACAGACTTCATTGTTGAACTTGATTTAACTTGCTTGGGCGCAGAGGCTGCGTTGCCATCGTCATCGGCTTGCACTACGCCAACTACTGCTGCAAGAGCATATCTACGCATATAGGTAAGCGCAGAGCCAGCTCCTTGTGCATCAGGTTTAGTTACAGGCAAAGACATCTGTTGACTAATCCATTCGCCAGAGCTATGCGTAATGATTGTTGTGAGGGCCATTGTGCCTTCAAAATATTCGCCTGGTAATTGAACTACTGCTAGTCCATTGGCTGATAACAGATCACGACACGCATCCCATACCGACTCTAAGTCTGCATACTTAGATTTAAAGAATGGGTTAGCTGAGTCCTTCTTTGCGTAGGTCAGCTTGCCTTGCACGATTGATAATGCTGTGGCTAATTTAGCTATAGATTCAGACTGGTGCATTTTGACCTCCGAATACTTTGCCAAAATCTTCAAATACGGATTGCAATAGATTATTGCGCTTGTTGTTTGGTTTTCCACAAGCTGCACGAATAACATCCACATCGTCTTGCGACAGTTCTGTGCCGTATTCCATGTTGTCTAACGCTAATTCCAAGCGTTGCTCCATTTCGGTCATAACTTGATACAACTCATCCATTTAAATTCCCCTTAAATGACATAGCGAAGTTGCTATACCCTTTATTGTAAGCAAATTTAAAAAAAATGCAAACATTATTTGTAAAATCTTGTAAACTAACAAAAAAACCATGTAAGTAAACTTATACAATGATACTAAATCCTGAAAATTTCATGCAAAATGTGGAAAAAATACCTTTTTCGGGGTGCTGGATATGGGTTGGAAGCATAAATGGTCAAGGCTATGGCAGGATTTCTTTGACCAAATGGGACAATGTTTCTGCTCACAGAGCCAGTTATATGTTGTTTAAAGGCCCAATTAACAAAGGTTTGTATGTTTGCCACAGATGTGATGTGCCTGCTTGCGTCAATCCCAATCATTTATTTTTAGGCACACCTGGCGATAATGCTAGGGATATGGTTGCTAAAGGCAGACACGCTAAAAACTACAAGCACAAAAAAAGACCTCCGCTTGAGGTAAGTGAAGAAGTTTACGAAAAAGTAATGAAACTTATAAATGCAAAAAAATAGAATAGTTTTTACAGATTCACAGATTATTGAGCTGTTGGGGGGCGTTAAAAAAGTGTCGCTTTTATGCAACATTTCACACGCTGCGGTATCACAATGGAAAAAAAATGGTATTCCTGGTTCACAATACGCATTTTTAGGGGCAACTCTTGAAAAGGAGTCGCATGGTTTAATCACACGAAAGGACTTGTTTCCGCAATCCTGGCATCTAATTTGGCCTGAGTTGCAAAAATAAAAACTTGTTGTAAGATGTAATTTCTTTGATTGGCGGCTCTAACGACATCGTAGCGATCAAAGGGAAGTAGCGTTACTAGAGGGAAGATGCTGAAATAGCGCAATACAGGTGGCGAAGCTAGTGCCTGTGCATCGAACGACTGGCGGGTTCTGTGGCTCCGGATGGGCAGAATTGAAGGCGAACTTAGGTAGGCTAGGTTCGCTCACCAGAAGCGCAAGGAAGGTTTTATATATACTTTAAGTGGTTTAGTATAATAACTAAGGGGAACTATGATTGAAGATATGGTAAGTGCCAAAGAGTTTGTCAACGCTGACACTCAAACACGGGAGTCTATGCTCATTGATATGTTACGAGTAGCAGACATGGAAATTAAATCATTACGAGAACAACTTTTATTTGCCCGGCGTGAGCTAGAGGCTAATAAACAACTTATCCATGCACTTGGGCCTGCTGCTTTTGAAGGCAAACATTAATGGAAATTTTAATTAAGAAAATTAAAGAAAACAAAGATGGATCAGCCGAAGTCCATGTGCATTATGACAGGGAAGGCTTGCATTTTCTTGTCCAGCAAGGAATGACTTGCACTTTGGTAGAAGCTATAATGATGGAACGTAACGGGGAGATGTTTCATGTTTCAAGCGTTTTGGGATCTGTACCCAAGAAAAGTAGCAAAAAGAGCAGCGCAGTCAAGCTGGAATCGGTTAAGCGAGTTAGAGCAAAAAGAAGCTCTTGATGCCATATCAAATCATTTAAAATATTGGAAGCTCAAAGAAACTTCAAAAGAGTTTATTCCTCATCCCGCCACCTGGCTAAATCAAGGGCGATGGGAAGATGAAATTGATCTAACAGAAACTGTTGTAAAAAAACCACAGTTGCCGTGGTTCTCATCTGATGATTTAACTCTAGCTAAAGCAAGAGAATTAGGAATAACGCCTTATGCTGGAGAATCATTCTTCCAATTACGACAACGAATTACGGCACAAATCAGCCGTCAGGCAGCTTTGTAAATGGCGGTATGAATGGGGATTAGCAAAGTTTAGACAATACATATCGAGCAAGAAATTGCCTCAAGTATTATTGCAAGACTATGCTATTCAGTATCAATTAGGAAACAGGGGGGAATACAAATGTTGGAAAAAACCATTATCGCAGCAACAGGGCTTGGATATTTGATGGTCGGTGTTTTGCAATTACGCAAAGGCTCTATACCCAACGCTATGATTTGGCTAGGCTATTCTTTTGCACAAGTCGGTTTATGGATGGCACTAAAATGAATATTGAATACGATCCAAACAAAGCTATTGAGTTTATTTACAAAAACGCTCCAGAGCTGGCAAAGGCAAAAGGCCAATTAGCAGAGCTAGAGTCATACAAGCATAGCCTTAGAGCCATCAAGATGAAACAATCTAGTGAACAATCACTAGGAGCGCAAGAGCGAGAAGCATACTCTAGCCCTGAATATCAAGAGTTATGTAAGGGTATTGGAGTAGCGACAGAACAAGTAGAAGCATTAAAATGGCAGATCAGGGCAGCAGAAATGCGGTGGGAAACCTGGCGTACAGAACAAGCTAACAATAGACAATTAGAAAGAATAACTAAATGAACGACTATGCAGAACACATCCTTAAACTTAAATCATCAATTCACCACCTGTACGATGCTTTAATTAAAAACAAGAACGATGAAGTGCATACATTGGTTAGCTCTATTAAAGAATCAGCACAAGCTATAGAAATCTATACGAATACTAGTGTCCACTAAGGCTCAAAAAGCGCATTATGATCGCTTGGCGAGATTTGGCTGCATCCTCTGCTACAAACAAGGCAATGAAGGGACTCCAGCGGAGTTGCATCACATTAGACGAGCTGGTAAACGAGGTGATGCCCCTGTTATACCCTTGTGCCCCTACCACCATCGAGGAGCAAATACCAGTATTCACGGAATGGGTCGCAAACGCTTTGAGCGAGAGTACGCTACTACAGAAGAAGAACTGCTCGAATTGGTATTACAAAAGATTCGTTAGAGTTCCAAAGGATCAAAACCTAACTCGGTAGCGACTCGTTTTGCTCTGCGTTTAAATGTCGCATCGTGTTTAGTCCAAGCATGAGTGACTGTGTTGGCTCGGCTCATGTGAATCATTTCATGGCATAGCGTTGTCATAACTGTGTAAAGATGCCCACACCGAGCTTCTGATACTGTAACTATGTGTTCCCAATCCCCGTCATCGTGCAAATATGTACCCATAGCTTCAGGGTCTGCATCAACAATAAATTTCACTTGCTCTGGTAAAGGCATATCCCATTTGCAATATGGTTCGCAACATACCATTGCACTATAAAGATTGCGTAGGATTGCGGGTGTCAGTTTCATATTGAGTGGATCTTGCCTCTAAACTCAACTTCATCCTCGCCCCATACTCGTACCATTTCAGGTTGTAACAATTTGCTACGCTCAAAAGTCAACATTACAAAGCCACTATTCCAATCTTTAGGTGTATCTTCTGTGTAATTAAACTGTGGGCCATTAGGATCGCTTAGAGTGCCTGTTTGAACGCCATAGCGAGTGCCGTTGTAATCGTTAAAGGGGATGCTAGATAAAACGTGAGTATGCCCTGTAATCATGTTTACGCCTGAATTGACAGTATTGTTTCTACCTCCAGTCCATCCACCTTTCCACCGATGCTTGATACAAGTGTCCTCATTGATCCAAACAGACCAACAAGGTTGCCACATAGGAAAATACTCTTTTAGAGAAGTCCCAGGCACGCCTTCAAAAGCAGGAAGAAAGTTAACCACATTGCTAGTAAAACGCATATCGTGATTCCCAAGCGGCCAGAATAGTTTTGCACCTTTGCTTACCTTTTCAATTTCACCTAAATAATGTTGACAAGCCTCAAGTTCTTCTTTGACTGATGGCAACTTATCGAAATCCATTCTAGGATGGCGACTAATTCCGGCCCCGTCAAAAGCGTCTCCGTTACAAATAATAGCTGTAGGCTTAAACTCTTTAATTGATTCTAATAGAGCTTTAAAAGCGGTAGTCGTAATATCGGGCCAAAAGTGTGCATCGCTAAAAACAATGACTCTACCTTGTTCTAAATCAAACCCTCTGCGAGTATGACCTTCTGCTTGCATTACTTTGCTAATAGGTATTCTTGCGTCATTGAAAGTAGGCAATTCAATGCCTAAGCGACTTTCTATGGATCTTCTGCGGTTATATACTGCTCGGATGTTTAATTTATGTTTCTTTGCAAATCTTGCGGGGCTTCCTATTGCTTTCCACTCTGCTATCCATTGTTCATCCGTAAGATAATAACCTGACATTTTTGCCCCTATTGGTGTAAAGTGTTTAGATACTAACCTCTAATTTATTACAATTCAATGACTTATGCTAAAAGGGTTGACGCTAACCATTCGCTTATTGTTAAGACTTTGCGTGATTTGGGTTGCTCTGTGTTCGATACGTCTAGGGTTGCTGGGGGTTTTCCCGACTTGGTTATTGGCAAAAATTCAAAAACAGCTTTGGTCGAAATAAAATCAGATGAAAAAGCTAAATTTACACCTGCCCAACAAGCCTTCATGTTGAATTGGCGTGGATCAACAGTAGCTAGAATCCACGATATTGAAGGTGCAATAAATCTAGTAAAATTGCTTGAAAAATCGTAAAATAGTATTATTATTCGTAGTGTATTAACCCCATCTTAAAGGATAAATCATGGGCAAAATGGACAGCAGCAAAGGTATTCCACTATCAACTGGCGATAAATTACCTAAAGGTGCAGATGCTTCTGATACCTCTGGCGAGCGTAAAGTTAAGCTAGTTGGTGGAGTTGGCATGGGCAAAATGGATGCAATGGGTTCACGCCCACTCTCCCATGCTGGTAACTTTGAAGGCAAGCTCGGTGAGTTGAATGACGGCAATATGGGTGAACGTGAGTGCTACAGCCATAAGCGTGTCGGACACGATCAAGACGATATGTAAGCAAAAGCCCCAAGCCTCGGTAAAGGCAAGGGACTTTTTGACCAACCAATAGGGTAATATTGAATGGCTGAAGAAATTGTAACTTTTAAACCTCTGGGGGACAAGATTATTGTCCGCCCAGATGTTCGTGTTTTAAGCTCTGTATTAATTGTGAATAACAAAGAAGCTGAAAACATGGGAACTGTAGTAGCGGTAGGCCCTGGCAAAAAGCTATCGGCAGATCGTAGAGAAGCAATGCCAATTCAAGTAGGGGCGAGAGTCCGTTTTGGCACAATGAACGATGATCCCAAAGAGGAATATCTGAAGTTCACAAAGATAGACCACGAGGGCGAGAAGTGTTTACTGATGAGCTGGCAGGATATCTGCTGGACAGAATAGGGGAAAAATATGATTGATCGCATTATTGATTGGTTAAGTAAAGTCATTGGCCCAAAGCCCAAGCCATCTAATCAATGGCATTTTCCTATTGCTGAGGACTTTGAACCACGCAAAGCAGAAATTAAAGCAAAACCCGCCTTGAAGAAGGCAACAACAAGGAGTAAAGCAATGCCATTAACTAAGTCAGTAAAAAAGAGTGCTGTGTCAAAAAACATCGAAACAGAAATGAAGGCAGGCAAGCCACAGAAGCAGGCTGTAGCCATCGCTTTGAATGTTCAGCGTGAAGCTAAGAAAGCAAAGGCTAAAAAGAAATGATTAACCTTAATCTTGAAATCGCAGAAGTAGAAGCAATCCTTAAACACGTGGGTAACGCTGCTTATGCAGAAGTAGCTGGATTGATCGCTAAGATTCATGGACAAGCTACAGCACAAGTCCAAGCTATCAAACAGACAAGTGTTGCAGAAATACAACAGTCTGATGACAGCCAAAGTGTTGCGTAAATACAACAAAAAGTATTTATAATTCAAAGAAATGGAAGAAAAGTCAAATAATCCTGTCGGTGCGCCTATTGGTAACAAGAACGCAACAAAGAATAAGCCCTTTTTAGATGCTATGAGAAGGGCTTTAGCTCAGAATCCACAGAAGATTGGCAGGATTGTTGACAAGGTATTAGATCAAGCAGAAGCAGGGGAAGCATGGGCTGTCAAAGAAGTCGCTGATCGTTTAGATGGCAAGGCAGTCCAGGCTAACACTCTTGAAGATGCAGAGGGTAACAATATCACTACATCCTTAGAAGTTATATTTAGAACCCCTAAGCCGATAGATGAGTGAAATTGAACAGGATTACAACCCTGAAGAAATAAAAAAAATAACAGCTCAAGTTGAGTTTCCTGTCAAACTTCAGATGTTATTTGAGCCTTGTCGGTACAAAGTTTTATATGGTGGGCGAGGCGGTGCTAAGTCTTGGGGCGTTGCTAGAGCCTTATTGGTTATAGGATCACGCAAGCCAACTAGAGTCTTATGCGCCCGTGAGTTCCAAAACTCTATAGGCCAATCAGTTCACAAACTCTTATCAGATCAAATCATTGCATTAAAGCTGGAGTCATTCTATGAGATTACACAAAACTCCATTAAGGGTAAGAACGGGACAGAATTTGCGTTCGTTGGGCTTAAAAACAATATTACGAACATTAAGTCCTATGAGGGTGTGGATATATGCTGGGTCGAGGAGGCACAGAGCGTATCTAAAGCATCGTGGAACGTACTTATTCCTACGATCCGTAAAGAACAATCAGAAATATGGATCACCTTTAACCCAGAACTTGAAACAGACGAAACCTACCAAAGGTTTGTGGTTGTGCCACCAGAAAATAGCAAAGTTGCAAAGATTAATTGGTCAGACAATCCCTGGTTTCCTGATACGCTCAAGTTAGAGAAAGATGCCCTATTTAGCAGGGATAGACAAGCCTACAACACAGTCTGGGAAGGTTTATGCCGTCAAACAGTAGATGGTGCTATCTTTGCCAAAGAGATGACGATGGCAGAGCTAGACGGAAGGATTACGAATGTTCCTTATGACCCTATTAAGCCAGTTCACGCTGTATTTGACCTCGGTTGGGCTGACGCTACTGCTATTTGGTTTGTGCAGTTTATTGGCATGGAAACTCGCCTCATTCGGTATTACGAAAACAACCAAGAAACAATAGCGCATTACCTGGCTAAAATGCAGTCGTATGGATATGTATATGACACTATTTGGCTACCCCATGATGCTGGAAACAAAACTTTGGCATCAAACGGCAAATCTATTGAAGAAATCGTTAGAGCTTCAGGGTATAACACTCGAGTTATTGAGCGAACACCCATCGCTGATTCTATTAATGCTGCCCGAATGATGTTTAACAAGTGCTGGTTTGATAAAGCAAACTGCCACGATGGACTGCAATGTTTAAGACATTACCGATATGACGTTGACCCCGATACCAAACAATTCTCACAAAAACCCTTGCACGATAGCTATTCACACGGAGCAGATGCTTTCCGTTACATCGGATTAATGGTTAATGAGCCCAGAAAAGTGCCAAAACAACGGGGAACTTATCAACTCCCGTCAAGCTGGATGGGCTAAAATGTGTAGTAAAAAGACAACAGATGTCTTAAAATCAGACAATCTTTAAGGAATTCCTATGGCATACGACAGAGTTGCAGACTCCCAATCAGACGGCAGAATCGAAGAAGCCAAAGACTTTTTAAGACTTTGTAATGATTCGGATAGCAATAATCGTGCCGAA
>Ga0214170_1000623_pt1 | contig 11585 bp, 13 predicted proteins | sample TroBogEpilimnion_2_FD_153008 | JGI IMG/M metagenome (GOLD analysis project Ga0214170, IMG submission 153008) | Freshwater microbial communities from Trout Bog Lake, WI - 27JUN2007 epilimnion | ecosystem: Environmental > Aquatic > Freshwater > Lake > Epilimnion/Euphotic zone | place: Trout Bog... | reverse complement strand
GAAACCCGAGTCGCTTTGCGCCTTCTGGACGGGAGTTATTCGGATTGACCGACACTTAACAACCTTTTCACGTAATTCTTCAGAGCTTTGCTGACTGGAACCTTTGCAACAAACTTAAAGGGGTGGCCGTGTCCGCATCTCTCTGGCCAAGTGCTACCGAGCACCACGATAGGGAGCCTGTGCCTTCCTGTGCACTTCCAAAGGGCGTATTCGTATCCCTCGTGTGATTCAAGTATTTCCTTGACTTGCTGACGAATAGAAGGCTTTCTAGGCACTCTTGGCTCCATTCTCCAATAGCCACTTATCCAAGTCAGTAGCCCTGACTCTGTATTGGCGGCCAATTTGGCAAAGCGGAAGGCCTTGTTTTGCGCCTTTCTGGTATATCCAGGAAAGGCTGACGTTCAAGTGTGCTGCAGCCTCCTCAAGCGTAAGCCAGCGCTCATTTTGTGTTGATTCACTCATTGATTTATATCTCCTTATTAGTAACTCTTGGGTGTTAGCCCAAGTTGGTATTTGCAAATGTACCATATAGAAGGTAACCTATGCGTGGTAAAAATAAACGAATGGAGTTTGTCGCTTGGAAAACCGTGAGTGGTACGCCGACTCAGGCCTTTTTGATGGAAGGGCTTGCACTGTCCATTGCAACCTCGCGGACGGATACAAAGTTTCAATAACCCTTGAAGAAAATACTGATGGCCAACTCGTATGTAGGGGAATGAGCCTTCAACTCATTGACTCGGCTGCCGTGACTCCAAATATCACAAGCAAATATTTCCAGTCGCTCGGATTTGGCGAATTGCTATCGGAAGCAAGACTTGCCTATGGTGAATACCGCGACATTGTTCAAGATGTGGAAACAGAAAAATACATCTCTGCACTGTTGACCGATTGGCCCAATAGCGGAGCTGCAAAGTTTCCTGACGTAAAGTACGCCGCTGTTGCCTGGATGTACGAAAGCCTTCTTCAGAGAGGCTCTAGTAATCCAGTCACAGACTTGGCAGAAATCATGGGTTGTGAGGACAGAGACACCGCTTCAGTGCGCCTCATTGAGGCGCGCTCTCGTGGGCTGCTCACAAGCCCCTCTAAAGGCTCTTTTGGCGGCAAATTGACCGCTAAAGGGAAGAAACTATTAGAGGCGGAAGGAGGTGATAAAAATGCCAAAAAAGGTAAACCGAATACCAGGCGTGTCAAAAAGAAATAATGGTTGGCAGGCAAGGGTAAGTATCAATGGACGGGAAATAAGCAAACAGTTTGATACTCAGGACGAGGCTGCCCGTTGGAAAAGCGAGCAACAGCGAGCGCATAAGCGAGGCGAGTGGCTAGACCCTGACCTATCAAAGATTACTTTCCGTGAATGGTCGGCTCTTTGGTTAAAAGCAAAGAATGACATTCAACCTTCCACGATGCGTAATTACGTCTCGCGGTTGGACACCCACTTACTCCCTGCTTTTGGAAGGTACCGATTGACTGAACTGACTAATAATCAGATTGGCCAATGGGTTGCTAACCAATACAAGTCGGGTACGGGGGCAGTTACGTTGAAGCAATGTATGGTGTTGATGAAGTTAATCCTGAACAGCGCAATCTACGATGGACGGCTAGCCCGAAACCCAGCGCAAGGAATAAAACTGCCTAAAGCAATGAAGGCAGAAAAGAAGGCTCTAACGTTCAATGAACTACGTGCGCTCGCTAGTGAGTGCGGCGAGTACCAAACCTTGACCCTGTTCGCAGGAATGACAGGGATGAGATGGGGCGAGTTGAACGCCCTCGTTGGCTCTGACGTAAATCTCTTGAAGAGAACGGTCAAAGTTAACAAGAGCTACAGCGAAGGCAAAAAGGGGGAGAAGATTCTGAGTGGAACCAAGACGCATCAAGCGAGAGAAATTCCACTTGCGAAGGAACTACTTCCACTGGTTGAAAAGCAATTGCAATTAGGCGGAGCAGATACTCCTCTATTTCAATCTGCTAATGGAATGCCACTCCAGTACAACAATTTTATGAGCAGAATTTTTAAGCCTGCCGTAAAGCGCGCTGGTCTGGAAGGAGTAAGTTTTCATAACTTACGACACACAGCCGCAAGTTTGTTGATACATAGTGGCGCACCTGTAACAACGGTGGCAGGCATACTGGGTCATGCGTCAACGCAAATGACTTTGGATGTGTACGGCCACTGGTACCAGAATGACGCCAACACCTGGATGGACAGGATTAGCGTTGGGTTAACTGAACCTTTAACGGACTGGGAACGGACTAAATCCGCTGTAAATCTCACTTCAAGTAGTTTTTAGCGAAGTGAGAGGCTCCGAACAGCACTTTTAAAGTGCGTTGTGAGGGACTCGAACCCCCGACCCGGTGATTAAGAGTCACCTGCTCTACCAACTGAGCTAACAACGCGGGATATATCTATGAAGTTGTACTTCTTTACTGCAAGAGCAGACCCTATCAGCGCCTGCCCCTATCGCGAAAACTAGCTGGGACGCTTAGAGGGCGTCGGATCCACGCTCATTTGTGCGGACTCGGACCACGGTCTCCACTGGGGTGACCCAGACCTTGCCGTCACCGATTGCCCCGGTGCTGGCGGTCTTTACGATGGTATCCAGAACCGAATCGAGGTCTGAGTCATCAACCAAGACTTCAACCCGGACCTTTGGGACTAAATCGATTGTGTACTCGGCGCCACGGTAGACCTCAGTGTGACCTTTTTGGCGACCGAAGCCACTCACTTCTGAAACTGTCATTCCACGAACACCTGCTGCCTGCAATGCATCTTTAATATCGCCAACACGATGTGGCGTAACGATTGCAGTAATTAATTTCATTAGCGAAGTTCGTGCTTCTCGTTGTAACGAGCATATGAATCGTGGATCTCTTGCTCGGCTTGATCGTGGCCGACCCAATCGCCACCGTGTACTTCTTTACCTGGCTCGAGTGTCTTGTAGACCTCGAAGAAGTGTTTGATCTCATCGAGTTCGTAGACCGGAACATCGGTGAGATCTTGGATTGCGTGCTTGCGGATATCTCCAGCTGCAACGCAGAGCAACTTGTCGTCGCCACCCTTCTCATCAGTCATTCGGAACATTCCGACAACGCGGCATGAGACAACGCATCCTGGGAAGGTTGGTTCATCCAACATGATGAGCGCATCGAGTGGATCGCCATCAAGAGAAAGAGTGTTCTTTACGAAGCCGTAATCGTGAGGGAAACGTGTGGCGGTGAACAACATACGATCGAGGCGAACTTCGCCAGTGTCGTGGTTGATCTCGTACTTGTTGCGGCTGCCCGCTGGAATTTCTACGACCACATCGAAGATCATTGGCTTCATTCGGGTATCTCCGTTGCTTGAGGTCGGGCCATCTCGAAAGATGGCTACTTGCTGTAAAGATTGGGGTGATCGACGGGGCTCGAACCCGCGACATCTCGGACCACAACCGAGTGCTCTACCAGCTGAGCTACGACCACCATATTTCTTGGTTTTACTGGCATTTCTTGACGTACTGCTTCTACGCTTGCGCGCAGAGGGAAAGTGTAATGGGTTTTCTAAGTCGCCTACGCGGGGCGAAAGATCTGGCTCCGGTAGTAGTCCAACTCATCGATCGAATCGCGGATATCGCCTAGGGCGCGGTGGTTGCCGGTCTTCTTGGGGGCGCTGAAGTAGGACTTTGGGTACCAGCGGCGGGCTAGCTCCTTGATCGTGCTGACATCGATCGTCCGATAGTGAAGGTATGCGGCCAATTCAGGAAGGTCACGGTTGATGAAGCCGCGGTCGACCGAGACTGAGTTGCCGGCCAAGGGGGATTTGCCAGCCCCTGGGGCATATTTATTGAGGTAGGCCAGGATCTGAGCCTGGGCATCCTCGAGTTCGACCCCGCCTGGGATCTCGGTGATCAGGCCAGAATCGGTATGCATCTGGCGGACGAAGTCGTTCATGCCGGCCAACTGCTCATCGGTTGCCCGAATCACGAGGTCGACGCCCTCACCGAGGACGTTGAGCTGGGAGTCGGTGACCAAGACGGCGATTTCAACCAAGACATCTCTATTGAGATCTAGCCCTGTCATTTCGCAGTCGATCCAGATCAGATTAGGCGCATCGTTACTCATATATGGGTAAGGGTAGGGCATTTTTTGAAGGGTCGAGGCGGCTGGCCTGCGGGGCTGAACTTCACCCCTCGTTCACCTTCCGTTCACCAATTGCACGCATACTGGCGGCTAACAAGGGGGAGGATCCGCAGGTGAGTTCATCAACGCTGCAATCAAAAATCGCCCTCCCAGAGAAGCGCGAGATCACAACCACCCCACGTCTCTCGGATCGAATCTTCCGAGGCGTTGTGACTGGTGGCGGATTATCTTCGCTCGTCATCCTTGGCTTGATCCTGATCTTCCTTGCTTACGAGGGCTACAACACCCTTAAAGCTCAAGGTATCCACTTCTTCACCGGCAGCAAGTGGGCTGCAACGACTGGCGCTAATGGCCACGTAGATTTCAAGGCATCGCACTTCGGAATCGCAGCGATGTTGATCGGTACTTTGATCTGCGCAACTATCGCAGTGTTGATTGGTGTTCCAATCGCTGTGAGCGCATCGATCTTCTTAACTTTCTATGCACCACAAGCAGTGAAGAAACTTGCTGTGACTGTTATCGATTTGATGGCAGCTTTCCCATCGATCCTCTTCGGACTTTGGGGTTACTTTGTGCTTGATCCGATAGGCGTCTATTGGGCCAAGCTCATCCATAAGTACTTCAATTGGATTCCAATCTTCCAGATGCCAGCAGGTCCATACTTCGATCGCTCTCCATTGATCGCTGGATTGATCTTGGCAGTAATGATTATTCCAATCGTCACATCAATCTCTCGCGAAATCTTTGCTCAGACCCCACTCGATCGCATTCAAGCTGCTTATGCGCTTGGTGGAACGAAGTGGGCAATGATCAAGAATGTTGCATTCCCATATGCCCGAAGCGGTGTTGTTGGTGGAACGATGTTGGCACTCGGTCGCGCGATGGGTGAGACCGTTGCGGTATATACCGTTCTCAATATTGTCTATCAGATCAACTGGCATATCTTGCTTGGCGCCGGCGGAAACGTTGCATCGATGATCTTGCTTCAATTTGGTGATGCTAGCCAAGAAGAAGTGAAAGCTTTGATGGCGGCTGGTCTTGTGCTCTTCGCGATGACCTTGATCGTCAACTCGATCGCTAATCTCATTGTTAATCGCTCAGTTAAGGGCCGCTCATGACCACAGTTGCGCCAGTCAAAAACTTTGATGATGTAAAGCCACAGACCCCGTGGTCTGCATCAATGCGCGATCGTCAGATGACTCTTGGTCTTGTCATCGCGGCTGTAGTAACAAGTTTTGTCATCGTTGGCATCACGCCAATGAAGGGCAAGCTCGCTTACTTTGTCATCTTCTTTGCCGCACTCCTTGCTCTTGATTACACATATTCACGTTTGAAGTTTGGCAAGGCTGCCGGTGTCGATAGTTTCTTTAAGACGCTCTTCACTGTTGCAATCTGCATCACTGTTCTTCCGATCGTCAGCATTCTCTGGTCAGTCTGGCAGCGCGGTCATAAGGGACTTCACTGGACGCTCTTCACTCAGAATATGAAGCAAGCAGATTTCACTGGCCCTGTCGGACAAGGCGGATTGATCCACGCGATCATCGGTACTTTGATCATCATTGCGATCGCTGTTGTGATCAGCGTTCCAATCGGAATTCTTACTGCTATCTATCTCACTGAAATTCGTGGACGCTTCTCTCGTCCAATCGCATTCTTAGTTCAGGCGATGAGCGGCGTGCCTTCAATCGTCGCCGGTCTCTTCATCTTGGCCGCGATTGTTTATCCTCTTACTCGCCACTTCAATGGCTTCGAGGGATCTATCGCACTTGCGATCTTGATGATTCCAACAGTTGCTCGTACATCAGAAGAAGTCTTGCGATTGATCCCAGAAGATCTTCGTGAAGCTGGTCTTGCACTTGGCGGAACTCAATGGCGCAGCGTGGCATTGATCGTTATTCCAGCTGCACGTAGTGGCTTGTTCACCGCGATCATCCTTGGCGTTGCTCGCATCATTGGTGAGACGGCACCAATCGTTCTGCTCACTGGTGGTGCAAATGTCATGAATATCAATCCATTTAGTGGCACGATGGAATCGCTTCCGCTCTATATCTGGACTGGCCTGCTCGCAGGTACACCTGAATCGTTTACTCGCGCTTGGGCTGGAATCTTGATCCTCCTTGCCCTTGTGATCATCCTCTTCACTGGGGCTCGCTACCTAGGTTCGAAGAAGGCGGCGAATTAACATGACAGATGAAGCCAATAACGACATTACTAACGAAAACAACGGAGAAGAGAAGGCAATGGAGACAAAGAACAACTCATCACTCGCCTCGGTATCGGCAGCTCGCGCCGCCAAGGTCGGAGAGTCTCGCGTGGGAACTGGTGCAATCGGAGTAGGTCTTGAGGCGCGCGGCGTTCATGCCTGGTTCGGTCAGAAGCACGCCCTTGCCAATGTCTCAATGGATTTCTGGCCAGGAACAGTGACTGCTCTTATCGGACCATCAGGTTGCGGTAAGTCGACCTTCCTTCGCACACTCAACCGTATGCACGAGTTCATTCCAGGTGCTGCGATGGCTGGTGAAGTTCTTCTTAATGGTGACGATATCTATGCACCAGGAACCGACGTTACAAAGATCCGTCTCAAGGTAGGTATGGTCTTCCAGAAGCCAAATCCATTCCCATCGATGACGATCGAAGAGAACGTTCTTGCCGGTCTCAAGCTTGCTCAGCTCAAGGTTGAAAATAAGAATGAACTCCTTGAAGAGTGCCTCACTCGCGCCGGTCTCTGGAATGAAGTGAAGGATCGCCTCAAGTCACATGGCGGTGCGCTCTCTGGCGGACAACAGCAGCGTCTCTGTATTGCTCGCTCACTCGCAGTTCGCCCACAGGTCTTGTTGATGGATGAGCCTTGCTCAGCACTGGATCCAGGATCAACCTTGAAGATCGAAGAGACCATTGGCCACCTCGCAGATTCTGTAACGATCATCATCGTTACTCACAATATGCAGCAGGCAGCTCGCGTCTCAGATAACACCGCATTCTTCCTCTCAGATGGCGGTCCAGGACAGATGATCGAATCCGGCCCAACAAATGAGATCTTCTCTCGTCCAAAGGATGAGCGGACCGAGAACTACGTAACAGGTCGTTTCGGTTAAGCCGTACTCTCAGCAGTAATTTACTTTGCCCCTATACCTCAAGTAATCGAGGCGATAGGGGCAAAGTTGTTTACCGTCTGTTCACCTTTGGTTCACAGCGCATTCAGCCTTAGTCAGCCTCGAGTTTCTCCAACTTTCTAGTATTCAGACACGTTCTACCCGTCATGATCCCTATTGAGAGGCCTTACATGAAGATTTCACGTTCAGTAAAGATCGCAGTGGCAGCAGTTGCCCTCGCTCTTGTTGGAACACAAGCATCTTTCGGTGCTGCAACAATCAACGGCGATGGTTCAACCTTCGCACAGCCACTTCTTTCAACATGCAAGACTGCATGGCAGTCAGCAACTGGTAACACCTTTGGTGCATACCCAGGAAACGGTTCAGGAACCGGTATTGCAAATGCAAAGAACGGCATCAACGATTACAACTTTGCTGACTACCCATCAGGTGTTGGCGTCAACTCATACCCAGCTTATGCAAATACAAAGATCGTTCAGATCCCTGCAGTAGCTGCTCCAATCGCAATCGCTTACAACCTCGGCGGTCGCTCACAGGCACAGAAACTCTTCCTCTCACAGAACACACTTTCAGATATCTTCGCTGGCAAGGTCACAATGTGGAACGATCCAGAGATCAGCAAGGACAACAACGGTTCATCAACAGTTGTTACCTACAAGCTCGATGCTCAGGGAAATCCTGTAAAAGTTAATGGTGCTCCAGTTGTTCTTAAGACAACAACAGTTATTCGCCACTTCACACTTCCTGCACAGACAATCAAACTCGTTGTCCGTTCAGACGGTTCAGGTACTACCTACAACCTCGTCTACATGCTTGCAAAGCTCTTCCCAGCAACATGGTCAAATATCTCTGACAACAACAACGCAAAGCTCAGCAACACTTTCTCAAAGGATTACCCAGGATCAGCTAACGATCTCCTCGGACGTATCCAGCAGGTAAAGGGTTCAGCTCTCGTTGCAGCACAGATTGCAAAGACACCGTACTCAATCGGTTATGCAGAAGCTAACTTCGCAAAGAATGCTGGTCTTGCTTCAGCTGCAATCCAGAACGCTTCAGGCGCATACCAGACTCCAACTGCTGCTGGTGTTGCACAGTTCCTCGATGCTGCGACATTCGCTGCTGACGGTGCTGCAACATTCAACTATGCAGATAAGAACGCTGGAGATTACATCCTAGGAATCATCTCCTACGGTCTCGTTGATTCATCAGTAACAGGTGCTGCAGCAGCTGCTGTTAAGTCATTCCTGACTTACGTAGTAAGCGATGCTTGCCCAACAACTGACTCAAAACTCCAGTTCACAACTTTGCCAGCAAAGCAGAAGGCAGTTGCCTTGGCTTTGATCGCAAAGCTACCAAACGCATAATTAAGTAGCCCGCTACTTAACAAGCAATAGAAAGACCCCGCCATTCGAGGGATTGGCGGGGTTTTCTCTTGCCCAAAAAACTCTTGGTGATTGGTGGGTGTGTAGTCCCGGATAGGGGAGATCTGGCGCGCCCGGCTGGAATCGAACCAGCGGCCTACCGCTTAGAAGGCGGTTGCTCTATCCGACTGAGCTACGGGCACCAAGTGATGGATTAATTCTACTTGGAACTAACACGATAGAGTTCCGCACTATGGCTGAGTTCATTTATACGATGAAGAAGGCGCGTAAAGCGCATGGCGATAAAGTCATTCTTGATGATGTGACCCTTGCCTTCTACCCAGGCGCGAAGATCGGCGTCGTAGGCCCTAACGGTGCCGGTAAATCGACCGTTCTACAGATCATGGCAGGCCTTCAGACCGCCTCAAATGGTGAAGCCTTCCTCTCACCTGGCTACAGCGTCGGAATCCTCTTGCAAGAACCTCACCTCGATGAGACGAAGACAGTTCTCGAGAATGTCCAGATGGGCGTCGGCGAGACGATCGAGATGATGAATCGTTTCAATGCGATCTCGGAAGAGATGGCGAACCCAGATGCTGATTACGACAAGCTCTTGGCCGAGATGGGTCAGTTGCAAGAGCAACTCGATCACCGCAATGCCTGGGACCTTGATTCACAACTTGAGCAAGCAATGGATGCACTGCGTTGTCCGCCAGCTGATGCTGATGTGAAAGTTCTTTCAGGTGGAGAAAAGCGCCGCGTCGCGCTCTGCAAGCTTCTCCTTGAAGCGCCAGATCTCTTACTTCTTGATGAACCTACCAACCACTTGGATGCTGAATCAGTCTTGTGGCTCGAACAACACCTTTCAAAGTATCCAGGCACTGTCGTAGCGATCACGCACGATAGGTACTTCTTGGACAATGTCGCTGAATGGATTCTCGAACTCGACCGCGGTCGCGCCTATCCATATGAAGGTAACTACTCGACCTATCTTGAGACGAAATCAACTCGTCTGAAGATCGAAGGTCAGAAAGATGCGAAGCGTGCAAAGCGTCTGAGCGAAGAACTCGAATGGGTTCGCATGAACTCCAAGGGTCGCCAGACCAAGTCGAAGGCTCGTCTTGCTCGCTATGAAGAGATGGCGGCAGAGGCCGATAAGACTCGTAAGTTAGATTTTGAAGAGATTCAGATTCCACCTGGCCCACGCCTTGGAAATATCGTTGTTGAAGTCGAGAACTTGAAGAAGGGCTTTGGCGATCGCTTATTGATCGATGATCTCTCCTTCACACTTCCACGTAACGGAATCGTCGGCGTTATCGGACCAAACGGCGCCGGTAAGACCACACTCTTTAAGACCATCCTTGGTCTAGAAGCTCCAGATAGCGGATCTGTGAAGATCGGCGAGACAGTGAAGATCGCATATGTCGATCAGAGCCGTGCTGGTATCGATCCAAATAAGAGCCTCTGGGAAGTTGTCTCTGATGGCCTCGATTACATGAAGGTCGGCAATGTTGAAATGCCGTCACGTGCTTATGTTTCAGCCTTCGGTTTCAAGGGTCCAGATCAGCAGAAGCCAGCGGGCATTCTCTCTGGTGGTGAAAGAAATCGTCTCAACCTTGCACTCACATTGAAGCAGGGCGGTAATCTCTTACTCTTGGATGAACCAACAAATGATCTCGATGTTGAAACACTCGGATCACTTGAAAATGCGCTCCTAGAATTTCCTGGTTGCGCTGTGGTCATCTCGCACGATCGCTGGTTCTTGGATCGCATCGCAACTCATATCTTGGCGTACGAAGGTGACTCACAATGGTTCTGGTTCGAAGGTAACTTCGAATCCTATGAAGAGAACAAGATCAAGCGACTTGGCGCCGAAGCTGCGCGTCCACATCGCGTCACTTATAGAAAGCTCACACGATAATGCGCTACATCGCCAAGCCCCATGTTCGTTGGGATGATATTGATGCATTCGGTCATGTTAATAATGCGAAGTATCTGACCTATGTCCAAGAGGCACGGGTCGAGATGCTCTGGCGTGCACGCACCGATGTCGGCCTTGAACCAATCCTCTCTGACATGGTCGTGGCGCATGCCGAAGTTGATTTCTTAGTCCCAATCTATGAAGGTTCCTTCAATATCGATTGCATTATCTGGGTTGGACGAATCGGCGGCGCATCCTTCGATATGTTCTACGAGCTCCGAAGCGCTGCCGGTCTTCATGCCAAGATCAAGACAGTTCAAGTTGGCGTCGATATCCTCACTAAAAAGTCTCGCCGATTAAACGATGAAGAGCGTGCATACTTGATGCAGTACCAAGAACTTGATGAGCCAAGCGCCTAAATCACGCCGGATTCATCCAGCCTGGATCGCAGCGGGCGTCGCCTTCTTAACCGTTGCTACCAGCGGTGCGTATCGATCAGCCCCATCAGTATTGATCATCCCGCTCCAAGATGCCTTTGGTTGGTCTAGATCGACCATCTCCGCTGCGATCAGTATCAATGTGCTCTTATTCGGTCTCACTGCGCCATTTGCCGCTGCTTTAATGGAGCGCTTCACCGTCCGCAAAGTCGTGATCTCTGCCCTCACGGCGGTGAGCCTTGGATCATTCTTAACGATCTTCATCTCCAAGCCTTGGCAGTTAATGCTCTCGTGGGGAGTTGTCGTTGGCGTTGGAACAGGATCAATGGCACTTGTCTTTGCGGCAAATATCGCTAATCGCTGGTTCATCAAACGCAAGGGCCTCGTCATTGGAATGCTGACTGCAGGTAATGCAACCGGTCAGCTGATCTTCTTACCAACACTCTCTACCCTTGCCATTCACCACGGATGGAAATCTGTCGGCGTCACCATCTGCTGCACATCACTCACGATGGTTCCGTTGGTCTTCTTCCTACTCAAAGAGAGCCCAGCATCGATTGGTACCTCACCATATGGCGCACCCGCTGATTGGGTAGCGCCTGTACAGGTAAAGCGAAATGCTGCGAAGGAGGCGATT
>Ga0214170_1000616_pt1 | contig 11689 bp, 17 predicted proteins | sample TroBogEpilimnion_2_FD_153008 | JGI IMG/M metagenome (GOLD analysis project Ga0214170, IMG submission 153008) | Freshwater microbial communities from Trout Bog Lake, WI - 27JUN2007 epilimnion | ecosystem: Environmental > Aquatic > Freshwater > Lake > Epilimnion/Euphotic zone | place: Trout Bog... | reverse complement strand
TCAAGCCAGTATGCAGTGGATTGAAAGTAGATAATAAAAAAAGGACCCGAAGGTCCTTTTTGCTTTTATAGTATCAGCCTACTTAATAGCTATGCTAGATTATTTCTTTGCAACGCCTTGGTTTACAAAGTCATACATCTTTTGTGCGGCTTCTAGGATCTTGTCTAGGCCTGGAACTTCTGGCATTGCAACTGTGGTTACAAGTTGGCCAGTCTTTTCATCTTTATGAGCAGATACTTCCCATCCGTGAAATTTAGCTTGGTATTCTTCAACAATAGCATCCTTAGCCAAAGCTAGGATGTCTGCACGGATTTCATATCCGTTTTTGTTGAATTGCACTTGTGGCATTTTTGGAGATTCTAAAGCCATTATTTTGCTCCTTTGTTTGGGTACATCAATGCTGTGGTGTTTTTAGTGAATGCTGTAGCAATGGCCAAACATGCGTCTACTGATGTCTTAGTAGCGGCAGCTTGTGCGTCGATTAGTTTGATCAGTTCTGATTTGAAAGTAGCATCCTTGATGAATGTTTCTACGAACTGCTTTTTTGCACCTTGAACGGTGTCGATAAATTGATTGTGAATAAACATATTTTTCTCCTTGTGTATGTTTGTGTGTTACAACAACTTTCGCTGTTGTGTTATTATATATGCCTTACGACATAAAAGCAACTAATTTAGGCTAATAAAGACCAAGGTTTAGTCCAACGCTTACTAAAGTAATCTATTGCGTCTAAGTTAGCACTAGTAGCTTCTTCTACATAGGTAGTAGGAGTTGCTGTAGGCAACTTGATGTCCGCCATAGTTTCACCATGATCGTTTTCCATAGCAATGCCATGCTTAACGCATAGATGTTTAATAACGCTATTGGTACTCAAACAAACCATACAGCCTTTAAGTATGCCATGTGTACGGCAGTATTGTATGCAACGCTTCATAAGTAAATTACCCATGCCCTGGTGTTGATATTCTTTAAGTACGCTAAACGCTAGTTCCATTTCGTTTTCAATGGCAATATGCCCAACGGCAACGAATTCTAGTTGTTCGTTCTCTATAGCAAAGAGAATATGTTTATCAGGATGGGCTTCAAAGCCATCGCAAAGGTTGTCAATAATTGTGTCGCTGAGTGAACAAGCAAACCTAAGTACCTTAGAATTGGCATCCAAGGCCTTAAGATGTGTGCGGTACTTGCTATATTCATGTGGCAATACACGACGAACTGTCTGGTACGGCATAGCATTAAGATGTAATGAATAGATAAGCGATTATGACTAAAACTGCCCACACGGCAAGTCTTGGACCATATTGACGCTCGTTCCAAGTAGTGATTAGTTCTGACATATTAAATCCAGTGCTGACCTTTGAGTACAGCTTCTGCACGGGCTTGTTGAACTGCTTTGATGATTTCGTAAAAGTCTCTAATAAATTGTCGCATTTTAAAGACCTCTCATCCAAACTACGTCACCTTTGTGTTGATCGTAGTAACGTGCCCAATATTCGATATCTGCGGCACTAGTAATACATTTGCTTTCTAAGAAAGCTTCTAATCCACTTTGATGTTGTGGACTCAAAAACTTTTTGAGTTTTTCTAACATTTTTGACATTTTGTGTCTCCTTTTAACTGTATGTGTAATAAACATTATAGCAGAAACTCAGTGTTTCTGCTAATACTATTTAGCCCTAAACTCATGGTTTCTACTGATATATGAATATACTCCAACTCATTTGATATAAGTTTAACTAGGTTGTATAATCAAATAAATACAGCGAATAGAGAAACATAATGCGTAAAAGTACACGTAGTATTCTACAAGAAATTAATGATATTGGCATCAGTCGCGATCCTGACCTAGTAATAGAAAGCCGCGGTAGCAATATCATCCAAAGTGCAATCAACTTAATAGACATGATACGTGAGAATTACGATATTGAAACAGCCGCGGAACTTGAACGTAGATTCATTAGTAGTATCAAAAATAGCGATATTACCAAGTTTAAACGTGGTGTCAAACGCATACAAGAAAGTAAAGAATGAGTTGGGGTTATCATTTAATATTAGATTGTGGTGGATGCAACGAAAATGTAAGTGATCCTGCAATCATACGTGAAATGCTAAAAACTTTAGTAGAACGTATTGATATGAAAGCTGTAGGCGATCCAATTATAAAGTTTCTCAAACCAGGTGAACCTCACTTGCAAGGCTATAGCTGTTTACAACTGATTGAAACTAGCTCAATAACCATGCACCTTAATGACGCACCTGAAAGCAGTGCCTATATAGATGTGTTTAGTTGTAAGGATTTTAAAGAATCTGATGCTATTGCAGTAGTCAAAGAGTTCTTTGCTCCGGAAGACATTAAAAGCCAATTTCTACATAGACAAGCTAAAAAAATCAGTTAACGAAGGCACAAGCGACTGGTTTAAAGTTATATCCTCTAAAATAGGCATTTGAGCCTTATTTTAATCCAAAATACTAAATAATATTACAAAGGCCTTTTAGTAAGGTCGCTTACAGAGTGTAAGCAGTTATGGTATATAGAGGAGAAATATTATGCCACAATACGCAGGTAATCTGGTCACAGCAACAATCGCTGGATCAACACAAACAGTTGCAACAAACTATCGTCGTTTGTTTGCTCCATTCAGCAACTTTGGTACACGTGAATTAGCGTTTTTCAAAGTTACTTTAGGTGCTTCAGGTTCACAAACAGCACTTAACACTAACACAACAGACGCTGGTGTTTTAACAGCTGACACAACAAACGTTGGCGGTACTGGTGATCAATACGGTATTCTTGATTCTTCAGGAAACGTAGTTGTTCCACCAACATACGTCTATGCTTCAAACAGCAACATCTATGCCGCAGTAAACGGTATTCAAATCGCTGGCGAATTAGCATTTATGGGTGCTATCGGTACTAGCGGTACTGCAGGTACTAGCCAAGTTATCACTTTCGTAGTTGGTTTGTTCATCGATACAGCCGCTTCTAAATCAGCTGGTATGCAAGTAACTGGCTCAGGCGCAAACGCTGCCGCTCAAACTATTGCTACAGCAGTTCAGACAGCTACTGGTTTCGGTTCATCAGACGTTCAAGTAGTTCCAGCATACATCGTTGGTGGCTCATTGTTAGCAACCAGCGGTATTATGACATCATCTGGTTATTAATCAGTTATTTTCCTGTTCGGGATGGGAAGCAAGAAAGGGCCGCAAGGCTCTTTTTTGTTGGCCGCTATTAACTACGCAGTTAAATACACGATGGAATACAAACTATACACCCTTGTTGATATCACGCATACTCGTGCTCCGCAGACAACTGCTGAACAAAAGTTTGCTGAACAAAACTTTAATACCGTATTGCAAACATTGGGTATTAGAGCAAACATAACTTATGTAGACAGCCCTGCGGTAATTCATACTTCTGGTCGCCTAGCAGGATTTGATACAGATGAGATCCTACGCTTATGGCGCTTTGATTTTGTCACTGATAGAGATGCGCTATACGAAGACAACAATGATCCTATTAGTTTGCTGATCAAAGACTTTCATCTAGTGCCTTACATTAGCGGATTGAACGAAGTTATGGACCAAGAGATAGCAGTTTTTAACACACTAGATCCAGGTAAGAACATATCCTTCTTTGCAAAGTAATGTATAGCTTTAACTTTTATAAACTGCTACTAAATACATTACTAGGCAATTTTAGGCAACCAATCATACATTAGGCACAAGCTCGGAGCGAGCACATGACTTATAACATTGGAGAGCCTGGAGATGGCCACAAAATTAGCACAAGCACAATTAGCAGAACTACCCGAGCGTGTAGGAATATTAGAAACTAAAGTTGAAAACATCAACGAAAAACTTGGCGAGTTGAAAGACGACGTCAAAGAAATGCATGACTGCTTGGACAATACCCGTGACCGTGTACTAGAGCAATTAGATAAGATGACTGGTGAATATCGTACCAACGCTGAACGATATTACCAACATGTTGACAAGTTCAATGAACAACAAACTGCACAACACGCAGAACTAGCTGGCAAACTAGAAACTAGCCATAATGAATTAAACAGTAAAATCAAAGCGTTAGAAACAGTCAAAGACAAATGGATGCGCTACGGTATGGTAGGGCTAGCATTCTTAGCAGGCGCAGGTTGGATACACGCCGCAAACATTAAAGAATTAATTAAACTAATCGGTCTGTAATTCAGTTAAATACTGGATGAACGCATTAGAATTCATCGATCCAAATCCTCACCATCATGAGCTGAACCCTGCTATCTGGGACGGCAATCATATGCGTACCGATGTACGACGCCAATTACTAAAGATAGCCAAGAACTTTGTTGAGTTTCTTGAAGTACCCAATTTAAAACTTAAAGACGTAACACTTAGCGGAAGTAGTGCAGGCTATAATTATAGTGACTATAGCGATATGGACTTGCATCTAGTGGTAAACAGCAATGAGTTGTTTACTGCACAAAAGATACAGTATAATAATACATATGACTTAAAGATCAAAGGCATACCTGTAGAATTGTACGTACAGCCCGCTGATCAAAAGCATTACAGCGCAGGCATATACAGCGTCTTAGATAACAAATGGATCACTGAACCTGTACACGAAGAACCTACTGTAGATTCTAAAGACATTAAGAGTAAAGCACGTAGCTATGCTGGCAAGATTAATAGTGCATTGCGTAGTGGAGAGTTAGAGCAATGCAAAGAAGTTATGGAAGAACTTAAACGTCTACGCAAAGCAGGCCTTGAAGCAAATGGCGAACAAAGCGTGGAAAACCTAGCGTTCAAGCTACTCAGAGCTAGAGGACAAATTGAAAAATTGCGTAAATACATACATAAACTAGAGAGTGCTGAATTAAGCCTCGGGGAACAACATGAAAATTAAAGACATATTAGGTGAAGACGGTGTAACAGTTTCAGCTGTTAGCGGAGATAAAGCTAAACTATCCAACGGGCAAGAAGTTGATGCCAAAACGTTAACACCTGATACCGCACATCCTGGACAATTTACCATGCCACAAATGGATCCTAATGCTATTAAGCCAGGTGCGCAGGTAAACATGGGAGACGAACAAACATCTGAAACAGTAGATGATGAAGAAGATCACCCAGGCCACGAACATTATGATGATTGGATGAGCAGTGAGTACGCTCCTATGGATGACGACTCAGGCGATGAAGAAGCAGTATTCCAAAAAGCACTCAACTTCCTACACACTAAAGGTGTACACCCAGGCGATATGGAATACCACGCACATCACATGGCACGTAAGTTCCATGGTGGACACGAAGAGCTAGATGAAAGACATCATGATCTTATAGGCGATCATGGCGGAGATGTAGGCGGAGATCCTACAGACAAGTTCATCGATCAAGTACGTGATAAGTCCTACGAAAAAGCCGCAAGACATTACGATGGCAGTGCAAGTGCTCTAAGCGAAAGCGATACAGCATTGTTGGATAAGATGTTGACTATTGCAGGGTTAAGATGAAAATAAACGAGTTGTTAGCAGGCTACGAACATAGTCCAAAGAACGAAAAGATCTATAACATATTAGATGGATTCGAGATTTGGATTACTAACGAAGAACGCGAGCTACTAAAGAAGTTTAAGGAACCTGTTCGTGTCAGCAGTTTAACTGAACACGAGCAATTCAAGATCGAGGCTATGATCAGGAAATCTTTGTTAAGTAAGATTGGCCACAAGGATCCGATGGTAGTCGCAAATGAAATCAACAAAAAAACCTAAATCTAAAAAACAAGCAATCAGCGAACTAGCGGTTCATTTTGAACAAGAGCTTAACAAGAGTTTGCCGATTACAGTTCTTAAAAACGGATCTGTTGTTTATAAAGATTATGCCATCAAGAAGAATTCCCTGGGCAACTGGGGAGTGTACAACATTTACAATCATGATTGTATTGAGCAGTTTTACCTTAGAACAAGCGCAGTAATGGCCGCAAAAGCATACCACGCTACTAAGCTAGAAAGGCTGTACGTAATCAAGCAATTAGATAACAAATACTGGGCTAATTTCTGCGACAGCCAGACTTATTCCCACAACATAAAAACAGCCAAGGACTTTGACAGATATCTGATTCTGTTGAACAAATTGGAGAATACACAGCAACTAGCGGATCATTACAAGGATGAAATTTCCAAGATGTTTACGTGGAGTTTTGTATAAATACTAGAAGAAACAGCTTAGGGATACCACCATGCAATTAAGAGACTTATCAAAACCAGTAACTAGCAAGCGCATTAACGAAAGTTTAGCAAAGCAATTTGGTTACAAACTTAACTTAGAACAGTTCAGTGATGTTCAGTTAGAAGACGCACGTAATAAACTACGTACAAAATTAAGCCAAATCGAACTTGGTGAAAGTTATGATAACATTAACGAAAATCCTCAATATCAGAAGACTCGTATCATGCTTGATTGTATTAACACTGAAATCATGGAACGCGAAGAAGGCAAATGTCCAGAATGTGATCACAATCCTTGTACATGTGTAGAAGAAAGCGTAGACTCAGAAAAGGCACAGAAGAAAGCGGAAATGCATACTAAACTAAAAGCACACAATTTAAAATCTAAAGCTAAAGAACACTCAGTTCCAGAAAGTTGGATCAACAGCGCATTAAGCAGAATTGAATTAGGCGAAAGCGATGACGAAGAATTAGTTGCAGAATTAACAACACGTTATGACCTTAAAGAAAATGTAGCCAACTACATTGTATATCTAGCAGAAGGCGAAGAACGTAAAGCTGAAGTTATCATGGCAACAAAAGACATGGTTGACCGTATTACAGGTTGGCTAGAAGATGTTGCAACAATGAAAGCTGAACAGCTACTTGAATTATTAGACTCTATAAGAGAAGCATTCGGCAGCGATGTCTCACAACAATATCAAGATCAAGTTAAACCAGCATTAGAATCAATTTACTCAGCTATTGAACAAAGTCGTCAAGGCTTACAAGGCGCACTATCATTAGTATCAGGCGATGAAGCACCATCAATGGGTGCTGGCGCAGGTGCAAGTCCAATGGGTGGCAATCCAGAAGACATGGGCGGTAATCCTCCTCCACCAGGCGCAGAAGAAGCAGGCGGAATGCCAGGCGCAGAAGCAGACATGGGCGCACCAGCAATGGGACCAGAGGCAAGAGAAAAACGCGAATCAATTGATTATAGCCGCAAATTAGGCATGATGTTGGCTGCATCAAAAAAAAAGTAACTGAAGGAGTTGACCCCTTAATTTTAACATTAAGGGCTCTCCAATCATCCGCTAATAATCAGCACATTGAAAGTCCAATGACTTGGGATGCCATTAACCAAATGGGCCAAGAATATGGAGCACCGGATATTGACTACGACCGTTTTGCGGCTCGTTGGGGAAGCGATCCAATCTTAAAACAGCTAGTAGCACGTTTTGATGGCCAGGGGTTAGTTGTCAAAACTAACAAACATGAGCCACAGCCACAACAAGGTGAACCACCAAAGCCAGGTGAAGTTACAAGAATGGCTAAACACGCAATTAAACATAAGACCAAATTTAGTTGACTTTTGTCGGGTGGAGTTATATAATAGGATATGACTCTACTCAACGAAAGATATAACTACGTCTCTATTAACAGAGAAAGCGTAGAAGGCAAGCGTTTATACGCAACACCAGATGGTTCCAAAGTTCCTAGCGTAACCACAATACTGGACAAGACAAAACCACAAGAAGAACGTGATGCCTTAATGGCATGGAAACGTGCTGTTGGTGAAAAGAAAGCACAAGAAATCACTACTGAAGCCGCCAATCGCGGAACACGTATGCACAAGTGGCTTGAAGACTATGTAAAGACAGGATCGCTTGGCACTCCTGGTACTAACCCATTTAGTCAGCAAAGCCACAGCATGGCAAAAACAGTAGTTGATCAAGGCTTAGTCAATGTAAATGAAGTATGGGGTGTAGAAGTACCTTTATACTATCCAGGACTGTACGCAGGAACTACAGATGCATGTGGTTTGCATTTAAATGACGAAAGCATTTTAGATTACAAACAATCCAACAAGCCTAAAAAAGAAGAATGGATTACCGGGTATTATCTTCAGCTTACAGCCTATGCACTAGCACATAATAAAATACACGGTACTAACATACGCAAGGGTGTGGTACTAATGTGCGTAAAACCCAAGGAAGTAAGCCCTGGAGTGTTCGATGTACCCGTTTATCAGGAATTTATACTGAAACCTACTGAATTTGACTACTGGGAAGCACAATGGTGGAATAGGGTTGAGGAATACTACAAGTATAACTGATAAATATCCTATATAGAGGATATTACATGGCCGTTTATCAAATTAGCCGCATACAAGTAAGACGCGGACAAATGCTTACAGGAACAGGGATGCCCCAGCTTGCTTCCGGCGAATTAGGCTGGGCAGTGGACACCCAAGAATTATACGTTGGCAATGGATCTGTTACAGAAGGTGCGCCTGCGGTAGGTAATACACGTTTGTTAACCATTAACGATCTTACAGTTTATGGTAATATTTTATCAATTGGGCAATACTCATACGATATTGTAAACCCAGTAATACAAACTGGTGTAAATGCAAGTAGCCCAGTCTTTCGTTCAATTCAAAACAAGTTAGACGATATAGCTTCTAGCGGAGACTTTGGATTAGTGGGTGATGGAGCAACTGATAACTCAGCTATGCTTCAACAGGCAATCAACACTTTGTTCATGAATGCTTCTGAAAAGGCAAGTTTACAAACTCCAGCAGGAACAAATTCCAGAGTAATCTTAAACATACTGCCTGGTACATATAATATTAATCAAACAATTTATATTCCAAGCTATGCTACTATTGTAGGTGCAGGCGCTGATAAAACAATTTTTAATTTTACACCAACAACTGGTAACACTACTCCGTTGTTTATGTTTGTAAATGACACAAGCAGTCCAGGTGTTTACAATACCAATACTAACTTGCAGTATACAAACCAAGCAAGACATATCAAGATGAGTGGATTCTCTATCCTAACTCCTAACGGAACTAACATCGGTATGCAACTTGATTCAGTACGTGATGGACTATTCGAGGACATCAACATTACTGGATACACAAACAGCTATACAGTTTACAATGCTACAAACATTGGTATAGTATTAAATGCGTTCAGTAGCACAGTTACATGCGAGCATAACATATTTAAAAATATTAACATCACAAGTACTGATATTGCAGTTTACGCACAACAGGACATTTTAAACAACACGTTTGATAATTTGTATATCTATGATGCTGTGCAAGGTTTTAGTCTAGGCGCAGGATCATTGGGTGGAGGCTATGTTGGACAACAATATGGTCCACGTCAAACTGTTATTTCTAATGTTAAGTTTTACAAAATCAAGCAACAAGCAGTTTATCTTGAACGTGGCGAATTTAACAACGTAACAAATTGTCGAATGGCAGATGTTGGAAACAACTTAGCAGGCGCATCTGCTCCTGTTTATCCTCAAGTGTTCTTTAAGACAGTTGGCAATGGTGTTTCAAACATCCTAAGTGATAGAGCAGATGCTCTTGAGAATACAAATACAATTCAGTATGTTCCTGAAGTAACAGGCAACGTATTCTATAAATCATATAGTGTAAACAGTATCCCAGTTGGACAAATTACATCGGCTGTGTTGTTATTTAGGTTGCCAGCGTCTACTGATCAAGTTGGTAATCCAAACGGAACTATCTCTTACAATGTAGATTACATCTACAAGAGTTCAGTCAGCCAATTTAGTAGATCCGGAAATTTATATTTGGCCGCTGACTTGACTCACGCAACAATTCAATTGTCAGATGACTACAACTTTGCAGGCTCTGACAGTGGCAATTCGATTGCACAGGTGTTGACCTTCTCTGCATTCTTTTTGGATGCAACAGGAGCTAAGTATACTGGATCGATTGGTCAAGTGGCAACCACCATTGCTATCTACTACACAAACAATCTAACCAACGATGCCGGCACGTTGACTTATTCATACTCTGCCAATTCTCATACAATTTAATATTCGAACTGCTAGACAATACCGATATATGCGTATATAATTTGTATTGTAGAGATGATAAGAATAATTCAAATAGAATTCAGTAGAATTCCGTTCAAAATCATTGCTAAAACCTTGACTAAGAATACTTTTTAGTAGGGACTGGTTCCCTACTAAATACTTCCTAAATCCCAGAAAGTATAAACTAACAATAGTCAAAAGCGAAGAAATGAATAATATTACAGTAATAAAAAGAAATAAAAACAGGGAGCCTTTAGCAGTCGAGAAGTGGCAAGCTCAAATCGCAAAGGTATGCAAAGGCATAGCTGACGTCAGTCAGAGTATGATCGAGATTAAAAGCCAGCCTCACTTCTATGACGGCATCACTACAAATGAGATTGATAACATTACTCTACGTGCTATCGTAGATTTAATCGACGTAGAATCAAATCCTGATGTAGGCCACGTAAACTATCAATACGTAGCAGGCAAACAACGTTTAAGTATGTTGCGTAAAGATGTTTACGGATCATATGAAGTTCCAAGTTTGTATTCGATTATAAAACGAAATGTCGAAGTAGGTTTGTATACTCCAGAATTATTACAATGGTATACAGAGGACGACTGGAACAAAATGAACGACATGCTCGATCATGAGAAGGACGAGCAATATTCATATGCGGCCATTGAGCAGTTGATTGAGAAGTACTTGGTACGCAATCGTGCGACAAAGGAAATTTATGAAACACCACAAGTTAGATACATGGTTGCATCGGCCACTATCTTTCATAGAGAAGAGCCCAACTCAGCTCGTATGCGTTATATTAAAGAGTATTACCATGCCGCTTCAGATGGTTTGTTTACTTTGGCTACTCCTGTGTTGGCTGGTCTTGGAACTCCTACTAAGCAGTTTAGTAGTTGCGTTCTTATTCGTAGTGATGATGATTTGGATTCCATTTTTGCCTCTGGTGAAATGATGGCCAAGTATGCTAGCAAACGTGCTGGCATTGGTTTGGAAATCGGTCGCTTACGCCCATTAGGCAGTCCTATCCGTGGCGGAGAGATTATGCACACTGGCATGATTCCATTCTTAAAGAAATGGTTCGGTGACCTTCGTAGTTGCAGTCAAGGAGGTATTCGTAATGCAAGTGCTACTGTATTTTATCCCATTTGGCATCATCAGTTTGATGACCTTATTGTTCTTAAAAATAATCAAGGCACAGAAGAAACTCGGGTTCGACATATGGACTATGGAGTGGTACTGTCTAAATTCTTCTGGAGACGATTCAAGAACAAAGAGATGATTACATTCTTTGATCCGAATGAAGTTCCTGACTTATACGAAGCATTTTATCGTAACACCCAACAATTTGAAGAACTGTATGTAAAATACGAAAAGCGTACAGACTTACGTAAGAAAGTTATATCTGCTGAAGAAGTATTCAAAAGCGGTATCCTCAAAGAACGTACAGACACAGGACGTATCTATCTTGTGTTTATCGACAACGTACAGAATCAAGGTCCGTTTGATCCTGAGTTCCATACAATTTATCAAAGTAATCTCTGCTGTGAAATTCTATTACCTACAAAATCTTTTAAACGTCTTGATGACGTGGATGGTCGAATTGCTCTGTGTACTCT
>Ga0214170_1000615_pt1 | contig 11719 bp, 12 predicted proteins | sample TroBogEpilimnion_2_FD_153008 | JGI IMG/M metagenome (GOLD analysis project Ga0214170, IMG submission 153008) | Freshwater microbial communities from Trout Bog Lake, WI - 27JUN2007 epilimnion | ecosystem: Environmental > Aquatic > Freshwater > Lake > Epilimnion/Euphotic zone | place: Trout Bog... | reverse complement strand
GTCTAATGTACCAATGTTATTTAAAATTGCTGCTACTGCTGCAGTAGATGTAAATGTGATTGGAATAACGCCACCAGCTGCTGTTGGAGTAATTGTACCGATTGTGGTTGTTGTATTAGCACCTGTTGTTGGGTTAGTTTGAATAATTGCAACAGTGATAACGCCACCAGCTAAGTTAGCTGCTGCTGTTGTTTGGAATAAACGAACATTACTAATAATTGAACCAGCTGGTAATACGAATGGTGTAGCTGTTGTTTGACCTACATCAGCTGTTGTAAATACTGTTGTATTTGCTGTTGTAGTTGTAATTGGATTAAGAATATAGCTTTGTTGTGTTGCTGATACTGCACCGCTATTATCAGGTGCAATTGTTCCATTGTTTGTTGGATTATTGTACTTGTAAACGCGAATTGGTTGGTTAAATGTTACTGACATTTGAATTTTCCTATCTAGAGTTTATAGCCTCACTCAGTCGCTAGATCGTAGACCCGGGAAGTAACGGGCCCCTGTTGGAGGCAAATCTTCCTATCACTACTAATGCATATTTTTAATAGTTTTCGCCCTAAAATAGGTGCTTGTTTGATTTTTTGACGTTTTCCGTCGCTGGAATGACTTGTATATTGGATGGTACATGCAAACCAGAAACCAGTTTGCCCTGTAAGGGGATAATGTGGTCGACATGATACTTTTTACCACTTTCTCGAGATAGCATATTGGCCACTGAGTATTTACATTTAATGTTTAACCAATCAGATTCAGTTAACCATTTTGGAATTCTATTTAATTTAGCTAATTGACGTTTTCGTGTTCTAGCTAAGTGGCGATCTGGATATTGTTTATCATAAGCATTTAATCTTTTTAATCCTCTTGCTTTTACATCTGGTTTATTAGACCAATTTCTTTTTAAGATATTTAAACATTCAATACACGTTCTATTGTTTGTTCTTTTTTCTGCAATATGATTATTTTTACATGGTAATCCAGTAAAGTATTTTTTTAAATTTTGTTTAAGTGCTTCTTGTCTTGTAATTATTTTCATATTGATATTATATAACAAAAAAGCCAGTTTTTACACTGGCTTTTTCACAATCATCGTAATGATTATAGACCTGCTGTACCGTAGATGTTACGAGCATCGTGCCAGCCCGTGGCGTAACGTTCTGTAGCTTTGTAACGCATTGAGTCTGTTTCGAAGTCACCTTCCATAGATTTCTCCATTGGACGGCGCATTACTAACATGAGACCGTTTTCTGCGTCTGTTTGAATCCACCAAGCTTTTGATGAGCTTAAACGAGTCACAACGTGTGCACCGTTAGGTAACATACCTGTTGACTTGATTGGGTTCAAATCGTTGTCTGCAGTACCTGAACGTAAAACTGATTTAAGAATAACTTCAGCTTGAAATTCAAGTGCTGGTGGAACAACTAATTGTTCTGCTTTTAATCTGATACGTTTACCATTGTTGTCAACAGCTGAACGGATTTGAATTAAAAGTTGCTCAACTGATGTTTGTGATAAAGAAGCAGCTGTGCTTAATTGGTTGCTGTATGTAGCACCGTTAGCGATAGGGTGAGCTGTGCTAACTAATGTTACACCATCACCACCTACGTAACCGCTTGTGAAAGCGAAGTTAAGTAAGTTAGCGCATAATGTTTCTTTAGTTTCAATCATAGATTGAGCTAAGTGTTTAGCAAATGTAGAACCGATACGGATATGATCACCGTCTTCCATCAAAACTTTAGTTAAAGCATATGCTAAACCATAGATTTGGTAGATAAAACGTGTGATATATAATGTACCGCCTTGATCGTAGCTAACTGGTGTGCCGTCAGGCATAGCAGGAGCTGCGTTCATACCGAAGAGCATTACTTCTTCATGGTAGTTTCTTGGAATACCTTGTATTTGTTCTACAAAGCCTTTCCATTCGTCATCGCGTTGTTCATAAACGCCATCAAAGACTTCGTTGATAATCGGTTCGACTACCGCACGAAAGTCCGTACTTCTCATTGGGGTTGCCATCTAGAGATTCCTTTCGTTAATTAGTTAGACCGATGTTACGGCGCCAGTGAATTGATTATTACAGATTTGTACTTGAACGATTGTGTATGCGTCACCCCATGAATTTGTGTTACCTGCTGGGTATGCTGCTTCACGACCTAATCCAACTACACGAACTTGACCTTGGTTACCTGTACCAACTGCAGTAGCATTAAGCGCTGTAGTTGAGAAACCAGCACCGCCTACACCAATAGTGTAACCAGAAGCTGTGTTAGAACCAGATGTTGCATCAAAGTTGTATTCTGTACCAACTGCGTTTGCATTTGCTGAACCATTTACTTGGATTTCATAAACAAGAGCTGGGTCTTGGAAAATCCAGAAAATGATGTTAGTAGATGCATCTGCTGCTGTTTTAGAGATTGATTTTGCTACAGAACGACGACCGTCTGAGTTTGTGTACTCAACACCGTCGAAAGAACCGTAAACACCGCCAGATGAACCAGCGATTGTTAATTGGCCATATTGAGTCAAACTAACTGGTTGGTACTGGAAAAATGATTGACCAGAACTTAATGAGTAGTTTGCACCGTATGAAGCACCGTTTTGATATGTGTTAGTGCCAATAAATGGAACTGCACGATCAAGACCACTTGGGTGGTATGCAGGCTTCAGACCAAAGGGTTGAAATGTTGCTGACATAAGTGTCTATCCTTTGTGTTTAAAGTTAGTTAAGAAAAACGAATATTTTTACTTGCTTTTGCTGTTTCTTTTTCCATTTCCAATAAACCGCCTTCAAGGAGTGAACGTCCACCTTTTCTTTCCTCTGCAGTATTACGTACTTGCGCAGTAATATTGCGTTGATGCTCAAGAGGATCTTCAAGATGTAACATATGCATAACTTCTTGATAAACGTCTTCTGGTAATTTAAAAAGAACCATCTCATTACAAGACACACAGCCTTCAAACTTGCCTGAGCTCATCTTGCCTAGTCCTTCAAAGCCTAATCCTAATTCTCCGGCTTTAACTGGCTCATAACCTAATGCCATACGTTTGTCGATACTGTCATATGTGTTGGTTGTTGACAACCAGCACAAGTGCATTCCAGGAATTGCGTTCGCAGGAATATCAGGCAGTGCACTATTTGCCCATTTGTCTCTGAACGCATCAATACGTTCGCGACGTGCGATATCATTTGGATCGGCAGCATTTGCGCGATCTTTTACTTCTTGTGCACGATCAATTAAACGATCGTCTAAATCTCTTTTAATTCTAGTATTAGCCATTTGTATTATCCTTTATTAGCGCGATCATACGATGCGTATGCGCGGATCATTTTATTACGTCTCTCTACATCGTCCCATGCACCAGCGTCTTTAATTGCCTGAACACGATCTTTACTTAATGTGATTGTGTTAGGTCTTGCTGTTGTTGTATTCGACACTCTGCTTGAAGCTGTTGGACCAGCTCTTCGCGGTGCTGATTTACCACTCGCTGTGTAGCGGTGTGGTAGACGTGCAGATAACCTATTGTCTAACTCATCCCAATACTCAGGATCTGCTGGATCCCAACCATCGGCGGCGAGTTCTTGATCGATTACCTTGGCAATTCTACTATCTGTATCTCGAGCTTGTGGATCATACCAAGAATTTTTTTTAAGCCAGTTTGTGGCATTATATTGAACATCTTGTGCCATAGGAGTTGGCACATTTTGTGCTGGCTTCTTGGCTGCTTCGAGTTGTTGTTTCTTAAAATGTTGCAATTGCTGAAGTTTTTGTTTCGAATCAGTCAATTGTTCCAAATATTCGATTTGAGCTGCGGCATCGTTAGCTTGAGCTGCTTGCAACATCTTCATTTTTGCATATTCGACTTTTGTTGCTTCATCTTCAATCGTTTTATCGATTTGATTAAGTCTAAATGATGTTGCTGTGTTCTCAAGTGATGCTAAACGTCGAGCTAACTCTTCGTTTCGTCTCTCAAGTGCTGTAATTTTATGTTTTGCAGATGCCTCACGTTGTTTTGCGAGTTCTTTTTTTAATCTGCGCTCTTCACGACGAGCTTCACGTATTTTTTCACGTTCATCTTCATCGGGTTCTTCGTCAGATTCGTCATGTTGATCATTTTCGTCATCATGATCGTCTTCTGCTGGTGCTGGATCTGCAGATTGCTCTACTTCACCGCCCTCTTTTTGTTCTTTTGGCGCCTCATCATCAAATTCTTCTGGTAAATCGGCAACCTTGGCTAGAACACTTCCATCGTCTTGTTCCTTAATAGGAATATTTAGTTCTTTTTTATCTTCTGCCATTGTTTTAGCTTTCTACAAAGTTAATTAATCAACAAACGCTTTCATTTTCTGCGCAAATTCAAAATTTTTGATGCGAGAAATGATTTCGCGAGCTTGTAATGTGATGAAAACGACAGGACTGCCATCATCACCAGCGTCAACAACAAAGCGATCACCACCATATTTGATTGTTCTTACTAAATCGCCTTCTTTACACCACGGACCTTCAGGCCATAGTTCAAGAGTAAACGGATCTTTGTAAGCAAGCGGTCCTACTTGTATGACTTTTGCTACAGTTTCGTTAAATTTAAGTGTTTGTCTCGTTTCGTCTACCAATAAAATCCCACCTTTTGATTTAGATTTTTCACGTCTTAGCTGAACTAACACGCGATCACCTGCAACTTCTAGGCCTGGATCTACAATTGGAAAACATTCTAACTCAGAACGTGTATCTGGTTCTGCGTTTGCTACAATATCAAATGCTGCCATTCGGCAATCTCCTTTAATTTTTACAAATTATGATTCTTGTTCGTCATCTTCGGTCATCAAACCATCAAGTAAGTTTAAACTTGCTTGTAAACCTTGATAATTACCAACTAAACGCTGATAAGATTCAATGTTGATTGCATGACCTGCGGTTAATGACTCCGCAATTCTTTGTTGCTCAGCTTTAATTAAGCCGATTAACTCAGTAATAATGTCTTTCATATATCCTTTCCCAGTCTTTACAGACCGTTATAAAAACACTAATGCATTAATTTAGGATTTCCGCCCTATTATTTTGTGTATTCTGTTACGTTTTCGTTTGGACCAATTTTGCCAGCAAGTTTTAACTTAGCTTGACCAGCGCTAATTTTCCAATTATTGTCTCTGTGTGAACCGCCTTTACCAGGATCAATTTCTGTTTTTGCTGTGTCACCAGCATAACCAGGTTCACCTGTAATTTGGTAGGCTTTTCTAAAACCTATGTTTTTATCTAATGCCATGATTTATTCCTCGGATGGTTGTTGTGGTTGATTTTGTTGAGCTTGACTTTGCAAACGTGCTTGCAACATTTCACTCATGCGTTGCTTTCTTGCTTGATCCGCTTGTGCGGCTTGTTGAGCAGCTTGCTGAGCCATCTGTGCTTGATGGAGGAAGTTTTGCTGGTCAATTTCGATGCCATGTTGGCGAATATCTGCTTGTGCTTCATGAGATGCCATGAGCGCTGTTTGATCTTGTTCGTGTTGCATTAACAATTGATCAGAAGTTAATTCAGCACGAGCGGTAATTTCCGCAATTCGTTCTTTAGATGAATTGTTAAGATCTGCCATGGCAATCTGTGTAGCGTTACGTTGTGAGTCAATGGTAGATTGTGTTTGATACTTCGCTTGTAAATCTGCCATTTGTTGTTGTAACTTAGCCACTTCAAGTTGATATGTTTGTTGATCTTTTTGCATATCAAGTTGCATACGTGATTGAGCTTCTTCTGATTTACGTTTAGTCTCAGCCATTTGTGTTTGCAAGATAACTTGAGCTGTTGGATCAGCATTTGCAGCTTGTTGTTGCTGTGCTTGTTGCATTTGTTGTACTTTTTGTGCCAATGCATTAATTTGCGGTAAATAAGTTTGCATTGTAATATTTGCATCTTCACTTACCATGGATGATGCAATCGCTAAAGCTTGTTGTGCTTCTAAATCTAATGGTTTTTCTTGGTTAAGATTAAATGTATCTTTGCCACCTGCAGCTTCTGCTACATAAGCACGCATGGATTGTAAGTAATGTAATGTTAAGTGTTGCTTAATATGTTCTAATGCATGCGGTGTAAATGCCGGTCCAATAACTGGGTTTCCTCCGTATGCAGGATTATTTGCATATTCCAAATGAATCTTAATATGCGCCATATGATCTTGATCTGGATACGCCGCTGCTGGACGACCCATTGTCATTGACACGTTTTCTAATGCTGGATTAGATTCATTAGCACCTTGTGGATTTGGTAAAATCTCATCAATGTTTGGTATCTTCATTTGCTTCATGATTCGGCGATACATTGCACGAATATCAAACATGCTAGGTGGTGCTGATTTTGCCATTTCTAAGATGGCTTGGTTTTGTGCTAGTCTTTGCGTTTCCGAGAAGATGTTAGGATCCGATACAGGACGTACATCGTTATTGTAAGCAAAGTCCCTAACCTCAATTTCTTCTCCTGATTCGTTGTCCATTTCACTCAAGTACCAATGATTGATACGTGAGATGATGGCTAATGATTTAGCTTGTGATCTATGTAATCTTGCATGGATCGCTGAGAATACTTTAGCACCTTGTTCAATAAGTGCTTGTGCTGTACCCACAGGCATATTGTTATTAGCTTCGCCAATTTTTTCTTCTGCCGTAGTCACTACACCTTTAGCAGCGTCAGATAACCAACCGAGTAAATTAAATAATGTGCTTGATGGTGGATTGAATGGCATTGGCATGGCAATCTTGCGAATGTCATCGACGCCAGGGGCGCCTTCAATTTCCATTACTTGTGTAGGTTCAATCCTATCACTTTGACCGCCGATACGACCGCCTTTGAGTTTAAGCATTGTTTGGCTGTTGCTGATATGTGCCGCATCAAGTAACGCACGGAGTGAACCGGTAAGAGCAGCAGATAAGCCACCAATAAGGTGAGGCAGACCGATAGCATAAGCACCGCGCCAAGGAATAAATTTAAATTCGACATACCAGTCCAATTTCTCAAGTTTTTCATCGTTAGCTTCCCAGTTTCGATAGAGACCAAGTACTTTAGAACTTGACTCATCAACCATTAAAATATATGGTGCGCGTTTACCTTCTGAAATTGAATCATCATCTAATCGAATGAAGCAAGTAATTTCATAAACACGACGTAAGCCATCAATATTCTTAGATGGTTTTTCTTTACCTTCGATTTTATCGTTAGCTTGTTCTGATCTTGTTTGTTCGTTTAATGGAACGTCTGATGTATAACTTGCATCGACATCGCGATAGATACCCGCTTCAATTCTTTGAAGGTATGTATCTTCTGTAATATCTTGTACTTCTGTAACGCGAGGTGATGTATAGAAATTGGTTGTTGAGTATGGAAGTAAGATGTTGTCAATTGGAACCCATTCGCACATTGGGCGTTTTTGTTCCGCATCATATCTCCATTTTAAGAATTGAGATCCACCAAGTGGAAGTTGTGTGAGCATTTGTTCCATCTCATCACGATACTCTTGGACTTGTTCAGTAAGTTGCCAGTTTAAGAAATTAACTTTGCGTTCTGCGGTTTTTTCTTTAGCTGAATCTGCTTCACCTTTGATGTTTGATTTTACAATACCATCGGGCGGTAATAATTCTTTTGCAGATGATGCTGCAAAGTCAACACATGATTCTGCCATGACTGGGTGGACGACTTTAGACGCGCCGTCAAAGGTGGCCCCGCCAGGCGCGTCCTTGCCTAAACCAGTTCGGCGTAAACCTTCTTCATATTGTTTGTCACGCTCTTTGCGAGCTTCTTTGTCGACATCAATAAAATCTAAATATTCATTAGCTAAAGCATCTAAAACATTTTCATCAAATACTTCAGCTAAGTTTTCATAAAACTCTGGATCTTTTTGTGGTCCGTATTTTTCTTGGAAATTTATAACTACTGAACCATCATCAAGTTCAATCACTTCTTGTTCAGCTTCATCATCTTCTAAACCAAGTGCTTCAGCAATAGCATCTGTTTCTGCGTCTTGATTAATCGCATCTTGAATATCATCTTCCCTAGAATCTAAGTCTGGTAAGTTAGTGCCCATCTGAAGAGGTATTTTTGGATTTGCCATAAATTATGAGTATATAGTTATAAATTGGTACCTAAGCCTACTAATGCAAATTATTAGTTTCTTCCGCCCTACATCGCATACGGATTTTCAAATCGTTTGGATCGGTCATCTGCGTACGAATAATCACGCGCAGGTAATGGATCTAATTGAATCCATCCTGAGTCACGCAATACACGTAGCGCTTGTGATAAAGAATCTACATAGTCATCATGACCGCCCGCTTCTGGGAATGAACACACTTGGCGCAAGAAACGTTTTGCCCAGTCTGCATATTCGCCAGGTCGTTCAGGATCTTCTGGAATATAAACCTTGCCCTTCGCTATGATAGGTGCTACAATATTAAGACGCTGAACTTTATCAGCACGACCGGGATTGTAACCTCGCACCTCAATACCAGAACCTTGTAGTTCTTGAATGAGTGAGATACCTGCTGACTTATCTTCCATCAATACGAGATCGGCTTTTCTTCCTTTTCCGAAATCGTTATCAGCTCCATAGACAACTTCTTTGAAGTCATCAATGACTTTGCGTCGAAGTTCTGGATAAGCTAGGTGTCCGTCCCAAGCGTCAAGTAATATGACAGAGGTGCCTGCATCTTCTTGTTCAAACACACCCCATATCGTACATGCCGTTGGGTCGTTCATTGTTTTTTCAGATGTTGCCGGATCGTAACTGGCAATCACATATTCCAAATTAGGTGTTGGCTTTTTCGCGGGCCATAATCTAAACTGCTTACGTTTGATAATACCAGCTTGTTCTGGATCTAGGATCTCACCATAGATTTCTTGACGACCGATGTCTGTGCCATCGTATGTCTCTAACTGTTTGAAGAAGGTTTCAGATAAGTGTTGTTTGTTATCGTATGATGATGCGTTGACCACATACACATCGCCACCAACCTTGCCTTCGTTTAAGTCAACGATCAGTTCTTTTGGTTTTGGTGTTGTGGTAATAATCTGCTGAACGCGAGGGATTCTTGGATCTTTAAGACGGAGCGTAAACTGAACGCCGTCATATGCGTCATCTAAATACTCAAACGCACACAACTCGTCAAACCATGCGCCATGAAATTGCTTACCACGATAACGTTCTGGTTCTGAACCAGGGATACCTTGGATCAATGATCCATTGGTTAAAGTAATTTCAAATAATGATTTGTTGTAGTCTTTGATTAAAGAAGCTGGTATAATATTGAGGAGGCCAGAGTCACCTTCAAAACATGTTGCACGAATATCGTTTGAGGTTGGTGCTGTGACTAACCAGCGAGTGTTGTTATATTTCCACGCACGGATGCCGATCCAGTGAGAGGCTGTGTGAGTCTTTCCTGATCCCCGTCCTGCTAACATGAGGAAGGTATCAAACTCGCCGTCTTCTGGTTCGCGTTGATGAGGGAGTGCTTGAAGCGCCCACTTGACTTGCCACAATGCAGCATCAAGCTGCGCTTTAGGCCAGTGCTTATGAGTTTCTGCAAACTTCTTTAGTATGGCTTCTTGTTTGTCTGTTAACATGTCTGTATGAATCCTTCTCCAACAAGGATTGAGTTGTCTGGTCCGTTTGTTTCTATATGAACACACATTTGGGATTGTGTGGGTTCAATGGCTTTAATGTATCTTCTACTTGGATACACTTTGATGGGTGGAGACTTTTGGATATCCATGATCTTAATCCTAAACTTAAAATACAATGTGTATGTATTTCGAGCTGGATTAAATAGAATGGATGTCTTTGAGCCTAACGATTCAACTAAACTTTGAATCTGCACCACAACATTTAAATTCCTAGATGAGAATCTAAACCTGTCATTTCTTTTTTCATATTGCGCCGACTTAGCATGCATGATGCCAGTCAATAATTCGATGCGTTCTTCTACAGATGCAAACAAATAATTTGTAGGTAATCTGCTTGGTATATTCGGAGCCAATTGTAAATGAATAGCTGGCTCTGTTATAAATACGCGTTTGCCGTTTTTTCTTTTTGGCCCTTCTATAATTTTGTATCCACAGCTTCTAAACTTTTCATAAATGAAATCTTGGTAGCCTGGGATTGTGACCATCTGATGTTTTTTGTTTTTGTTATAGAGCCAATAACCAAACACAAAAGGTGGTATGCTTAATACCTGATGAGGAAACGCTATGGGTTTCGTCGTAGGTATTGAATACTTAGTGCGACCTCTTTTATCTTTCAATGACAGATCGATTAAGTTTTCCAATTTAGTAAACTTCAACTGTCGTTTAAATGGCCTGATGTTTTTATAAGCATCTAGTTGCTTTCGATGATTCCTATCTTGGATTAAGAATCCTAGATGTTTATCTCCACGAATAGTAAGATGGTCATCAAAAGTCACTTCATAACATTCATTGGCATAATAATGCTGGACGAGTTTAACTTGGACAATCTCGCCGTCCTTGTTAAAAACATAATCGCCAATCTTTACTTTGTCTGCTCTTTTCCAATAGTCAAGTGTTAGCACTTGTTGGATTGCTGTTATTGCCATCTAAACTTAATCCTAAGTTTGTATAAAAAAAGAAGGGACGTTTTAAGCCCCTTCCAGAAAGTTACATTAAATGCAACTTTTTGATTACTTATTCATTACGTACATTGTTACTTCAAAGCCAAAACGCATTTCAGTAGCTGCTGGTTTAGTCCACATGTTTAAATCTCCTAAAAATAAGTACACGTCATTGTGTACATGTTTACTAATGCGAGTTTTATAAACATATGGCTACGGATTTCCATGAATCCAAGGTAAGTATACTAATGCAAATTTTAACTATTTCCTACCTATTATTTTTACATATAATTAAATCAATGACTTACAGATTTAGATTAAACCAAAGTATTAAAAAAGACATAGAAGACACAGAAGACAGGGTACGGTTTTTGTTGTTTTTTTGCAACACCGATTTTTTAACCCATTGATTTAATTAATAATATTTTTCTAAAAGACACAGAAGACACAGAAGACACCCTTTATTCCATATTTTTATTATTTTTAAAAAATAAAAAATAAAAGATAGAGACAAACTGTGTTTATACTGTGTCTTCTATGTCTTCTATGTCTTTTATGTATAGTATATTATACATTTATTTGTCTTGTTAATTATCATAAGTATTTGATTCATATAGAAAATGTCCAGATTTTTTAAAAAAAAATTTTTAGAAATCGACTTTTTTTAAAAATACGGCAAATTATAAAAACTTGCTATCTGTGGGGCCCCCGCCGCCCCCCTCAGGTAGGGGACCCAAATTGGGGTATCGCTCCGATCGAAATACCCCTACAGCAAGGAGGGTTATTTGATTCGCTAGTCTAGCAAGGGTTTCAAGGCATCATGCCTCGCGATCTATTGCTATGATTGCGAGGCATGATGCACAATGCCCGATTGATTGCGAAGCTCAATGCTTCGCTCGATCGCATCGCATCGCATCGAAGCTCAATGCTTCGCTCGATCGCGAGGCATTGAGGCATCGAGGCATAATGTGAGCGAGGGTGATCGGGGCGATCAGCGAGGCATCGAGGCAATATGTCAATGAGGGTGAGAGGCATCGAGGGTGAGAGGCATCGAGGGGGCGAGGCATCGAGGGGGCGAGAATACGCGTACGCGAAAGCTCGGGGGGCGAGGTACCC
>Ga0214170_1000612_pt1 | contig 11733 bp, 9 predicted proteins | sample TroBogEpilimnion_2_FD_153008 | JGI IMG/M metagenome (GOLD analysis project Ga0214170, IMG submission 153008) | Freshwater microbial communities from Trout Bog Lake, WI - 27JUN2007 epilimnion | ecosystem: Environmental > Aquatic > Freshwater > Lake > Epilimnion/Euphotic zone | place: Trout Bog... | reverse complement strand
GTGGCGATAAGTACGGCGGGGACCTTGAATGAACGATTCATATCTTCACCTTAACGGCGCCAGTTAGAAGTAGCGCCCTAGCCCTTGGTAAGAATTTCTTGCAACAGTTCGAACGCAATATTGCGCCCACTGACCAGAAATCCAATTTTTGAATGGTCTTGGGTAAGTTGCTCGGCAATCAACGCGTAGCTCGCGGCCGATGACCCTTCCATGACAAGGCCATTTTGTTCAACCGCTTCGCGAACGGCGTTGCGGATTGACGCCTCTGGAATTGTCAGCACCTTGACTCCACTCGAAAGGATTATGTCGTTCGTAATTGAGCCAGGATCGACTCCTCCCGCCAAGCCATCTGCAATGGTTGGTGAGTGAACCGTTTTTTCGGGGTCTTTACCGTTAACAAAGTCCGCCATCGCCGCTGAGTTTTCTGGCTGTACGCCGGTAATAGTGATGTCTTCACGGTTGTTCGCTGCGCGCGAAACCAAGACCCCAGAGATCCAGCCTCCCCCGCCCACCGAGACCACAACGTGTTCAACGTCGGGAAAGGAATCGAGGAACTCGTCGAAGGCGGTGGCCTGTCCGGCGACCACGTTGGGGTTATTAAAAGGTGAAACGAACCGAAGCCCGCGAGTTTCTGAAAGCTCCCGGGCGTGAGCCTGAGCTTCGTCGTAGGAGTTTCCGAATTGAATCAACTCGACGTCGTAACGACTGATCTTGGCGACTTTTACCGCCGAGGCGTTGGTGGGCACCACCACTGTGGCCCTCACGCCAAGCAGTGAAGAAGCGTGGGAAATACCGAGGCCGTGATTTCCCGCCGAAGAGGTGATCACGCCAATTGATGGGTCTTCGAGTCGAACAGCATTAAGCGCCGCGAGTGCTCCACGCAATTTGAATGACCCGGTCACCTGCAAGTTGTCGAGCTTGGCGTAGACCTCGCGACCTCGAATGGTCAATGCAACAGACGGAGTGGGGCGCAGATAGCGCTTAACAACCTCTCGGGCTGCTTCGAGCTGTTGTGCAGTTGGTGCTCCGACGAGGGTGGTCACGAACCCAGCCTACTTCTCTTGAAATTCGACAAATTTCCAAACTGACTGGTAACCGCGGTGGAGAACAAGGTGAGGAATACAAAGTTCTCACAACTAGCGTGGTGGTATGGCCCGGAGCACACCCCAACAGACGCTGCAGCGACTTCGCATAATTGTTGCAATTCAGTTCATGGGCGCCACTTTGGGTTTGCCTCTGCTCCCCCTCTTTCTTGAGCATCGTGGTGGAACCCCCACCATCATTGGACTCATCATGGCGAGCTTCTTCTTCGCTGGCGTGATTTCGCAATACTTTTTCGGGCACTTGGCCGACAAATTTGGACGCCGACCAATATTGGTCACCAGTCTCATTATCTATGCGGTTGCTAGTGGCTTCTACATAGTTCCCATGCATGCCAGTTGGTTCATCCTCGCTCGAATCTTCCAAGGAGCAGCGGCCGGGGCATTCGAAGTGGCGTCAATGTCAGCGGTGGCAGCGCGCTTCCCAGAGGAAACTCGCGGAAGAGCGATGAGTCAAATTATCGCGGCCCAACTTTTGGGAATTGCCATTGGCCCAATGCTGGGTGCGGTGGTGAACGTCTCCCAGTTGGGATGGGCTTTCTTCGCCACCGGTGTTGTGAGTTTGATAGCCGCACTCGTTACCTTTTCAGTTGATCTCGGTGACCGTGCCTTTGACCCAACACCTCTTCCACCCATGAGTTGGAACCCGCAACTTCTCGGAGCGCTGGGTGCGGCGTGTGCGGCGGGCATCTCCATTGGTGTTTACGAAACCTGTTGGAGTTTGCTCATGCACTCGCACCATGCGAGCACCTTTCAAATTCGCCTGAGTTGGACAGTCTTTTGTTTACCCTGGGTGCTCTTGAGCCCGGTGGGTGGCTACATCGCCGACCACTGGAACAGACGGTGGGTCGCAACACTCGGAGTGCTTGGTGGAGCAATCTTTATGGCCACTTACCCCCACATTCACAACAACGTTGTGATGTTGATTACTGGTTCATTTGAGTCAATCTTTTCGGCGTTGAGCGTGCCCTCAATCTCGTCGTACTTAACCCAAGGGGCCGACAACCGAGAGATGGGTCGCCGCCAGGGCTTGTACACAACGGCCAATACCGCTTCCTTGGCCATTGCCGCAACCGTTGCGGGGACCTTGTATTCCCAGAGTCCCGCACTCCCCTTCACTATCGCCGCGATCAGCGCGTCGGCACTCGGTCTCGCCTCATTCGTTACTTGGCGCCGGGTACCGGGCCACGTAACCACCGAACTCAGTCAATGAAAAAGCCCCCTAGGTTTCCCTAGGGGGCTTTGTTCACTTGGACTTAGCGGTCAGCAAACTGGCCTTGTTCTGGTCCGTCACCATTGCCAATGCCATCGCCAGGGTGAGCGAAGGTGGTGGCTGAAGTTGAGATGGCCACTGAGGTTGCGGTCAATGCCCCAGCACCGGTGGCGGTGCCCTGAGCAAAGACGTAGCTACCAACTGTCACCTCGCCGAGGTTTCCCGCAGCGTTGTTAAAGGTGTAGGTGGTTGTGCCATCGACAGTGATGGTGTCGGTGTTGCCGTGAGGATCGGTAACCGTAATGGTCGAACCGTTAATAGCGGTCACCTGTCCACCGGCCACGGGGCCAGCATCGGGGAGGTCGCCGTTTGGTCCGTCGTGACCAAAAGCGGGAGCGACGTCGATGTCGATTGAATTGATGGTGGTCGAGCCGGCTGCGGTCAACTGCGCTTCGACGCGTTGTCCAACCGCTAGGTCAGCGACCGTAGCTGCGACATGATCCTTAGTAACGGTAAAGCCCGATGCCAAGGTGTAGGTCGTGACGGTACCAGATGGGTCAGTGAGCGTTACCGAAGTAGCGGTCAGCGCCGAAATGCTGCCGTGAACTTCCAGAGCATTGAACTGGCCGAAGCAATCTTTTGGTGCATCCGCGCGCCCGGCCATTGCCTTGGCGGCAATGGACTGGGTTCCGGTGGAATGGGTGGTTGATGCGTTGGCCACGGTAAATCCCAAGCCAAGGGCGGTTGCAGCTGCCACTGACGAGAGCCCGATGCGACGAATCATCTTTTGTTTTGATGAGCGGTACATAAGCTTCCTTTTTTTAGTGCCCCGATTTCGGGACTTTTCCATAGTGCCGGCCGAACATCGGAGAAGTCCCAAAAGCAACTAATAACCAGATAAGAATTTTTGCCCAAATCGTCAAAATTGACCATTTGGGCACCTCTAAATAAGGCAAAGTAGAGGGGTCATCCCCAGCACCTCACGGGGGGATGAGAGATGAACATCCATCTATTAGGGAGGACCACAAAAGTGGCAACTACAGAAATTACGCACGGCGGTTCGTCGGGCGATCCAGCATTCCAGGTTGAAGAACACGGAATCGACTTCATTCCAGAATCAGAGCGTTGGGCTACGGCCAAGAACATCGCCGGTATGTGGGCAGGTTCGGCAATCAATGTCGAATACTTCATTTACGGTGCGTTGCTCATGGGCTTCGGCTTCAGCTTCTACACCGCTCTGAGTTTGATTGTTATCGGTAACTTGAGCTTCTTCTTCTTGGGACTCGCATCACTCCAGGGACCAGAGACTGGAACTACCGCATTTACGATTTCCCGCGCACCATTCGGTACGCAGGGGTCGCGAATCGTGGCGTTCTTTAACTGGATCACTCAACTCGGTTTCGAAACTGAAGGCCTCATCTTGATTGTCGGCGCTGCTGCCGTACTCTTCAAGATGGGCGGCGTCTCAATTAACAAGGCTGAAACAGTCGTGCTCATTATTGTGGCCGCGGCGATTCAGGCCCTGATGCCCTACTTCGGTCACGCGACAATGGTCAAGGTTTTAAAGACGCTGATTATTCCCTTCGGTCTAATCTTTGCCGTTCTCGCCTTCTATGACTTCAAGCACGGTTCAGCAAGCTTCAAGGGTCCATTCGCGACCAACTGGGAGCTCTACACCGCTGGCCTCGCCTTCGTCTTCGCCCTCTCGGGCCTGGGATGGACCGAGTGTGGCAATGACTACACCCGCTACGTTCCCCGCGACGTTAAGAAGGGTGAGCTAGTCGGCTGGCTGTTCCTCGCCACGGCCGTACCGGAAATCTTGATGATGATCTTGGGCGCGCTGACCTACACCTTCGTGAGCTCATCAAATCAGGTCATGGAGTGGAACTCGGCTAACCCCTTCACCGCTCTGTACAGCCAGCACTTGATTCCAAGTTGGTTCCTCGCAATCTTCTTGGTGTTCGCCATTGTTCAGTTGTTTGGCATCAACTCTCTCGACCTCTACTCGTCGGGAGTTTCGTTGCAGGCAATGGGGCTTAAGCTCAAGCGCTACCAGGCCGTTGTCCTGGACTCAGCAATCGCGTGCTTGCTCACCATCTACGCAACCTTCCAATCAACCTTCTCGCTGTACATGAAGGAATTCGTTGGTGTGATCATCGTGTGGATTGCCCCATGGCTTGGAATCTTCCTCATGGACTGGGTCCTGCGTAAGTTCCGTTACAACGCTGCTGAACTGCAGCGTCGTGACTCGGGCAGCATCTACTTCGTGGGACGCTCAGGCGTGAACTGGAATGGCATCATCGCCTTTGCCGTTGGTGTTGTCAGTGCAACGCTGTGCTTCTCCAAGGCTCCACCTCCCGTTAACTTCCCCTTCCACTGGATGACCCCAATCTCCAACCACTACGGTGCGGCTTGTGCCGGAAACTTGGTCAAGGGTGTCTGCTCGGCTGGTTGGTACGGTGGCGCTGACTTCTCAGTGCCAGTTGGAATCATCATGGGTGCTTTGGTGTACTTCATCCTCGAAAAGGCCACTGGCCACGTATCTCGCCAGGTTGAGCGTCAAAACGAGCTGGAGACCAGCAAGTAGTACTAACTAAAAAATCCCCCGGACTGTGAGGGTCCGGGGGATTTTTTATTGCTCGACTATTAGCCGGCCCAGTCTTCGACCAGACCACCCTGTCCATCGGGACGGAAAATTGGAATCGATCCGAGGGCGCGTACCTTTTCGGCGTCCTCACCAAGCGAGGTGCGCCACACTGAAGCTTCGGTGACGAGTGTTCCGATTGCCACGACGTCGGCACCCACACTGCGCAAGAGCCGAAGGGCTGTGCCAGTGGATGCGCCGGTCGAAATAACGTCATCGACGATTGCAACGCGCTTACCTTGAACATCTGAAATTCGCACTCGGTCAAAGAGAAGTTGCTGATCTGCGTCAGTGGTAATTGAACGAACGGGCTCACGAACCGCATCGGCGAGGTGAATTTTCGGCGTCTTGTGCAAGATTACGTACTGGTCCAAACCAAGTGCTCGAGTAACTTCGATCGCAACGGGAATACCCATTGTCGCCACCGTCGCCACGATGTCCACGTTGTAGGGACGCAAGATTTCTGCCAGTTCCTCACCTGCCGTAGTCATGAACTGCAAGCCCATATCGACAGTAATTAATAAGGCGAGGGTGAGATCATCTCCCAGCGGTACTAGGGGTAGCTCAACGTGTTGGCTGCCGACTTCTACGGAATAGGTGCGGGGACTCACGTATGTGGAGCATACTTAATACATGACTGAACACCGCGAACCCTTGACCCGCGACTTAGCCGCATCAATGCTCCAAGTCGCCTATGACGAGGCCCAGAAGGGCCTCCACGAAGGAGGCATCCCCATTGGGGCGGCACTCTTTACTCGAGGTGGCCAGTTGATTGGTTCTGGGCACAACCGCCGGGTTCAAGAAAATGACGCCTCCACTCACGCCGAAACCGACGCCTTCCGACGTTCTGGTCGTCGCCGCAATTACGCCGACACCGTTATGGTGACGACCCTGTCGCCATGCTGGTACTGCTCTGGACTCGTTCGTCAGTTCAACATCGGCGCTGTAGTCATTGGTGAGGCCGAGAACTTCCACGGTGGACACGACTGGCTCAGAGAACTTGGCGTCGAAGTCGTCGTACTCGACGATCCTGCTTGCACCGAATTGCTAGGGACCTTCATCCATGAGCACCCTGAGTTGTGGAATGAAGATATCGGGCTGTAATTAGTTGCGTACGGGCGCGCCAAAGAGGCGGTCGCCCGCATCCCCGAGTCCAGGGGTGATGTAACCAACTTCATTGAGTTCTGCATCAAGAGCTGCGGCGTAAACCTCTAGACCTTGGTGTCTGGCGAAGAGCGCGTCGACACCGGGCTGGGCGGCAATCAAGCAAAGAATCTTGATCGGGCCAACTCCGCGCGAACGTGCCAATTCAACCACTGCAGAAATGGATCCACCCGTCGCGAGCATCGGGTCAACAATGACCATCGCCACACCCTTTAAGTCACGGGGTAGGCCATCGTGGTAAATCTCGGGCTGGAGCGTCTCTTCATTTCGACGAAGCCCCATCAGACAGAGCCGGTGAACAGGAAGCAATTCCTCTACCGCCGGAGTCATGCCGAGCCCCGCTCGAAGAATTGGCACCACGAGGTATTCCTCATCCAGAGCTACCGCCGGGGCGTCCGATACGACCGGGGTGGTCACTGAAGTCGAAGAAACTGGGAGGTCCCGGAAGGCTTCGTAGCCTACGAATCGAGTGATCTCGTTGGCGAGCCTCAAAAAGTCAGCATTTGAGGTGGTGACGCTGCGGAGCTGGCGAACCTTGTCGGCAACTACAGGGTGATCGAGGACCTTGATAAATGACACGAGGAAACTTTACGCCGAATAAGTTCTTTCTTAGCGTCACCGCCAAAAATCTCCCGTGTGCCGATACTCTTAAATGATGCCTGAAGCCCCTGTTGAGCGCACAAAACTGCCCGACTTGGGGCTTAAGACCCGCTACTCCGGCCCCAAGGCTCAGGTTTCGCCCGATACCTCCCTCGAGTGGTGGCGTCGCATTCTGCCCGTCTTGGTTTCGCATCGATTTACCTTCTTTATAGCAATCTCGCTTTCATTTGTCAGCCTCGTTTTTCAAACGTTGATTCCGAACTACCTGAACTACGCCCTAACTGGACTTATCTCCCACCACGGCACCTCGCTCAACCATGACGTGACCTGGATTGTCGGGATTGGTATCTTGACCGGCATCACGGGAGTTATCTCACGGAACTACGTGTTTAAGACTGCCTACAACGTCGAAGCAGACTTGCGTTCTTTGATTTACGAGCACATGACCTGGTTGTCATTCTCTTTTTACGACCGCGTGCAGTCTGGACAACTAATTAGTCGAGCAAACTCGGACATTCGTAGTGTCCAGATGTACTCGACTTTCGCTCCGCTTATTGTCGTGCAGCTCTTCATCGGAGTGTTGGCTTTTATTTTTATGCTCCGCATCAATATCGAATTGGCCTTCGTTGCGATTTCGGTTATGCCCTTTTTGTATCTCATTGGATTACGAATGCGCCAAGTGATGTTCCCAATCTCTTGGATCACTCAGGCTCGCCTCGCAGACGTCGCAACAATCGTTGATGAGAACATCAATGGCGTGCGCGTCGTTAAATCATTCGCCCAAGAAGGGGCCGAAGTTAACCGACTCGCTGACGCTTCCGAGCGAGTGACGTGGGCATACGTCAAGGATGCTGAGCTACGCGGAGTGTGGGCGCCGTGGATCCAAAACTTGCCTCAAATCGGCCTCGTATTAGTTCTGTTCTTTGGTGGTTGGATGGTCTACCAGGGCAAGTTGGGTGTCGGAGCAATCTTGGCCTTCAACGCGTACTTGCTCATGCTCCAAGCGCCATTCATGATGCTTGGACAACTCGTCATGATGGGGCAACGAGCGAAAGCGAGCGCTGGTCGCATCTTCGAGATACTGGACGAGCACTCCGAAATCATTGAGCAACCCAACGCCAGTGCCCTAGGTGAGATCTCGGGCTCAATTTCATTTGACCACGTGAGCTTTGATTATGCCAACGGCACCAAAGTCCTCGAAGACCTTTCTGCGGAGATCAAGTCAGGTGAAACAGTGGCCTTGGTGGGGCGAACTGGATCAGGTAAATCGACGGTGGCTCGACTTCTCACTCGTTTTTATGACGTAACCGGTGGCGCCATCAAAATTGACGGGCAGGACATCAGGAATGTCACCCTTCACTCGCTTCGCGAACACGTGGGAGTGGTGATGGACGAACCATTCCTCTTCAGCGTGTCAATCCGCGACAACATTGCCTACGGCCGGCCAGACGCCACCTTAGAAGAAATCGTCGCAGCGGCGAAGGCCGCTAACGCGCACGAATTCATCGAGAAGCTTCCCCTCGGTTACGACACCGTCGTGGGAGAACGTGGTTACACCCTTTCAGGTGGACAACGTCAGCGAGTTTCAATTGCTCGAACGCTCTTGACCAATCCCCCAATTCTGATTCTCGACGATGCAACGAGCGCGATTGACGTCCATGTCGAGACCGCCATTTACAAGGCACTGGAAACTCTGCTCGCAAACCGGACCACACTGGTTATCGCCCACCGAGTGTCAACCATCGCGTTGGCATCGCGTGTCCTGGTCATTGAAAATGGTCGGGTAGCCGCTTCGGGAACTCACGAAGAGCTCATGGCCACTAGCGACCTTTACAACGACATCCTTTCGCACGAGATGACCGCTGAGGTGAGCGAATGAGTTGGGGTGGTGGATTCGGAGGACCCGGTGGCGGCCACATGTTTGGCGGTCCCGGAGGTTCGTCGGGCTTACCCTTTGGCGGAATTCCCACGGAACTACAGGCAAACGCTAACAAGCTGCTCGCTACCGAGCCCCCGCACGAACCTATCGATTTAGAGTTCTCTCAAATCCCGAGCGATGAGGAAAAGAAGCCCCTCACCCTCTTGGGCTTGGTCCAGCGCTATCGCCTATGGCTCGTCACCGGCTCCCTCTACGTGGTGCTCATTAGCGTTGTGTTGCAAGCGGGTCCTCGCATCACCCAGTGGGCAATCGACAAGGGAATGACGGGACCAAACAAGTCAGTCACAGTGATTGCCTGGTGCGCGGGTATCTATCTGGTCTTGACGTTGGTAGGCATGTACTTCCAACGTGCTCAAGTACTCGTTACCGGTCGCTTGGCGGCTTACGTTATGCGAGACCTTCGCCTAAGGGTCTTTACTCACCTGCAACGCCTGAGTTTGGACTTCTTCACCGAAGAGAAGGTCGGCGTCCTCATGAGCCGCATGACTAGCGATGTCGAAAACCTACAGATGTTGATCCAAGATGGCATCAGCCAGTTCGCCCTCCAGGGGCTGACGATGGTTGCAATCACCATCATCCTTTTCACCACCAACGTCGTCCTGGCACTTTGGACAGTTGGGCTCGTCGTGCCAGTGCTCTTCGCCCTCTCGTGGTGGTTCCACGGAGCATCGGAGAAGGGCTATCTAATGAGCCGAGACCGCATTGCCGCAGTCTTAGCTGACTTGTCCGAGTCCCTGTACGGAATCCGTGTCGTTGCGTCAAACAACCGCCAGGAGCGCAATATTGCTCATCACCGCAAGGTCGTTGGTTCGTATCGCGACGCGAACCTCTACACCGGTCGAGTCAACGGTTTCTATGGCCCAGCGACTCTGACCATTGGAATTGTTGGCCAAGGGTTGTTGTTATTCATTGGTGGCCATATGGTGCTGCGTCACCAGCTTTCCGTAGGTGCACTCGTTGCATTCTTCTTGTACTTGAATCGCTTCTTCCAACCAATTCAACTACTCGTTCAGCAGTACAACTCACTTCAGTCCAGTCGCTCGTCAATAATTCGCTTGCGCGAATTGCTCTTGACCGAGCCTTCAGTTCAGCAAAGTGATCTCGCAACAGAGTTGCCGCCCGTCAGTGGTCGAATCACCTTTGATGACGTCAGCTTTGGGTATCTGAAAGATACGCCAGTGCTCAGCCACGTAAACCTCGAGATTGCCCCGGGAGAATCGGTGGCCTTCGTTGGGCCTACCGGTGCGGGTAAGTCAACGTTGGCGAAGTTGGCAAATCGCTTCTACGACCCCACCGCGGGACGCGTCTTGATTGATGGCATTGATATTAAGACCGTGACTCTGCACTCACTTCGCTCTCAAATTGGTGTTGTGCCGCAAGAGCCCTTCTTATTCGCGGGTTCCATCAAGACCAACCTGCTGTTCGGTCGCTCCGACGCCACTGACGAAGAACTCAATGAGGCAATTCGTGTAGTGGGATTGGCGCCTCTGATTGATGGGCTTCCCAATGGAATTGACACCATTGTTCACGAACGCGGACAAACTCTTTCCGCAGGTGAGCGTCAGTTGCTTGCCCTTGCTCGAGCTTTTCTCTCTCGACCCCGAGTTCTTATCCTCGACGAAGCCACCTCGTCGCTCGACCTCCAGAGCGAAACCGTTATTGAGGCCGCCCTCGACAAAATTCTTGAGGGCCGAAGCGCCATCTTGATTGCCCACCGCCTGACAACGGCCCAGCGCGCTGATCGAATCGTGGTGGTTGACCAGGGTGGCATCGTAGAGATGGGAACGCCCGCCGAACTCCTCGCAAAAGATGGTGCCTACGCCACGATGTACGCGGCCTGGCTGGCTGCGGGTGGCCGGGACGCTACCCGAGCGTAAGAATTTCTGACACCCCAAAATTCCTTAGGTTCTTGTCACAGATAGCCCCTAAGCGCTGTCCTAGGCTATTTACGGAGCAACGAGGCTCCCAGTTCAAAGGTTGGTGACAACGTGGTCACTCGTCAAGATGAAGTAACCGAGGGCCAATTCAATCCCTGGTTACGTGTTGTTTCTCTCATTGAGTCAGCGGGAAAATTACTCGGACTCGAGCCCGACTTGGTTCAGCGCATCGTTTCACCCGAGCGAGTTCTCGAAGTCTCAATCCCAGTCCGTATGGATAACGGCAGTGTTCAAATGTTCACCGGATGGCGCATCCAGCACGACACCGCTCGCGGTCCTGGAAAGGGTGGGATTCGCTTCCACCAGACCGTCAACGAGGACGAAATTGCCGCTCTGAGTGGTGACATGTCCATCAAATGTGCCGTTGTGAACATTCCTTACGGTGGCGCCAAGGGTGGAGTACGCGTTGACCCCACCAAGCTCAGCCGCGCTGAGCTCGAGCGCTTGACTCGTCGCTACGCATTCTCGATTGCTCCAATTATCGGAGCCGACCGAGACATCCCCGCTCCCGATATCAATACCGACACACAAATTATGAGTTGGATTATGGACACCGTTTCGATGCTCCGTGGTTACAACACTCCTGGTGTTGTAACGGGTAAGCCACTCTCAATTGGTGGAACCTTGGGCCACGCCGGTGCAACCTCACTTGGTGTAACCATTTGCACCACCGCACTTCTGCGTCACCTGAACCGACCACACGACCAAGAGTCGGTGATCATTCAGGGTTACGGCAAAGTTGGCGCTCCCCTCGTTAAGTTCCTGACCGATCGGGGTGTTCGCGTGGTTGGTATCGCCGACGTTCGGGGAGCAATTCACGTTCCTGAGGGCATCGACCCCGCCAAGTTGGCGGAACACTTCGCCACCACCGGAACAGTCATTGGCTTTGCTGGATCCACCGAAGTGCCTTCTGAGTTGTTCTTCACAATTCCAAGCACTATTGCCATCCCCGCAGCTCTTGGTGGCGTCATTGATGCCCACGTGGCAGAAACCATGTCGGCCAACATCATCGTGGAAGCCGCCAACGGACCAACTACTGGCGAAGGTGCTGAGGTCTTGAACCGCCGTGGCATTATCGCGGTACCTGACGTTCTGGCGAATGCTGGTGGTGTTGTTGCGTCATACTTCGAATGGGC
>Ga0214170_1000599_pt1 | contig 11884 bp, 10 predicted proteins | sample TroBogEpilimnion_2_FD_153008 | JGI IMG/M metagenome (GOLD analysis project Ga0214170, IMG submission 153008) | Freshwater microbial communities from Trout Bog Lake, WI - 27JUN2007 epilimnion | ecosystem: Environmental > Aquatic > Freshwater > Lake > Epilimnion/Euphotic zone | place: Trout Bog... | reverse complement strand
CCCTCCAGCAGTGCACCATCTTCACCAGGACCCATGACAGTCTTGCCTTGAGCACGAAGTTTTGATGCGAGTCCATCAACTAGAGGTTGTTCTGGTCCTATGACAAAGAGATCTGCTTCGAGTTCGGTTGCGGGAGTGGCAACGCAAGTAATTCCGTGAGCTGCAATACCAGCGTTCCCGGGAGTAACAATTACTTCAGCAGTTTTAGAAAGTCCCCACGCGAGTGCGTGTTCGCGAGCGCCGGAGCCAACGACTACGCAGCGACTCACGACGGCTTAACGAACTGCTCTCGGCCGGGGCCAACTCCAACAACTGAGATGGTCACACCAGTGGTCTCTTCTAGAAACTTCACGTACTTCTGCGCATTGACAGGAAGGTCTGAGTACTTGGTTGAAGCCGTGATGTCGGTCTTCCACCCAGGAAGCGTTTCGTAGATGGGAGTTACGTTGTGAAGAATTGACTGGTGGTAGGGAGGGAAGTCGTAGCGAACACCGTCGGCCTCGTAAGCAACACAAACTTTGATTTCATCCAACGTGTCAAGAACGTCCATCTTGGTTAGAGCGATTTCTGTAAGAGAGTTAAGACGTGCCGCTTGGCGAGCCATAACTGCGTCGAACCAACCAACGCGGCGTCTGCGGCCAGTGTTGGTTCCGTATTCGTGACCGCGGTCTACAAGAAGTTCTGCCATGTCGCCATCAAGTTCTGTAGGAAATGGTCCAGCTCCAACGCGTGTGATGTACGCCTTGGCAATTCCAACAATGCCTGTTAGGTCGCGAGGGCCAAGTCCAGATCCGATGCACGCACCACCCGCAACTGGGTTTGAAGAAGTAACGAATGGGTACGTTCCATGATCGAGGTCAAGGAATGTTGCCTGCGCGCCTTCCAGAAGAATGCGCTTACCTTCAGCTAGTGCAGTGTGAATGATGTTCACGGTGTCACCAATCATTGGTGCAACACGTGGAGCGAGTTCATCAAGGTATTTGTCAGCAATGTCTTTCGCACTCAGTGCAGGGCGGTTGTAGATCTTGTTGAGTAGAAGGTTCTTTTCGTGAAGAACGACTTCAAGTTTTTCGCGGAAGATCTTAGGATCGAGCAAGTCCTGCACACGAAGTCCAACGCGCGATGACTTGTCGGCGTACGCAGGTCCAATGCCGCGCTTAGTTGTACCGAGTGCGTTCTTTCCTAGAAAGCGTTCGGTGAGGCGGTCAATCTCTTGGTGATAGGGCATGATGAGGTGCGCGTTACCTGAAACAACAAGTCGAGATACGTCAACACCTTTTGAAGAAAGTGTGTCGAGCTCAGCAAGAAGGACTGAGGGGTCGACTACAACACCGTTGCCAATTACTGGTGTGATGTGTGGGTACAAAACGCCTGAGGGAACGAGTTGCAGTGCGAAGGCTTCGCCTTCAACAACGATTCGGTGACCGGCATTGTGTCCGCCTTGATAGCGAACCACCATGTCCATTTCGCGTGCGAGAAGGTCAGTGAGCTTCCCTTTTCCTTCATCACCCCACTGGGTTCCAACTACAACGGTTGCTGGCACAAGACTCCTTGTAAAAGTCCAGTCTACCTGACCGCTTTTATCCCAGAATTACGAATTCTCTCGATTTCGCTTCTGTGCGTCAATGAATAACGCAATGGTGTTCTGGATGGGGACTAGTTCGCGGCGGTACTGGCGGTGCGTCGCTTCGACCTGAGCCTGGGCGTCACTCGCAATGCCACGAAGGGTTTCCTTCATTGCTTCGAGCTCGGCTTCAAGGACCATAATTCGCTTGACACCTTCGAGGTTGATCCCCTCATTTGTTAGTTCTTGAATACGACGAAGCGCCGCTAGGTCAACGTCAGAGAATCGACGTGATCCACCACTCGTGCGCTGGGGGTTAAGAAGTCCAGTTCTTTCGTAGTTGCGAAGTGTCTGTGGGTGTACACCACCAATCTCAGCAAAAACAGAGATCACGTAGACCGCATGTGATGGCTCTCGCTCAGACATTCGTTACCTCTTCGTTAAATGATTTTGAAAGCTTTTCAACGAGTGTTCGTTGCTCCTTATTTAACTTCTTCGGAATAACAACGTCAACTGTTACGAGGAGGTCGCCAACGGGATGCTTTCCACCAGCAGGAACGCCACGGCCACGAACACGCAGTGTTGAGCCACCTTGGGTACCTGCAGCTATTTTCAATGTCACTGGCTCATCAAGAGTTGGAACTTCTACGGTGTCGCCGAGCATCGCTTGCATTGGAGAAATTTTCACAGTCGTTGTGACGTGTCGGCTCTTTCGGCCAAATACGTCGTCGGTGCCAGCGTGGATGTCAACAAAGAGGTCACCAGCCGGCCCGCCTCCTGCACCAGGATTACCCTTACCCTTTAAGCGGATTCGTTGACCATCAATTACACCAGCGGGGATGCGTACATTTACGCGGCGAGATGATGGTTCACGACCAGTCCCGTGACACTTCGCACATGGAGTAACAATTCGTCCACCCTTGCCGTGACACGTCGGGCAAACGCTCGACATTCCAAATCCACCTTGATCATTGTTAAGAACACCGCGACCTTGACATGTTTCACACGTTACGAAGCCGCTACCTGGCGCACCACCTCTTCCACCACAGGTGTGACAAGCATCGTTACTTGGAAGCGGGACAGTGGTTGTTACGCCAAAGACAGCGTCGCGAAAACTTATGTGGAGTGCAGTTTCAATGTCGGCGCCTCGTTGTGCACGAGACCTGCGTCCTTGGTTTCCAAAAAGTCCTCCGAAGATGTCGCCTAAGTCGCCAACATTGCCTTGGTTGAAATTGAAGTTCTGTGGGCCTCCACGTTGCTGTCCACCAAAACCAGCTGCCGATGGTCCCATCTTTCGAACGTCGTCATACTCTTTGCGCTTCGCGGCGTCACCTAATACGTCGTAGGCAACTGAAATTTCTTTGAACTTATCTTCAGACCCCTTATTGGTGTCTGGGTGATGTTCTTTCGCGAGCTTTCGATACGCACGCGTAATTTCTTTGTCAGTTGCGCTTGGCGTAAGTCCAAGGACCTTGTAGTAGTCCTTATCGAACCACTCCCTCTCGGCCATTTAACCCTTCACTCTCACCATTGCTGGGCGAAGAACAGTTCCCTTCCAGCGGTATCCGGCTCGAAGGACTTCATCAATGACTTGACTTTCCCCGTCACCCTCAACGTGTGCGACTGCATCATGAACTTGTGGATCAAACTCTGCACCAACGGCGTCAATACGCTCAAGGCCGTCCTTGCTGAGCGTGTCAAGAAGAAGGGCGCGTGACTGAATGAGTGCTGCTGATTCTTCTGTTGTTGACTGTGAGAAGTGCGCAAGTGCAAGATCAAATGCGTCTAGCACTGGTAACAACTTCACAACAACGTCTCCCGCAGAGCGAATAGCCGCATCTTCAGAAGACTTCAGAACGCGCTTGCGGTAGTTCTCAAAGTCAGCTTGAAGATGTTGCAGTGCATCGCGATATTCATCACGCTCACGCTGAGCTTCACTGAGCTCGTCCACGATGTGGATGACCTGCTCTTCAGCAGCAGTCACCACATCGCTTTCGAAGATTTCGTCGCTCATAATTACTCAACAATTTCAGCGTCGACAATGTCCTCGTCGTTGCTTTGAGGAGCTGACTCACCATTGTTTGCTTGAGCAGCCTGCTCGTAGAGACGCTGGCTAAAGCTTTGGCTAGTAGTGAGCAACTTCTCTGTTGCATTCTTTATCGCTTCAGTGTCGGTTCCACTAAGAGTTTCCTTTAGAGCGCTGAGAGCAGACTCGACGTCTTCCTTCTCAGTTCCCTGGAATGACTCAGCTTGTTCCTTGAGCAACTTTTCAGTTGAGTAGACAAGTCCGTCAGCTGTGTTCCTGATCTCTGCTTCTTCACGACGCTGACGGTCTTCTTCAGCGTGTGCTTCTGCGTCACGAACCATGCGGTCAATGTCATCCTTGGAAAGTGACGATCCACCAGTAATAGTGATGGACTGTGACTTACCAGTTGCTGTGTCCTTTGCAGAGACTTGAACAATTCCGTTCGCGTCAATGTCAAAGGTCACTTCAATTTGCGGCATCCCACGGGGGGCTGGTGGGATACCGACGAGCTGGAACTTACCGAGTGTCTGGTTGTACGAAGCCATTTCACGCTCACCCTGCAAGACGTGCACTTCAACTGACGGCTGATTGTCTTCAGCTGTCGTAAAGGTCTGTGACTTCTTGGTTGGGATAGTGGTGTTGCGCTCAATGATCTTGGTCATAACGCCACCTTGGGTTTCGATACCGAGTGAAAGTGGTGTGACGTCTAGAAGAAGGATGTCCTTCACTTCGCCCTTTAGAACACCGGCCTGCACTGCTGCACCAACGGCAACAACTTCGTCTGGGTTCACGCTCTTATTTGGCTCTTTGCCAGTGACTTTTTGCACGAGTTCTTGTACCGCAGGAATACGTGTTGAACCACCGACCATGATGACGCTATCGATCTTGTCAATCGTTAGACCGGCGTCCTTAATTGCTTGTTCGAATGGCTTGCGGCAACGCTCAACGAGGTCAGCTGTGAGTTCATTGAACTTCGCACGTGTGAGCTTGATGTCGAGGTGCTTCGGACCATCTGCGGTTGCAGTGATGAATGGCAAGTTAATTTGTGTCTCTTGAACAGCAGAGAGTTCAATCTTTGCTTTTTCAGAAGCTTCTTGAAGACGTTGAACGGCCATCTTGTCTTGACTGAGGTCAACACCTTCGGTGTCCTTGAATGTCTTTACGAGATACTGCATAACTGCGTTGTCCCAGTCGTCACCACCAAGGTGAGTGTCACCATGGGTTGACTTAACTTCGAACACACCGTCTGCAATTTCTAGAACTGAAACGTCAAAGGTTCCTCCACCGAGGTCGAACACAAGAACTGTTTGTTCCTTGCCACCCTTGTCGAGGCCGTACGCAAGTGCTGCTGCGGTTGGCTCGTTTACGATACGAAGAACTTCAAGTCCTGCAATCTGACCAGCTTCTTTTGTAGCGGTGCGCTGGGCGTCATTGAAGTACGCAGGCACAGTGATCACTGCCTGGGTAACGGTGTCACCGAGGTATGCCTCGGCGTCGCGCTTTAGCTTCTGCAAAATACGTGCAGAGATTTCTTGCGGGGTGTACTTGGTGCCGTCGATGTCAACGGTCCAGCTCTCTCCCATGTGACGCTTCACTGAGCGGATAGTGCGCTCAGGGTTGGTGATTGCTTGACGCTTGGCGACTTCTCCAACGAGAACTTCACCGGTCTTTGAGAAACCTACGATCGAGGGGGTCGTGCGACCACCTTCGGCGTTAGGGATTACAACGGGCTCACCCGCTTCTAGAAAACTGACCACCGAGTTGGTGGTTCCTAGGTCGATTCCGACTGCCTTGGCCATAAAAACTCCTTAATTTAAAGGGTTTTGCTCGCCGGACCTTCCGGGAAGACTCAACCCATGACATCCAGTGTACAAAGTTGAGTCGACCCTTGTCAAGAAAATTTCTAAGACTTTAGTCACTTCTTATCTTCTTTGGTAATCAGCAGGAAATTGGGGGCATTAGGTCCTTTTGGCTTTTATAGAGGGGTCGTTTAGGCTTATTTGTATGGCAGATCTAATTCTCCTTCGTCACGGACGTTCTGAATGGAATGAAAAGAACCTCTTTACGGGGTGGCACGACGTCGACCTCACGGCTGAAGGTGTCGCTGAAGCGCAAGCCGCCGGGGTGCTACTTGCCAATGAGCCGGGCCTAGATCTTCGAGTTCTCCACACTTCGCTGCTCACCCGAGCAATTCGCACCGCCAACATCTCACTCGCTGCAGCAGAACGTTCTTGGTTGCCAGTTCGAAGAAGCTGGCGACTAAATGAGCGTCACTATGGTGACCTCACTGGCAAAGATAAAAAGGAAACTGCCGACAAGTTTGGAATGGAACAACTAAAGCTCTGGCGACGTTCCTACGACGTTCCACCACCACCACTTCCTGAAGGAGATCCACGCAGCAACGTTGGAGACCCTCGCTACCGTGATGTTCCTAAAGAAGCAATTCCAATGACTGAATGCTTGAAGGATGTTGTGGCACGTGTGGCTCCGTACTTCTCTGAAGTAATTGCAGAAGACCTTCGCAAAGAGGGAGTACTGGGTGGCGCAGTAATTGTTGTTGCGCACGGAAACTCACTGCGCGCCCTTCGAATGATTTTGCAAAACATTCCTGAGGACGAAATTGCGGAATTAGAAATTCCAACCGGGATCCCCTACCGCATCAAGTTCGACAACGAACTAAACATTCTCAGTGCCGGATACTTAGGTGATGCTGGCGCGGCGCAGGCGGCGGCCGAAGCCGTCGCCCGCCAAGCCGGCTAGCAACTACTACTTAACTGCGTCAGGACCGCGCTCGCCGGTACGGATTCGTACCACGTGCTCGATGTCTGAGATCCACACTTTTCCGTCACCGTGAATCTCTGTCTTGGCTGCGTCCACTATCGTGTCGCAAATCTTGTCAGCCGCTTCATCGGTGCAGGCAATTTCAATACGAATCTTGTCGACGAAGTCGAACTCGTATTCCTTACCGCGATAAATCTCAATGTGGCTTCCGGTACGACCGAATCCACGAACCTGTGAAACGGTCATGCCATTAACGCCAAGTGCCTTCACGGCAACCTTGACTTCATCGAGCTTGAACGGCTTTACAACTGCGGTAACTAATTTCATGTCAGGTCCTTACTTGTTGTCCGAGTGAGTGTGACTTGGTGTGAGCACAGGCTCACCAAATGTTGGTTCTGGGAATGCTTCTTCATCGTGGATTGCGAGGTCACCAATTGCTAATGTCTCATCTGATTCACGAAGTCCTCCAACGAGGAACTTAACAAGATAGAAGATCACTGCGGTGCCAACTGCGGTGTAACCAATGATCCATAGAGCGGCCAAGAACTGTTCCCAGAGCTGGTGGAATGAATGGGTGTAGAACCATCCGCCGACTGAGAACGAGCCGCTGCCCTTGTAGTGCGAACCGGTAACGCCGTATTGCACCATGCCGGGGTCAGCAACGATGCCGACCAGGAGCCCGCCGACGAGGCCGGCAATACCGTGCGTATAAATGACACCCATGGCGTCATCCACCTTGGAGAACGGACGAACGCGTGAGAGGTAGTTCCAACCAAGCCAGACAACGGAGGCGGAAACCAGACCAACGACTATGGCGCCCGTGCCGTTTACCCAACCCGCCGAAGGCGTGATAGCCACGAGTCCGCAGAGCATGCCGTTGATGGCACCAAGGAACGTGGGCTTCTTCTGCTTCGAAAAGCACATGTCCATGGTCAACCACGTCAGCACGCCAACGGCAGTGGCGACGTTGGTGTTGAGCACTGCTGAAGCCGCGTCAACGCCGGCGTAGAAGGGGTCACCACCGTTAAAGCCGTTCCATCCCAACCAGAGAATTCCCGCTCCTATGGCCACCATCATGAGGTTCGAAGGAAAGGCGTTCTCGCGGTCCTGCCAACGTCGTGGGCCAACAATTGCGGCTCCAACGAAGGCGGCGATGCCTGCGCTCAAGTGGATGACGTACCCGCCCGAGTAGTCAACAGCACCCTTTTGCGCAAAGAATCCGCCACCCCACAACAGTGCGGCGTTCACGCAGTAGATAAGGGTGATCCAAAGAGGCACAATCAACAGCCACGCCTTGAACTTGAGTCGACCAACGAGGCCGCCCAAGAACAGAAGTGGCGTAATTGCGGCGAATACAAATTGGAAGTATGCGAGCGTTGCCGTCGGGAAGTGGAACGGAATCAGGGTATTAGCTCCCGAGACCGCCTGCCCCTGTTCGGCACCGGCCGTTGACAGCGGAGTGAAGTGGCCAATGAAGCCGCTCCAGAACGAACCCGTTGGACCAAAGTGCGACAGTTGACCAAAGGCCATGTTGTAGCCCCACAGCATCCACACCACCAGCGTGATGGAGAACCCGGTGAACACCATGAGCATGGTGTTCACAATCCACTTCTTTCTGACTAGTCCTCCGTAGAGAACCGCAAGTCCGGGAAGGCTCATAAGCCCCACGAGCGTTGCAGAGATCATCTGCCATGTATTGTCCGCTGGATTGAGCCAATGCGGATACGGGATATTGGTCGCAAGTATTGACACGCCACTCCTTTTTCTCAGGAGAGGGCGACGCTGACCTCAGGTTTCTTGGTAACAGTCTGGCAACTGAGCATTTCTACTTAGTTATCAGTGTGTTTCAGAAGTGTTAACTCCCGAAATCTTTACAACCCGAGTGACTTTTCGAAAACCTGCGAAATGTCCATAACAGAGACTTCATCGCCCTTGCCATTCGCCTTAACTGCGTCATCGATCATGATCATGCAGAACGGACAGGCAGTAGAAACAATGTCGGCACCGGTGTCTAGAGCTTCATTGGTGCGTTCCATGTTGACGCGCTTTCCAATGTTTTCCTCCATCCACATACGTGCTCCACCAGCACCACAGCAGAATCCCTTTTCGCGGCAGCGTCCCATTTCAACTTGGCGAACACCAGGAATAGCGTCGAGAACGTTACGTGGCTCATCAAAGACACGGTTGTGTCGACCTAGGTAGCAAGGGTCGTGGTAGGTAACGGTTCCGGTGTACGCAACACCAGGCACCAGCTTGCCAATAGCAACCAGGTGGCTGAGTAGCTCTGCGTGGTGAATCATTTCGTAGTCACCGCCAAGACCTGGGTATTCATTCTTCATGGTGTTAAAGCAGTGAGGGCAGCTTGCCACGATCTTCTTGGCACCAACTTCGTTGAGTGTTGCGATGTTGGACTTGGCCATTTCTTGGAACAAGTACTCATTACCCATGCGACGTGCTGGGTCACCGGTGCATGATTCACGTGGACCAAGGATTCCGAAGGTCACGCCAGCACGGTGCAGCATTCGTGCGGTTGAAACAATTTGTTTACGACCGCGCTCGTCGAGCGATCCGGCACATCCAACCCAGTAGAGGTATTCAATCTCAGCAGGAATTGGACCATCGATTATTGGAACTTCGAAGTCGAGTTCAGCCAACCAGTCGGTGCGCTTAGAAGCACCAAGACCCCACGGGTCACCCTGGTTTTCCATGTTGCGAAGGAGTAGTCCGGCTTCAGTTGGGAAACGAGATTCCATCAGTACTTCGTAGCGTCGCATGTCAATGATTGCGTCAACGTGTTCAATGTCAACTGGGCACTGTTCCACGCATGAACCACAAGTTGTGCACGACCAGAGAACGTCTGGGTCAATAGTTGTAGGAACGAGGGTTGCAACGTCTCCGCCACCTTCACCAGAGAGAAGTCGGTCGGCTGAAGCGAACATGTTTTCACGAAGTCCCATGATGAGGAGCTTCGGACTTAGCGGCTTGCCCGTTGTCCACGCTGGGCATACTGACTGACAACGACCACATTCGGTGCACGTTGAGAAGTCGAGCATCTGCTTCCAGGTGAAGTCCTCCATTTTTCCAACACCGAACACTGTGTCTTCGGTGACATTTTCCATGTCCATGTCGGGGGTCTTGTCGAGTCCGCCAAGTCCGCGAGGGCGGCGTGAAACTCCAATGTTGATTGGAGCAAGGAAGATGTGCAAGTGCTTTGAGTACGAAACAAACACCATGAATCCAGCAATCACACCAACGTTTGCGAGCAGAAACACAGCTTCAATAACGCTGTTAACGCCGGTGCCAAGTGGGGCTAGCCAGTGCGCAAGTGTCTGAGATGCGAACGCCCATGGCGATGCCATGAGCTGGTTCGACACAACGTCTGTAGGACTGGCCATACCTGCGCCTACGGTACGTGGGAACGGGAAGTGCCCAGCATTGATCTGTCCAGCGCGGTACATCAGCAATGTAGCGATTACTAGGAAAATAAGACCTAGGACAATCCAAGCCGCTCCGAGGTGGCTTCCATAGAAACGTGATTCACGATCTTTTCGAGCTGGTGCGTTCTTGATTCGAATCACTGAGAACACAACAAGTGAAATCAGAACGGCCACCGAGAAGAAGTCTTCGGTGAATGCGAGCCAGTTGCTCTGGCCAATGAATGGAATGTGGAAGTCACGATTGAACAGTCCACCGTAGGCTTCGATAATTGTTGTGAAGAGGACAGTGAAGCCCCACATTGTGAAGAAGTGTGCAAGTCCAGGCACGGTCCACTTGAGCAGCTTCTTCTGTCCAGCAACTTCTACAACTTCTGCCTCAGTAACTTTGCGAAAGCCCTGCCAGCGACGTGGCGCTGGCTTACCACTTCGAATAAGTTTCGACAACCAGAAGAAGCGACGTCCCGCAACAGCGAAACAAAGTAGTGAGACTCCGAGCCCGATAATGATTCTTGCTAACACGCGATTTCCTCTTCTTTAGTTCTTTTTAAAATTCTCTGAGTAGCGACTGGCGGTTGGGCCACGTTGTCCCTTGTACTTCGATCCAAGGATTGACGAACCATACGGATTATCTGCAGGCGTTGTCATTTGGAAAAAACTAATTTGACCAATCTTCATTCCGGTATAAAGCGTGATTGGAAGGTTGGCAACATTCGAAAGTTCGAGTGTGATGTGGCCATCCCAGCCAGCATCGATAAAACCAGCTGTTGAGTGAATCACAAGTCCGAGACGACCAAGCGAGCTCTTGCCGTCAAGTCGGCCAACAAGGTCGTCAGGCAACATGATCCGCTCAGTTGTAGATCCGAGAAGAAATTCACCCGGGTGAAGAATCATTGGTGTGTCGAGTCCTACGTCAATGAGTTCAGTTAAATCTTCTTGGACTTCTTTGACGTCGATGACGCGCTGGGAGTGGTTGCGAAATACGCGGTAGTACTGGTCGATGTGCAGGTCTACTGAAGATGGCTGGATGCAGTCATCGCCCAGCGGATCAATGATGATTCGACCCGATGCAAGAGCTTCTTTGATTGACCTGTCTGAGAGCACCATAACTATGGCAACGTTACTCTGAAGTAAACCGCCAGGCCACAATGTGCCTGAAAAAATAGGCAATTGCTTGGAGATTACGATGGTGACATGCGGGCGTAGTTCAGCGGCAGAACATCAGCTTCCCAAGCTGAGAACGCGAGTTCGATTCTCGTCGCCCGCTCCAATTCATTAGATTCATCTTGTGAGCAACTCAGTCATCTTGTTAGTGCTCTTTGCAGGATTAGTCCACGCCGTGTGGAACGCCATTGCCAAAAACATCACTGACCAATTCGTCAGTTTCGGACTTCTAAATGTTGGCGCAGCTGGCGCGAGCTGGGCACTCCTTCCATTTATTGGACTTCCCAGAAGTGGCGCCTGGATCTATTTGCTCTGCTCAGTTTGCCTTCACTGCTCATATGAGCTTTTGTTGATGGGTGCATTTCGAAGAGGAGACTTTTCAAAGTCGTATCCGATAGCTCGTGGTATCGCTCCTCTGCTGGTAGCTCTCGGGGGATTCTTTTTTGCCAATCAACATCAAAATGCACTGAGCCTCATAGGGATCTTTGTCATTGTCAGCGGTGTACTTTCTTTGGCCCTGATTAAAGGAGCAAAAGTAAATGCGAGTTCTGCAACTATTTGGGCACTCGCGACAGGAGTTGGCATCGCGGCATACACGGTCGTAGATGGACTGGGAGTTAGAGCTGCACACAGTTCGATTAGATATGGCGTAACACTTTTTGTTTTGCAAGCAACACTTTGGCTCGCTGTCACGTTCGCTCGAAGAGGTGTGACGTGGTGGCCCTGCGCAAAAACAGCGCGTCTCGGCATCGCAGCTGGTGCTGGTTCAATTGCTGGGTATCTGCTTATTCTTTGGGCGCAGTTCCATGCCTCATTCGCTTTGGTGAGTGCACTTCGCGAAACTGGTGTCTTCTGGGCAGCGGTCATTGGTGCGCTTTTTTTCAAAGAAGGATCACTTCGAAAGACAGTTGGACC
>Ga0214170_1000598_pt1 | contig 11888 bp, 13 predicted proteins | sample TroBogEpilimnion_2_FD_153008 | JGI IMG/M metagenome (GOLD analysis project Ga0214170, IMG submission 153008) | Freshwater microbial communities from Trout Bog Lake, WI - 27JUN2007 epilimnion | ecosystem: Environmental > Aquatic > Freshwater > Lake > Epilimnion/Euphotic zone | place: Trout Bog... | reverse complement strand
GGAGAAATTACTTTGCTGATTTCCTCAACCAATTCAAGCTGCACGGTGAACGGGAATAATTCCTCAATGTCAACGTAACTGATCGTTGACATATCAAAATCTTTGTTTTCAGGCACAAGCAATTTGAACATTTCAATCACGCGGTTTTGCGTCATCACTTTGTTTCGGGCTGTCTCGCGCAGTGAATAACCTTTGACCATGATGTCATCGGTTTTGAATTCAATGTCAGGGTCGGTTGTGTATTTTTCTTTGTTGTCAAAGAATTCTTTTGCCATGTCCGAATAGAACTTGTATGCCAAGTCATCGTCAATTTTTTTGATGCGCTCAAACATGGCTTCTGTTTCGAGCGTCAACGGCACTTTGACTTTGAAGGTGTGTCCACCAAAATCAAATGAGCGTGTGCGAATTGCGTCTTTTGAAAAGTTTGAACCAAAGGCGTTTTGTAATGTCATTTTTTATGCTTTCATGTGTTTTGAACGATATTTCAACAATGCTTGTTTTAAAGATTCAACAAGTGAATCAGTAACTTTTTGTGCGTTGCTTTCTAGCGCAGGTCGGATGAAAGGCTTTCCTTCGCCTTGTTCCCACTTTGCTGTACCAAATTCTATGGCAAAAGCACGAGCGTCAGAGTGCATGTGCTCTTTTTTGCCCGTTTTTTTATTTTTAAATTCTTTTTTGAACAACTTTGATTTATGCCCTAAATCATCATCAGGGTAAAACCTGTTTCCGGGGGCGACAGTTACCCGCGAAATCATAATCATTGTAGGTGTGGTGTACACCGAATGTTTGTCTTTAGAAGTGGGTTTTCTGGCCTCTAAACGCAACGATGCCAGCAACTGCCCCGTGTCTACGTTGCCATGCGTTTCTAGCAAAGATTTAGACGTTGCCAAAACGGGTTGCATTGCAGCACGACAAGCATTTTGCAAAATTTTTTTGGTGTCTTTTTCACCAAAATCCGATTCAATCTCATCCAGCAAAGTTTCAAATTCTTTGAAACCTTCCCATTTAAGACTGATGGTTGTGCCAGCCATACGTCACCCGACCACGATTTTTTTGAAAATCTGGTTGTTTAAATCGACAACGTATTGCGCGATTTGCTCGGGTGTCATTTTGTCGGCATGATTTCGCGCAATTTCATACGCTAAATTTACCCCTGCCGTGCGCTGCTGCAATCTTCCGAACCATTGTTTTTCGCCGCTTTCGGCGCGTTCGGTAATGTATTTCAGCAGATCATTGTTTGTTTTGATTTCCATGTGATGTAAAAAACGCCCCGAAGGGCGTTTGGATTATGTGTTGTTTGACCAACCGTTTTGGTTGCCGCGAGGGTGGATAGTGAATGTGCATTTTGCTTCTGCATTGGGTGCAGTTTCGATTTTGAATTCACCAACACGACCATTGAAAGCGTAAGCCACAACGTTTGTGCCATCGTAAACCGAAATCACATAAGTGCGATCAATTGTGCCGCTGTAAGCATCACCACGAATCAATAACAAAGCAGGGTCGCTAGGATTCCATGCTGCGTTGATGGTCATGCTAGTGGGTTTGCTTTGGGTTGGGATGATGTCCGATTGACGCGAACCAGCCACACCGAAGTTTGCGCTTGCATCGTCTTGACCAAAAGCAGGGATTGCTTCGACAGGGACAATTTCGCCAGCAGAGCCTGAACCGCCAGCAGCAGTGCCAACAATGTTTTGAACTTCAGCAGTCCAAGTGGACAATTGAGTAACGGTCAAAGGAGTTGGTGTAGCGCCAGTTTGCATCCATAGTGCTGCACTAAATCCGGGTAAAACCTTATTTGGGAGAGCCATTTTTCATTTCCTTCAAAAGAGTTGATTGTGTAGTGTCAGCATGGTATGTACATTCTGCAATCCAGAATAATCTGGTGCAATTTTACTTGGTCATCATAGGTGTTGTATAGCCAATTGATGTCGATTTTAGAAACATCAAACCCGCCAGAGCCACCAAATTGTCCCGAGTAACCATGTAATGCCTGAATGATTGTGTTGGCAATGCCAAAAGCGTCTTGCATTTGTTGCCCAAACACCGATGCTTGAAATATCGGTGTGTCAATGCCTTTTATGGACTGCACTTGCCCCGTGTAAACAGGTTGGTGAACATTGCGTAATTGCCAAGTGACAAATTTGGGCTGCGATGCAAAATTTCGGTTGAAGTTTGCGTACACAGGCACAGGATTAGCCACAGCAGATAACTGCGCTTGAATTGCTGTCGCATAATCGAGTACGTTTTGTTGTGTTGTCATACAGCCACAGTCGGGTCGTTGCGATAACACAAGAACGTGATGTTCATGCGGTCATTTGATTCCATTGCATCGGTAATGCGCCATTCGTTGCCGCGCCACACGATTGCATAGCCACTTTGGTTTTCCACCATCGTTTGCGTGTTTGGTGTGTAATTCACGATGAACTTGACCAAATCCGAATAGACCCGATTGTCTTTGCCAATTTGCAAACTGTTTCGCACGTCTTGAATTAAGCCACGGGTTTGAAACCAAGTGGTCATTGAGGTGATTTGTTGCCCGTACTGATCGGTTGTAGTGGCAACATTTTGCACCGTGAAGTTTTCGTACCGTGCGATTCCCATTTACATCACCAGCGGTTTGTAAGGTCTGAGCAAAGCCGCCACGCCATAAGGAATTTCCTTCAATGACGTTGCCGTAGTGTTGCTGCGGTTGTTGTACAAATGCGTCAACAACATTAAACCTGCTTGCTGAATCACAGGGTATTGAGCGTAAGGGTTAGCCTCAGTCGTGTACTGAACCACGATTGGGTTGGTAATGACCTGATTGCAGTTATCGGGTATACCCGTGCAAATCACTTTGTTGCCAGTTGGGTCGTACCAATATTGGCTTGAATCCAACGTCTGAAAAACTGGAGGCGTTGAAGCATCCCAAAACCCAACAGAATTGATTGTGGTGTTGCTTGTGCCTTGCGTCACTTCGGGCAAATCCAAACACACCTGTGTGCCTGTCATGCCGTTAAATGCCCCGTAATACACTTTGTAAGTGATTGGGAATATGGACATCCCCAAATAGTCCTCAATGGCTTGGCGCGTTGCCAATTCCAATCCTGTTAAATATGCGTCTTGGCTTTCATCGCCAAATAAATTTAACTGTTGGGTAATTTGGTCAAGCGTCAGCCATTCGGTTGTCAAGTCACGCGAAACCTGCTCAACTTTTTCATAGCTGAACGGGTTGCGTGATGACCCCAAATAAGGTCCATTGGTGTAACTGTCTAATGGCATTTTGTACCTATCAGGTTGTCAAACGAACACCAGCGAAAACGTCACGAATGGTTGAGCAGACACGTTTTTGTGCCAAAAGGGTCATGTATCCGGGAGCAGTTTGTTCAAACCATTGGAATGACATTTCATCATTGTCTGCAATGGTGACAAAGTTTTCCCAAGCTGCCAAATAGATTGGCGTTTTGCCAGAACCGATTTGATCCATAAACGGATTTGGAACAACTCGAATTCCAAACAAAGAACCCAAAAATGCACCGTCTTTTTCACCTACATCCAAGAACAAAGGCAAATTGCTGTTGTCTTTTAATTCACGGATGTATGTGATTGTCGATGGGTGCATCATCCAACAAGTACTTGGCAATGAATAATATTGAGGTGGCAACTTGGCAACCAAATTGTCCAAATCGTTGTAAACAATCGAATTGCCTGTGATGCTGGCAAATGTTGCAACTGTGTGCAAGCCGTTGGTAATGGCTGAACCGTTTGAACCAAACGCAGCGCTTGACCCGCTTGGATAAGAATTCAAACCGCGCAAGCCCAAAGTGCCGCCGTATGTAGTTGTGGTTGTGCCAGCCTGATCGTTATTAAACATCATGGATTGGGCTTCAAGAGTGCCAAATTCCAAGCCAACGTCTGTGAGGATTGTGCCGCCCAAATTTGTAATGTCATCTAAGACAGCAATACGAACTGGCACGGTTGCGGTAATTGTCTGAACAGGCAATTGCCAAAATGAAGTCGCCGTGTTGGGTGTACCCACGTCTGGCGTGAAGTTGTAGCCCCAAGGATTTGTTGGGTTAGATACGTTACCTGTTTTGACCACAAACGCTTCGTCTGAGCCAATGGTAGGTACAACGCGAGAGCCAGCAATCCGCAGCGGGTTTGCATAGCGTAACGATGCAAATACATCGTCATAAATTACACGACCACCAACCCCTGAACCAGAGCCAGTAAGCGCCGAGGCTTCGCGCAAATTAACAGTAACTTGCTCTTGTTTTTTTAACGAGGATTTAATGGCTTTGAGAATGGGCTGCATGGTTGTTTCCAAGTGAATTAAAAAAAGGGGTGAGGTAATCCCCACCCCAGTTCCCTCATCAGGTCGCTGTCGCGGTTGAGCGATAACGGATGATGGAGAATGGGTCCATCACCGAGGTTGCCAGACGTTTTTCACCGAAGAAGGTGATGTAGCCAGGCAATGTTTGGTCGTAGCGGCGCAGAACCATGTTCAAACGATCAACGATGGTGTGACCACGTTGCCAATCGCCAAAGTACATTGGGTACAAGCTGGTCGTTCCGGGAGTGCTGGTGCTGCTGTCAGGGCTGTCCACGTATTTGTTGACCACCACATCAAAGCCAAGCAATTGACCCACGATACCGTCATAGACCAAAGGCGACATACGTTCAAAGATTGGTGTGCCGTTGTTGTCTTTCAGACCGCGAATTTGAGCCAAGAACAAAGGGCTGACCAAGAACTTGGTGTTTGAAGACCAGTATTCTTGAGGCAGCAAGTGGATGAACTCAATGATGTCTTGGTAAGTCACGTTGGCTGTACCCACGCCAGCGCCGTTGCTGGTCAATTGGTCATAGGTTGCCAAGCTGTGCAAACCGCTGCTCGAGCCTGTGCCGCTAGAACCGAAAGACGCTGTGGAGATTGTGCCGCCAGTGTATGTACCGTTAGCGCCAGCGTATTGATTCAGACCGCGCAAACCGTTTGTGCCACCGTATGTATTGGGTGTGTCGGTTTGGTCGTTGTTGGAGATCATAGACTGACCTTCAACTTGACTGAATTCCAGCAACATATCGTCAACCACGTTTGCTTCCAAACCGTCAATGTCATCCAAAGCCGCAGTACGGATTGGGAATTGCACGTTCAAGTCTTGCAAAGTCAATTGCCAAATGTTGGTCGATTCAGTGGTAGCCGAACCGTTGTTCTGAATTGCATAGCCCCAAGTAGCGCCAGCGTTACCAGTTTTGGCACGGAATTGATAAGTTGAACCATCAGTTGTGACGTTGCGTGAAACACCGCGCAAAGGGTTAACCAAACGCAGTTTGTGGAACACTGGATCGTAAGCAGTACGACCACCAACGCCAGCGCCTGAACCTGTCAGGGCTGAACTTTCCTTCATGTACGCAGCGTATTGACCGTCATCTTCAAACAGTTTCAACTCTTTTTCCATTTTGCCTTTTTTGACAAATTTGGAGAGTTGTTCAGCCACGTTTTTGTTCACATCTTGGCGAACAGTTTTGGCTGGTTTGATGTAAGCAGCGCTGGAATTGACTTCGGAAATTTTGGCTTCCAAACGGGTCAACTTGTCAGCAACTTCCGCTTTCACTTCTTCCACTTTTGCAAGTGCAGCAGCTTGAGCTTCTTCAATTTTTGCGAGATTAGACGCTTCAATTGCGTCAACTTTCTCAAGGATTTTTTCAACAGACATTTTTAGCCTTTCAGTTTTAAGTCGAGTTTTTTGGATAATTCGCGCAGTTCTAGGGCTGCAAGAATACCCGCTTCGGTCACATCCACATCAGAATCGCTCTGAGTTGGCGCATTTTCAAGAGGTGTTTTAACAGCATCGCGCTGTTCCAACACTTTCTTGAACACGGATGCGGCTGTGACCGCCCCATGTTTAGAAATCCCTGCATCGCGCAAAGATTTTTCTAATACTCGCAAATCCATTTTGCCTTCGGGTGTGAAATATTCAAGTTTCATCACTTCGGCTGCTGGATTGTTTGGATACATCACGACAGACACTTCTGCCAAACCGCCTTTGGTAATTTGGAAATATGACTCATCGCTGTCGTCATCATCTTCCATGTCGTTGCCATCGGCATCAACCATTTTGGCTTCGTCAGCGTATGCGCCAACCGAAACACCGCCAAACAAATTGGGAGATTCTTTAAGCACGTTGTACAGGTCAGAGCCGCCAACGGTATTGAGAAACAACTTGCCTTCGGCAGTCATTCCTTCTTTATCAAATGTAAATTCTGTCCATTCACCGACAGGCATTCCCATGTCATTGTGATTCAAGAACATCGGCAATGTTTTGCCTGAATTTGCAAATTCTTTTGCCCAATCGCTAAAACCCTCGGGCTGGTAATTAAATTTGCGACCATCTGCGCCTTCGCGCTTGCCCCACGTTGTAACGCGAGCCTTAATCTTGCCTGATGGACTTCCTTGGTCTGCCTCTTTTTTTAGGTTGACCTTGGCTTCGCAAATCATTTGCAACCGATTTTTCATAGATGACCCCATTGCTAATAGCTTGATTATTGTCTGTTATTGTATGGGATTGCTCGGGTAGTGCTGGCACTTTAACACCAACTCCCCTGACTTGACTAGCCAGCGCATGAACTATTTTTTTCATTGCACCGTTCATGTCTTGCCAATATTCATTTTGCGCGTTTGGTTGCCGCCACCGCCGCCCGTGTCTTGTGGTGATGTACCCGCGATTGGGTCGATTTTGGCAGTTTTTGCACCGATTGGCACATTTGTTTGTGAAATCTTTTGTGGGTCAACTGAGGGCAATTGATCTGCACCGTCAATTTTTGGAATATTCAAATACTCTCGCGCTTCATTTGGCGTGATTATGCCAGCAGAAATGCCAGCAGTCACGAAATTCATTTGGTCAAGCGCCGCACCTTTTAAAAAGTCTTTGGTGTCAAAACGAATGTGCAGGTTTGGATAACCTTTGAACAATTGTTGTTTAAATTTTTGTTCAATGTTAATCACCATCGGATACATGGTGGTTTTGTAAAATTCATCCAACAATGTTTGCGTGTTGTTGAATTTGCCACTGGCGAGACCCAACATTTGAGGTGGCACACCAAACAAAGCGCAAATACGATTGGTGGTTTGCTCTTTTAATTTGGCAGCGTCAGCATCTTGCAAGGTAAGCATTTTGACCGTCTCAAACGTCATGCCTTGGTCTAACAACATACCTTGTCCGGGCTTGCTTTGATCGGTTGTTTTAGAACCCGTCATGCTTGCCCACGCTTCTTTCAGTCGTGCGGCAATTTCCTTGTATTTGGCATCAGGAATAACTTGGTCGGTTTTGAATAATCCGCTTGGCTTTGCGCCGTTTTGCATGACGTAGTTGGCATATAGGTCAATGTCGGTGTCCAACGCCACTAATTCGGTTGCCAAAATACCTTTGTTAAAACCCGCCGAACCTTGCCATGCCGCTTCGGTGCAATGCACCACTTGATGCGCCGCCAATGGTTCATCTCGGTTGAAACCGTAGGTCGGTGTTGACAATCGGTAGGTTGGATAACGCAAAGGTGTCATTTGCACCGTAATCAGCGTTGAATCCAAGTTGTACATCTCAATTGGCGTTTGTGTAGCGTCTTTTTGATTGTTGCGATAAAGCAACGTGAACACTTCACCCGCCAATTCGTACCACATCACCCATTGATACCAAAACTCGTATGCGTTTTGAAAATTGTTTGGGTCTTGCAACAACGACAAAACTTGTTTGGCTTTGTTTTTATCACGCACACCAACTTTGTCTGATTGCAAAGCATCGACAAAAGTGCCATCGTCAGATTTGACCATGACCGAAATACTGCACTGTGCCAATGCTCTAGCTTTCACACCAACGCAAGACATGATGGTGGAATTGCGGCTCAACACCGACATATCCACCACACGACCCGCATTTGTAGTGCTGGCAGTGGTCACATACAAAAGCTGGAATGCCGCGCCTTGTTGTCCGTTTTGGTTGGTACGGACAATTTGGTTGCCCAATTGTGTTTGACCAAACAGAGTATTGGATTCTTTTTTAACCTGTTTTTTCCCACCGAAAATGTCAAAAAATGCCATGTTTTTCCCCTGTTTCGTCAAATATTACCACTAAAAAGTCCTGAAACCAAATGAATCGGTGACAAATACGTTGTCCAAATGGCAATGTAGCGCCATTATCATTGCAATAATTCCGTCAACTTTTGCGGCAGGGTCTGATTCGTTTTTGCGAATTTTCACGTTTGCGTTCACATCCACGTAGACTTCGCAGTTTTGCAACTGCCAGCCAATAAACGGGTTTCCATCGTGTTTGATAGCGTGTTTCAAAATAAGTTGTTCTGTCGTTTTAGACGGGTTTGACAACACCGCCATACCTTGCCCTACCTTTTTAACTGGCAAGCCCTCAGCGTATAAATTAGCCACCAGCGCGGCAGAGTTGTACGGGTCGTAACCGATTTCTTTCACATCGTGTTTCAGGCATTCTTGTTTTATGAATGCTTCAACCTCGTTCAAATCAATTACGTTGCCTTGCGTCAATCGCAAAATGCCGCTTTTGTGTGCTTGTTCATAAATTGAGCGATAGTGATTCGGAATGAATTGCAGCGATTCCTCTGGCAAAAAGAATTGGAATTGTGCATAAAAATCTTCCTCACCATACCTGTGCAACGTCACAACTGCGTTCAAATCTCGCGTGTGTGCCAAATCGAAACCAATAAAAGTTGATTCAGGTTTTTCCTCTGGCATCACGCCAATTGAATCATCCCAATGTTGTCTGTCAATCCATGCGCTATTGGCTGAAACGTAAATGTTTAGCGTTTTGCACAAAAATTCGTTGAGTGACGCTGGTTTGTGTCGTGCTTCCTCGGCGCGTTGTGCAATGGCTTCGTCAAAAACCGATATGCCGTGCATTGGGTTGGCTTTTTTCCAAACCTCTGGCTCGTGCCAATCGTCTTGTGGGTCAAGTCCATACAACAAACCAAACCACCGCGGATTGTCCTCGGCTTCGCCATTTATCATGGCGCGATACAAACTCATGTCTTCAAAAAACTTGGTTTCTTTGGTGAAACTCGCTGTTGTGATGTAAATCCTTAGCGGGTTTGCCCTAGCCACCATACCAGAGTGCAAAACTTCAATGGAATTCCTGTCCGTGATTTGTGCCGCCTCGTCAATGATGACACAACTCGGGTTTTTACCGTCACCCGTTTTTTTGGTGTCGCGGCTCAACGCTTTAAACATGGATTGAGTGTCACCAATTTTTTTAACTTCGTATTTGCTTACTGTGTATAAATTTGCCAATTCTTTGGGCATATTTTCAATAAACCCTTTGGCAGCATCAAAAACAATGGTTGCTTGTTCACGACTTGTAGCCAATGTAAAAACTTCAGCGCCTTTTTCGCCACAAAGCAATTCATACAAAGCAATAATTGCAGTCAAAGTTGATTTGCCAGCTTTGCGAGGAATAAACAAAATTACGTCTGTGACCATCCTTCGATTTGGGTCTTTTTTCGACCTAAACCCATAAATTGCACAAATAAAAAATATTTGAAAAGGCTCAAGCAAAATAGCTTTTCCAGCATCAGGACCTTTTGTATGTGTCAACGATGCTGCAAAATCTAAAACGTGCTGTGCGTAATCTGGGTCAAAAATCCAACCCCATTCTTTATTTTCAATTTGATTAATAAATCTTTGGCAAGTGAGTTGCACCGCCCGACATACATTTATTTCTCCTTTGCAAACCGCATGAGCATATGCCAAACCTTGTTGCCATTTCATCCTTTTGGACCTCGCAAAAATTTAGCAACTTTGCTATTTTCTTCAGGCGCTTGTTTGTCTAATCTGCTTTTAGGAGTCAATCCCAATTCGTTCATAATTTTTATAGTGTTTTTCATTGCTTCGTTTGCAATAGCAATAAATGGATTTGGAGCAAGCGTTTTGCCATCATTTATTTTTATTACCAACGGATGTTTTTTTTGTTGTGCTCTAGCGTTAATGTATGTTTCCAATTGATCGGCAAGCATCATCAAAGTGTGCCTGTCTTGTGTGCTGCCAATGCCATACACTTCATGCAAATAATCTGCTGTTTCTTCAATAAAGCGTTCTTTGGTAAATTCATCAGGCGTGTTTGCCCATTCAGCAAACGGAATACGTTTACGCAAATTTTCAGGCAACAATGTGCCTACGTTCATTCCTTTTGAACCATGAATTAAATGAATTTCAGGGGGCAATTTGTTGTTAGCCATTTGAAAACTCAAAAGTAGCCGTTAATCTTGCATCGGATGTTGTTCCAGCCAATACGCCTGTTTTTGCTGTGTTTGACAACCGTGATGGTTTTCTAGTCATAATCCAATTTTTAGAATGTTGCAATCCATGTATAAAAGCTGGCGAACTTGTTACCAAAGCAATTCGCATTTTTTCTTTTTTGTATTTTTTGGCAATTTCAGACATTAATTTAGTCCCAAGACCAACGCCTTGATAATCTGGTTTGACAACAATCCTATGAATTCGCTTCATGTTTTTCACGTGAGGATGTGGAAAATGCAAAACAGAACACCAAGCAACTGCCTCATTGCCAATTTGGCAAATGTATTTGTGAGCCGCATTGTTGTGGTCGTGACTTAGATAATGAAAGTCCATAAATTGTCGCCATTCGGATTGGTTTGCTTTGCGAATTTGGCATTTGATTTCAGGTCGCCGAAGTGACCCCCTGCGAAATTCCATTGTGTTGCAATCAAAAACCCAATCGGGTTCTAACCATTCTTCAATGTCGTAATGACAACTTACAGCAATAAATTGTTTGTTTTGTTTGCGAATAAATTTTTGAATTGCAGCCGATCCAATGCAAGCAACTTGCCTATCAACGACAGAAGTAAATTCATCGTAAATAAATGGTTCATCTGAATCCAAAATTAATCGCGCTAATTCTGCTCTCATTTTTTGACCATTGGATAAAACACCAAACGGTTTTAACCAATCAGGCGGTGAAGCAAATCCAACTTTGGACAAAATTTCAGTAATTTCTTTGGCTGAATGTTTGTCTCCAAAATCATCAATGATGGATTCACCCACCCAATCAAAACCATCAAAAAATCGGAATTTATCAAAAACTTTTTTTGCAATCGTTGTTTTACCAGTTCCAGATGCGCCAACAATTAAACCAACATTCCATTTTGTACCTTCAATTGGAATGTTTACGTTAAATTCTTTTTTAACAATATCCATGTCGCAATCAAACATGGATTTGACTTTGTTTGCTTTAAACGAATTAGACGTTTTGGATTCAATTACAAACTTTGAACTCGGCATTTGTAGCCCTCTGAATCTAAACGGTTAAAAATTTTTTCTTGTTCTGCCTCATCCGCACATTCAATGATGATATTAAAAACTTCGTTGTACGATTGTTCTTTTAATTCATCTTTTTTTTCTTCTTCTTCGTCAAATATTTTGGCAAGTTCAATTGAATCAAAACCAACCAATTCCAAATCAAACCCATCCAAATTCAATTCTTTTAATTCAAACATCAGCATATCGTTGTCCCAACCCGAATTCAAAGCCAATTTGTTGTCGGCAAGAATCAACGCCTTTTTTTGCGTTTCGGTCAAATGCTCAAGTTCAATTACGGGAATTTCATCCAACCCAAGTTTTCGGGCTGCTGCCAAACGACCATGACCCGCAATGATTCCGTTTTTGCCATCAATCAGGATTGGATTAGTCCAGCCAAATTCTCTGATGCTGGCGGCAATTTGGGCAATCTGTTCTTCCGAATGAGTCCGAGCGTTTCTTGCGTAAGGGATTAACTCATCCACTTTTTTTTGCGTAATTTCCATGTGGTGTCCTTTGGTGTTTTTTGGATTCTAGCTTAACCCTCCCCCCTCGCCAACTCATTTTGTGGGAAATTATG
>Ga0214170_1000596_pt1 | contig 11914 bp, 12 predicted proteins | sample TroBogEpilimnion_2_FD_153008 | JGI IMG/M metagenome (GOLD analysis project Ga0214170, IMG submission 153008) | Freshwater microbial communities from Trout Bog Lake, WI - 27JUN2007 epilimnion | ecosystem: Environmental > Aquatic > Freshwater > Lake > Epilimnion/Euphotic zone | place: Trout Bog... | reverse complement strand
GAAGATGCCGATGCCCTTGATCAGTTAGCCGCAGAATTTCGCCAGAGCCACCCCGACCTCATCGCCGATGAGCTGGCCGATCTGCCCAAGGCGATCCGCGCCCGAGTTCTACGGAGTGCGATCTATGAGGCCGGCGCCCCAGCCGGCACGCTTACAGCCGACCATCTCGCCCCAGTAGAGGCCTTGATCACAGCGTGGGCGGGGCAAGGGGAGGTATCCCTTCCAGGCGGTGTGAAGGTTTCCCGAATTTCGGGCAGACTTTCGCTCTCAACCCCCAAGTAGCCGTACGACTCAACCGCACTACTCAAGAGGAGCACAGTGGATCTCACGACAGCCGGAACCGATATTGCCCGCGTCATTGTTACAGGCGATGAGATCAACGCCCGCTTACATGAATTAGCGCGCCAGGTAGAGCGTGACTACGAAGGTCGCGACTTACTCATCATCGGAATTCTTAAAGGCGCCGTCATGACGATGGCTGATTTCTCGCGCGCACTCAATCGCCATATCGAGATGGATTGGATGGCGGTCTCAAGTTATGGATCCGGCACCAAGTCGAGCGGCGTCGTTCGGATTCTCAAAGATTTGGATCGCGATATCACTGGTCGCCACGTCTTGATCGTCGAAGATATCGTCGATACTGGACTGACATTGGCATGGCTCAAGTCGAACTTAGAATCTCGTGGCACCGCATCAGTTGAGATCCTCACCATGCTGCGCAAGCCAGAAGCTGCCAAGGTAGATGTAGATGTGAAGTATGTCGGCTTCGATATCCCTAAAGATTTCGTTATTGGTTATGGCCTCGATTACAACGAGAAGTATCGCAATCTAGATTTCATCGGCGTGCTCGCTGAGCATGTCTACTTATAAGAGAGCGCTGGAGATCACGCACTGTGGCAGATAAGAAAGTAAAACTCCCCAAGAAACGGATACAACGCTGGGTACGTACCCCGTTGTTCTGGATCATTATTGCCATCGTCGTCATCAGCGCCTTCGGACGTATCTCAAATTCTGGTAATCAATTTATCAAGGTAGATACCTCTGTCGTCTTGGCCGAACTCTCTGATAACAAGGTCGATTCTGCGGTCATGGTCGATAAGGATCAATTGATCGAAGTCATCTTAAAGAGTGGGGTCTACTACAACGGTTCCCAGAAGCTTGAAGCGAACTATGTAGCAAACCAAGAACCTTCGATTGTTACGCTCTTAACGAGCAATCCACCACCAAAGGCCTGGAATGTAAAGATTCCAACCACCTCATTCCTTGTATCTCTGCTCTATAGCTTTGGCCCACTCATTCTCGTTGGCTTCCTATTGCTGCTCTTTATGGGTAATGCCCAAGGCGGCAACCGGGTCTTCCAATTCGGTCGTTCAAAGGCGAAGCTCACTAATAAAGAGACTCCGACAAATACCTTTGCTGATGTTGCTGGTGCTGATGAAGCGGTCCAAGAACTACGAGAGATTAAAGATTTCTTAGCCGACCCAAAGAAGTATCAAGATATGGGTGCGAAGATTCCGAAGGGTGTTCTCCTTTATGGTCCTCCAGGAACCGGTAAGACCTTGCTCGCCCGTGCTGTTGCCGGTGAAGCAAATGCACCGTTCTACTCCATCTCTGGATCAGACTTCGTAGAGATGTTCGTTGGTGTTGGAGCGGCACGAGTACGTGATCTCTTCGCCCAAGCGAAGGCGAATGCACCAGCAATTATCTTTATCGATGAGATCGATGCGGTTGGTCGTCAACGTGGCGCAGGTCTTGGTGGCGGACATGATGAACGCGAACAGACACTGAACCAACTCCTTGTCGAGATGGATGGCTTTGAAGCAAATGGTCAGGTTATTTTGATCGCTGCATCAAACCGACCAGATGTTTTAGATCCAGCACTTCTACGCCCTGGTCGCTTCGATCGTCAGATCCCAGTTGATCGTCCAGATCTCAAGGGTCGTACTGCAATTCTTGAAGTCCATGCCAAGGGTAAACCGATGGCAAAGTCGGTTGATCTCTCTGATTTTGCAAAGCGCACTCCAGGATTCACTGGTGCAGATCTTGCTAACGTCTTAAACGAAGCAGCACTTCTAACTGCTCGTGAAAATGGCAAGGTCATCACTACTGCTGCCTTAGATGAAGCGATCGATCGCGTGATGGCTGGCCCACAGCGCAAGACCCGCTTAATGACTGAAGAAGAGCGCCGTATTACTGCGTATCACGAGGGCGGCCATGCACTTGTTGCAGCTGCGCTCCCACATACCGATCCGGTGCACAAGATCACGATTATGCCGCGCGGTCGCGCACTTGGTTACACCATGGTCTTGCCTGATGAAGATCGTTATGCAACGACTCGCAATCAGATGCTCGATCAGTTGGCCTATTCACTTGGTGGTCGCGCTGCCGAAGAGTTGATCTTCCATGATCCAACGACTGGTGCATCAAACGATATTGAGAAGGCAACGAACCTTGCTCGTGCAATGGTCACGCAGTACGGAATGACTGAGCGCCTCGGTGCAATCAAGCTCGGCACATCCGAAGGTGAACCATTCTTGGGCCGCGACTACGGACATCAACGTGATTACTCCGAAGAGGTCGCAGCGATCGTTGATGATGAGATTCGTCTCTTGATTCAGAACGCCCATCAAGAGGCCTTCGATATCTTGGTGGAGAACCGAGAGATTCTCGATCAATTGGTCGTCGAACTCTTAGAACGTGAAACCCTTTTGAAGGATGAGATCGCCGAGCTCTTCACCAAGTTGAAGCGCGTGAAGCCACGTCCAGCCTGGACCGGATCATCTGATCGCGTGCCATCTAATATCCCACCGGTTGCGATGTCACCAGCGAAGTCACAAGGTGCTGGTGAAGAAGAAGTTGCAAAGGCTCCAGTAAAGCGCGCTCGCAAGAAGGCTGCGCCGAAGAGTGAGTGATCACGAGATCAACCAAGTATCAATGGGGCCATTCGATGGAAATGCGAATGGACACTTTGATCAAGAGCGCGCCGAAAAAGCAGTACGCGAACTCTTGCTTGCAATTGGTGAAGATCCAGATCGCGATGGTCTACGCGATACTCCCAAGCGCGTAGCGAAGGCCTATCACGAGAACTTTGCCGGGCTATGGCAGAAGCCAACAGATATTCTCTCGACCACCTTTGATCTAGGGCACTCTGAACTCGTTATTGTGCGCGATATTGAAGTCTTCTCGCACTGTGAACACCACCTCACACCATTCCACGGTGTAGCCCACGTTGGTTATATCCCTGGCCCGTCAGGTCAGATCACTGGACTCTCAAAGATCGCACGCTTGGTCGATATGTACTCACGTCGGCCACAGGTGCAAGAGCGCCTCACCACTCAGATCGCCGATGCGATGGTCGATGTCTTAGAGGCAGCTGGCGTCATCGTCATTATCGATTGCGAACATCTCTGCATGTCGATGCGCGGTGTACGTAAGACTCAAGCTCGTACTGTCACTAGTGCCGTCCGCGGACAGTTGCGCAACTCTGCTACTCGCGCCGAAGCGATGGCGCTGATTACATCGCCTAAGAATTAAGTCAGTCATGAGTGAATTGGAATCGAGAGCACACCAACGCACCTTAGTGATGGGCATTCTTAATGTCACTCCTGATTCATTCGCTGATGGTGGCGAACACTTTGATTTTTCAGATGCAATGAAACATGGTCGTCTCCTTATTGAAGAGGGCGCCGATATCATCGATGTCGGCGGGGAATCGACTCGCCCTGGTGCTGAACGAGTATCGCTTGAGGATGAGTTAGATCGCGTTATTCCAGTTATCACCGAACTTCGCGAACTTGGCGCAGTAGTCAGCGTCGATACGATGCGATCAGAAGTAGCGAAGGCGGCGATTGGTGCCGGCGCATCAATTGTGAATGATGTCAGCGGCGGACTTGCGGATCCCTTGATGGCGAAGGTAATCGCTGGATCCCCACAGATTCAATACATCGCAATGCATTGGCGTGGACACTCGAACGAGATGCAGAACCTTGCTACCTATGAAGATGTCGTCCGCGAAGTGAAAGATGAACTCGATGATCGCGTTACCGAATTATTAAAGGCTGGTATTTCTCCAGAGCAGATCATCCTTGATCCAGGTATCGGCTTTGCTAAGACGGCAGAACATAACTGGGCGCTGCTACGTGGTGTCGAACGGTTACAACTACTTGGCTATCCGATCTTGATTGGTGTCTCACGTAAGCGCTTCTTAGGCGAGCTCATCGGAGCTGATTCACCGAAGGATCGCGATGATGCAACGCTTGCAATCACATCAGATCTTGCTCGTCGTGAAGTCTGGGGAGTCCGCACTCATACCGTAAAGCCGCACCGCGATGCGATCGAAGTGATCGAGGAGATGTATTACTAATGGATCAGATTCGTATTAGCGGAATTCGTGGCTTTGGTTTCCATGGCGTCTATCCAGAAGAGCGTCGTGAAGGCCAACACTTCATGGCCGACCTCATTCTCTACACCGATCTATCGCCTGCTTACCTTTCCGATGATGTGAGCGATGCAACCGATTACTCCAAGGTTGTCCCTGATGTGAAGCAGATTCTTGAAGGTGACCCAGTCAATTTGATCGAGACACTTGCTGATCGAGTCGTGACCGAAGTTCTTACCAAGTACCCAAGGGTCGAGAGCATCGAAGTCACTATCTATAAGCCCGAAGCTCCAGTCGAAGCTGCAGTGGCAGTGCATATTCGCCGCGACCGATGAAGGTAGTTATTGCACTCGGTTCTAATCTGGGTGATCGTAAAGCGACTCTTGATGGCGCGGTCGATGCGTTAAGGCAGATTATTACCGTTACAAAAGTTTCACGTTATATCGAGACCGATCCGGTCGGGGGACCAGAGCAACCCGATTACCTCAACGCTGTATTAATAGGTGAGAGCGATCTCGAACCAACTGATCTCTTATTGAAGATGCAAGCGATTGAACTCGCTGCCGGACGTGAACGGCTCGAACGATGGGGCGCCCGAACACTCGATCTTGATCTGATTGCTGCTGGTGATCTCGTGATGGATACCGAGCTCTTGACGCTGCCACATCCACGCGCGCATGAGCGTCGCTTCGTTTTAGATCCTTGGCTTGAGGTAGATCCGCAGGCGATTTTGCCTGGTTTTGGCGAGGTACGATTAATCCCCTAGGACAACTAGCAAGCCTGGTACCCGCAGCGGACTGGAGCAGTACATGAACAGCACGAGTATCACGAATAGGGCCTTCGTACCCACTATGGGCGCACTTCACGCTGGGCACTTGTCGTTGATTAAAGCTGCAAAAGAATTCGCCAATGAGGTTGTCGTCAGTATCTTCGTAAATCCATTGCAATTTGAGAACCCAGATGATTTAGCCAAATATCCCCGCGATATCGAAGGCGATAGCGCGATGGCGATCGCTGCAGGTGCAACCGAGATCTGGGCACCAACAGTCGATGAGATTTATCCATCAAACCCCGAGATCATTAGTGCGGGACCTATTGGATCGATCTATGAAGGTGTGAAGCGTCCGGGACACTTTGATGGCGTGGTTACCGCTGTTGATCGCCTCTTTAAGAGAGTCCAACCAACTCATGCAATCTTTGGTGAGAAAGATTTCCAACAACTCTTTATCATCAAGCAATGGGTACGCGAGAAAAAAATTCCTGTCACCATCGTCCCAGCACCTCTTGTGAGAGATACCGATGGCCTTGCACTCTCATCGCGCAATATTCGATTGGGCGATGCTGGTCGACGCGATGCACTCGTGATTTCACGGGCGCTCTTTGCTGCCGCTGAAAGTGATGACCCTCAATCAACTCTCCATGAGATCTTGGATGGCGCCCCTGGCTTTACGCTCGATTACGCCGATGTGATCGATGAAGAGACCTTTGCTTTGGCTACTTCTTCGACGATAAAGCCGCGTGCGATCGTCGCCGGTTGGGTAAATGGCGTCCGATTGTTAGACAATATGCAGATGAAGGTCCGTCCATGAAACTCTTAGCTGGCAAGCCTGGCTGGACCACGAAGGCTGATGTCGTTGTCATTGGATCAGGTGTCGCAGGATTGACGACTGCTCTCAATATTCGATCTGCTGGATTATCAGTACTGCTTGTTACTAAAGCGAAGGTCGATGAAGGCTCTACCAAATGGGCTCAGGGCGGTATCGCTGCAGCACTTGGACCGGGGGATACTCCGGATCAGCATGAGCATGACACGTTGGTTGCAGGTGTAGGTCTTTGCGATCCAGCAGCAGTAAAGGTATTAGTGACAGAAGGTCCAGAAGCTGTTCGAAAGTTAATCGCTCGGGGTGCAGTCTTTGATACTTCAGAATCTGGTGAGATCTCGTTGACTCGCGAAGGTGGACATCATCGCAATCGCATCTTGCATGCAGGTGGCGATGCAACAGGTGCTGAAGTTTCACGTGCACTTCTTGAAGCAATCAAGGGCGATAAGGGAATTGAAGTTATTGAGCAGGCACTTGCGATTGATGCGTTGCAGGATGCGCATGGTCAAGTCTGTGGTGTGACGCTTCACGTCATCGGACAGGGAAGTCGTGATGGTATTGGTCAGGTTCTCTCTCGGGCTGTCGTTGTTGCCACAGGTGGACTCGGTCAGGTTTATTCGCAGACAACTAATCCATCAGTATCAACCGGTGATGGTGTTGCACTCGCGCTACGTGCCGGTGCAGAGGTCGCAGATGTTGAATTCATTCAATTCCATCCAACTGTTCTGTGGCGTGATACCGCTCAAGGTGGACAACAACCGTTGATCAGTGAAGCGGTTCGTGGTGAAGGTGCAATCTTGCTCAACCATAAGGGTGAGCGCTTTATGGCGAAGAAGCACGAGCTCGCTGATTTAGCGCCGCGCGATATCGTTGCAAAAGAGATCTTCAATCAGATGAAGAGCGCGAACATCCCACATGTCTGGTTAGACGCGACTGCGATTCCAGATTTTGAAGGACGCTTCCCAACAATTTATGCATCATGCAAAGCAAACGGTATTGATCCGACGAAGCAGCTGATTCCGGTCGCGCCCGCTTCCCACTATGCATCAGGTGGCGTGAAGGTCGATCTCAATGGCCGTACATCGGTAAAAGGCTTATATATATGTGGTGAAAGCGCTTGTACTGGGGCTCATGGTGCCAACCGCCTCGCCTCAAATTCACTCCTTGAAGGCTTGGTCTTTGGTGCGCGTATCGCAGCCGATATCGCTGCAAACTTACCGGCCGAGGTCTTGCCGGTTGAAGATCAGAACGAGGGCTTCTTACTCAGCCCCGCAATTAGATTGCCACTCCAGCTTTCGATGACTGAAGGTGCTGGTGTTATGCGATCAGAGGAATCGTTGAAGGAAACACTCGCGACGCTGACTCAGTTAGCAACCCGTACAAGTACTGAGCCTCGCATTGAAGCCTGGGAAGCATCGAACCTTTATATCTTGGCGACTGCGATCGTCCGTGGCGCACTCGAACGAACTGAGTCCCGTGGTTCGCATTGGCGTACTGATTTTCCCAATACTGATCCAGCGTGGCAGAAGCAAGTGGTTCAACGCTGCGCGCCAGATGGCACATGGAGTTCGCGCGTGCTCGATATCGGAACAGGAGTGAATGCCTAATGCTCTCACCAGAACTACAGAAGAGTCTTCAGGATCTGCAGTTAGATCCTGCCTACGTTGAAGATTTAGCAAAGCGCACCATCGCCGAAGATTTAGATGGTGGAGAAGATCTGACGACTGTCTCAACGATTCCGGCAGCGCACACAAGCATCGCTGAATTCCGAGCACGCAAAGCTGGCACGGTTGCTGGCGTGGTTGTTGCGGCGGCTGTCTTAGAAGTCTGTGGCATCACCGATTACGAGATCGATCTTCGCGATGGCTCACACGTTGAAGAAGGACAGAAGATCCTGACCGCACGTGGTGAGACTCAGAAGTTATTGTTGGCAGAACGCACCGCACTGAACTTCATGGGGCGCCTTTCAGGTATAGCAACGCTTACTCAGCGCTGGGTGGCGGATATCAAGGGTACGAACGCAAAAATTCGCGATACTCGCAAGACCACACCATTGCTGCGTGAACTCGAGAAGTTCGCAGTCCGGATGGGCGGGGGAGTAAACCACCGCATGTCCTTATCTGACGCTGCTTTGATTAAAGATAACCACATCGTTGCGGCTGGTGGAATTAAGGAAGCGGTTGAGGCGGTTCGGGCAAAGTACCCAGATCTTCCGATCGAAGTGGAAGTCGATACCCTCGAACAACTCGCTGAGATCGTCGATAGCGCTGCTGACTTAGTACTACTCGACAACATGAACCTAGAACAGACTCGTGCAGCAGTTGCGATTGCCGCGGGTCGAGTAAAGCTCGAATCATCTGGTGGACTCACACTTGAGAATGCCGGCGCATACGCGGCGACTGGTGTTGATTACCTTGCAGTCGGTGCGCTGACTCATTCAGCCCCAGTTTTAGATATTGGCCTAGACCTAAAGAATGGAAAGTAGCCATGCTTCTTACTATCGATGTCGGTAATACCAATACCGTTCTTGGTGTCTTCGAAAAGGATGTTCTCGTCAGATCATGGCGAGTAAAGACAGATCCACGCGACACAGCGGATGAACTCTCACTTCTCTATCGCTCACTGCTTGAAGGTTATGAAGTCACTGCACTCTCGGTCTGTTCGACGGTTCCGGCAACACTTCGCGAACTTCGTGCGATGATCTCGCGCTACTTTGCCGATATCGATTGCACCATCATTGAGCCAGGCACCAAGACCGGCGTCCCACTCCTTGTTGATAATCCACGCGAGATCGGTGCAGATCGCATCGTCAACACATTGGCAGCGCATTCACTCTATGGCGCGAATGGTCCATGCATCGTCGTTGATTTCGGAACTTCAACGAACCTTGATGTTGTCTCGCCAAAGGGTGAGTTCCTTGGTGGCGCGCTAGCCCCAGGTATCGAAATCTCAGTGGAAGCGCTCGCATCGCGTGCCGCTCAACTTCGCAAGGTTGAACTCATCAAGCCAAAGAATGTCATTGGTAAGAACACCGTTGAAGCGCTGCAATCTGGCACCATCTATGGCTTTGCAGGACAAGTAGATGGCTTGGTTAATCGCATTATTGATGAACTCGAGGTCCTCTATCCAGATACTGGCGAGGTCAGCGTTATTGCGACCGGTGGTCTTGCACCGTTGGTCATTGGTATCAGCGAGACGATTGATTTCCATGAGGAAGACCTGACCTTGATTGGTCTGCGTTTAGTTCACGAGCGTAATTTTTAGTAAGATCGCAGAGTGAGCGAGCAGCCAGTAGTAGCGCCAGAAGATGATCTACCCGAGCAATTACGTATTCGCCGGGGCAAGCGCGCTGCAATCCTCGAGCGCGGCGGTGAGGCGTATCCCGTCTCAGTTCCTCGCACCAAAACTTTAAAGGCGATCCGCGAAGAGAACACCGGCCTCGATGTCGATGTCGCTACCGGCAAAGTCGAGAGTGTCACAGGTCGTGTGATCTTTAAGCGCGATACCGGCAAGCTCTGTTTCGCAACACTTCGCGAAGGCGATGGCACCGAATTGCAGACTATGTTCTCACTCGATAAGGTCGGTGAAGAGTCACTTGGTCTCTGGAAATCTGAGATCGATCTCGGCGACCATGTCTCTGTTACAGGTGAAGTCATCACATCAAAGCGCGGCGAACTTTCAATCTTGGCCAATGACTGGCAACTCGCATCTAAGTCATTGCGTCCACTTCCAGTTGAGCACAAGCCACTGAGTGAAGAAACGCGTGTTCGCATGCGTTATGTCGATCTTATTGTTCGTCCCGAAGCGCGTCAGAATGCCCGCCTTCGTCCGCAAGTGATGCGTCAATTGCGTGAGACCTTCGCCAAGCGTGACTTCATTGAAGTCGAGACACCAATGCTGCAGGTAATGCATGGTGGCGCTGCTGCTCGTCCATTTAAGACTTATAGCAACGCCTACGACATGGATCTCTTCATGCGTATCGCCCCCGAGCTCTTCTTAAAGCGATGCGTCGTCGGCGGCCTAGAGCGAGTCTTTGAGATTAACCGCAACTTCCGTAATGAAGGAGCCGATTCGAGCCACTCACCAGAGTTTGCGATGATCGAGGCATATCAGGCATATGGCGATTGGGATACGGTCGCACAGCTCACGAAGGACTTGATTCAAGATTCAGCTATGGCGGTCTTCGGCAGCCACGTTGTCACGCACCACGATGGTCGCCAGTTGGATCTGGGTGGCACCTGGCGTGAAGCATCACTGTACGACTTGCTCTCTGAGGGCGTCGGTGTTGAAGTGACCGCGCAGACATCGATTGATGAATTAAAAGTTATTGCTACCAAACTTGGTATGAAGATCGATCCAAAGTGGATCACTGGCAAACTTGCTGAAGAGATCTTCGAGCATGTCACTGAAGGCCAACTTAACGAGCCGATCTTTGTTCGTGGTTATCCAGTTGATACTTCACCACTTGTTCGTGCACATCGCACAATCCCTGGTGTTGTTGAGAAGTGGGACTTGTATGTCGAAGGCTTCGAACTTGCGACAGGATATTCCGAGTTGATCGATCCGGTTATTCAACGCGAACGTCTGGTTGAGCAAGCCTCCCTTGGTGCAAAGGGTGACGTTGAAGCGATGCCATTGGATGAAGATTTCTTGCGCGCGATGGAATACGCCATGCCACCTATGGGTGGATTTGGAATGGGCGTCGATCGCTTGTTGATGGCACTCACTGGACTTGGAATTCGCGAGACGATCCTCTTCCCACTTGTGAAGCCTGAAGAGAATTAATTCGTCATGTCGATCACAGTTCGTCCAGCTCGCACCAGCGATGTAAAGCAGATTCGCGCAATCATCGATACCTTCGCAGCACCTGGCAAGATGCTCGAGAAGGAGACAGTCACACTCTTTGAGAGCGTTCAAGAATTTGTTGTCGCAGTGCAAGGCGATGAAGTCATCGGATGCGGAGCACTCCATATTCTCTGGGAAGATCTCGCCGAGGTCCGCACCGTCGCAGTGAAAGAGGCCTTCCATAACCAAGGCATCGGCCACAAGATCATCGATGCAGTCGTCGACCGCGCAAAGTCCCTGGGCGTAGAGCGAATCTTCTGTCTTACCTTCCAGACCGAGTTCTTTGGCAAGCATGGCTTCAAGGAGATCGAGGGCACCCCGGTCGAACCTGCGGTCTATCAAGAGCTCCTTCGCTCTTATGACGCCGGTGTTGCCGAATTCTTAGATCTCGAAAGCGTAAAACCCAATACCTTGGGCAATACCCGAATGCTGAGGGTGCTCTAACCCCTTGGATTTACCTGGGTGCCAATTGTCCCGAGGGACTATGCGCCTGTCAGTGCTTCCTGAAAGAATACTGAGTATGACTGATGCAGCCAATGACCTCGCCAATCGCAAGCCCTCTGGAATCAGAACTGGCCACGGTGAAGATCAGCTCTTCTTAATGCTCGAATGGCTCACCTTTACTCCGACCGCTGAAGAGATCGCACGTGGATTAGTAACAAGTTATCTCGCTCATCACGGTGTGATGAAAGCTCGCTTTTCATTAGAAGCAGAAGATGGAACTCTTCTTCATATTGGTCAGCATGGTTACGAGAGTTATCCGATCGGAAAAATTGAATCCGCCGAAGCATGGCGCAGCCGTGATCGCGAACACGCGACACGTGATTGCATCCTCGACGAGAACTTCGTTGGGTTTGATCCAGCAATGAAGGTCTGTTTAGCCGGATTACGTGAACGCGGCGTTCCTAAAGGCTGGATGGTTCTCGTCTTTGATCACGCAGTCACAAATGAAGAAGAAGTACTTCGTGAAGTAACGATGTTCGCGCGTCTGCTCAGTTTCTATCTCATTCCGCGTTACAAAGAGTTCTTCGATCGCCCCCAACATCGCCAAGCATCAAAGAACGTTAGCCGCGGAGATTTCACGGCTCGA
>Ga0214170_1000595_pt1 | contig 11927 bp, 8 predicted proteins | sample TroBogEpilimnion_2_FD_153008 | JGI IMG/M metagenome (GOLD analysis project Ga0214170, IMG submission 153008) | Freshwater microbial communities from Trout Bog Lake, WI - 27JUN2007 epilimnion | ecosystem: Environmental > Aquatic > Freshwater > Lake > Epilimnion/Euphotic zone | place: Trout Bog... | reverse complement strand
GCAAATATCACTGCAGAATCACTTGAACACATCACCCACAAGATTGAGAAGGAAGTTGGCGCAAAGAATGTCGCTGCCATCTTGATCGAACCAATTCTTGGTGAAGGTGGATTCATTGTTCCACCAAAGGGATTCCTTCCAGGGTTGCAGAAGTATGCAAATGAAAACGGCATCCTCTTTATCGCCGATGAAGTTCAATCTGGTTTTGCTCGCACTGGCAATCTCTTCGCCTGTGAAGATGAGGGCGTAGTTCCTGATCTCGTCACAACGGCAAAGGGACTTGGTGGCGGACTCCCGCTCGCTGCTGTCACAGGTCGCGCTGAAGTAATGGATTCGAGCCACGTTGCAGGACTTGGTGGCACCTACGGTGGAAACCCACTCGCATGCGCCGCTGCACTTGGCGTCTTCGAGACTATTGAAGAAGAAGGTTTGGTCGCTCGCGCCCGCATGCTCGGTGAGATTCTCTCTTCACGTCTCAATGAGTTGAAGTCAAAGTATTCAGTGATCGGTGAAGTACGTGGCCGTGGTGCGATGCAGGCGATCGAACTCATCAAGCCAGGATCAAAGGAGCCAAATCCAGAGGCGATGGCGAAGGTTATTAAGTATTGCCAGCAGAACGGCGTCTTGATCCTTACTGCCGGTACCTACGCAAATGTCATCCGCTTCTTGCCACCGCTCGTTATTACTGAAGAACTTCTTCGTGATGCGCTCGATGTCCTCGAAGCTGGTTTCGCGACACTTTAATCTTTCACACTTTTTCTTTCATGAAGAGACGTATCGCTAATCGCTTTCGGCAGATCGTTTCTGGATCACCAGATGGCAGGCCCGACTGGGTAAAGCAGATTGAGATCGGTGACGATGTCGGTCTATTCGGAGTAGATAGCCCGGTCTGGAAAGTTCATGGCGATATTGCAACACTCGTTGGTGGCGTTCGTGCACTCTTACTTCAAGCGGCACATCCAGCCGCACTCACCGGCGTCGCCGAACATTCACGGTATGAGACCGATCCACTTGGTCGCCTTGCAGGAACATCGCGGTGGTTGACCATCACAACATTTGGATCGACTGAAGCGATCGCTCGTGAAGCCGCTCGCGTCAATGAGATGCACAAACGAGTTACGGGCGATTACCAATCAAAATCTGGAAGTACATCACCATATAAAGCTTCAGATCCACGGTATTTGCTCTGGGTGCACTGCGCATTTACAGATTCTTTTCTACAGACCCATCTGGAATTTCATCCAAGCTTTAGTGATGGCGATGAATACGTCCGACAGTGGTCGAAGAGTGCGGTGGGTCTTGGTCTAACTTCGGCGCCACAGAGCATGGCTGAATTAAAAGCCGTGATGGATAACTTTGCCGATGAAGAGCTAGCGCCATCCCCGCACACGGCCAACGTCGTTCGATTTATCTTGAAGCCACCGCTTGGAGTCGGACCACTCATCTTTTATCGCTTCCTTGCTAAGTCAGCGGTCTATTCGCTCACTCCTAAGCAGCGCGAGATCTTGGGGCTCAAGCAGGTCAGCAAGGCATGGGTAGTTGCTGCTACATATCTATTAGGAGTTCTCTCGTGGACGTTGGGTAAGGAATCCCCAAGCCAAGAGGTGGCCCGGGCTCGAATCGCCAGGATTGAGGCGAAGAAGATTTAGTTGAATATTCAACTAAATGGATGTAGCATTTTGACATGAGCCAAATCCAGGGGAGTACAGAGCGAGCAGCAGCCCTCTATTTGAGCCATGGCGCACCACCACTACTTGACGATGCGATCTGGGGCGGCGAACTCGCTGCGTGGAGCAAGCAACTTGTGAAGCCAAAGGCGATCTTGATCGTCAGTGCTCACTGGGAATCAGCACCACTGTCACTCAGTGCTACCGAGCCAGGCGTTCCTCTCATCTACGACTTCGGCGGATTCGCGCCTCGTTATTACCAACTTCAATATCCAGCACCAGTTGCACCCGAATTGGCTGCACGAATCAAAGCCTTGGTTGGCGAGCCCATCGTTGAACATCGCCGCGGATTAGATCATGGCGCTTATGTGCCGTTGATGAAGCTCTATCCAGAAGCTGATGTGCCAGTTATTCAGATGTCGATCCCAACCTTTGATCCAGAGAAACTCTTCAAGCTGGGGCAGAAACTCGCACCACTTCGCGATGAAGGTATCATGATCATCGGTAGCGGATTCATGACTCATGGATTGCCATTCCTGCGCGATTGGTCGATCAATGCGACACCACCAGGTTGGTCAAAAGAGTTCGATATCTGGGCGAAGGAAGCGCTCGATCGTGGCGCCGTGGATGAGTTAATGAATTACAAGTCACTTGCGCCAGGTATGCCATATGCGCATCCAACAGTCGAACACTTTGCACCGATCTTCATCACCTTAGGAGCTGCAGCAGTTGCTGATGTCGCACCTGATACAACGATCGATGGATACTGGATGGGACTTAGTAAGCGCTCATTCCAAGTTGCTTAATGTCGCTTAAGGTCGCTTAACTCTTTCCTAAGCGCCGGCCTTGCCTGCATAAAAGCGCCCCAAGAAATCAGTCTTGAGATCAAAGAAGTCGCCGTTGGTGATGGCATCACGCATCTGGTCGACTAAGCGCACAATGAAGCGCTCGTTATGAATGGTGGCCAAAGTGGATGCGAGCATCTCCTTCGCCTTAAAGAGATGGTTGAGATAAGCGGCGGTGTAATGCTTGCAGGTGTAACAATCACAGCTCTCATCGATGGGGGAGAACTGGCGTTGATACTTACTATTAGTGAGGTTTACGCGGCCATCCTTGGTGAAGACAGCGCTGGTACGGGCCTGGCGTGATGGCGCAACGCAGTCGAAGGTATCGGCGCCATTTTCGACCCCAACGAAGAGGTCATCAGGTTCGCCAATGCCAAGTAAGTGCCGTGGCTTGTTATCAGGCAACTCTTCACAGAGCCAGCTGACAATTGTGCCGAGCTTTTCCTTGTCGAGTGCCCCACCAAGACCGAAGCCATCAAAAGTGATTCCATCTTCATCGAGCCCTGATAAATCTTTAGCCGCCTTACGACGGAGGTCCTCATATTGAGCGCCTTGTAAAACTCCGAAGAGTGCTTGGTATGGCTTATCTGATCGCAACTCGGTAAGACGACCATGCTCGACCAAACAGCGCTTCGCCCAAAGTCGGGTGCGCTCTAATGATTTCTGTTGATAGCCACGAGTGTTGTGCAAGGTGGTGCACTCATCGAATGCGAACATGATGTCGGCACCTAATTGGTGTTGGATACCGATCGAAACTTCGGGGGTAAAGCGATGGATAGATCCATCCAAGTGTGATTTGAAGGTAACGCCATCATCATCAACGTGAGCGAGACGATCTTTTCCTTCAGCGATAACTTGATCATCGCGGAAGGTATCTTCATTCATTGCAATAACTTTTTTGAAGCCAACGCCGAGTGAGAGAACTTGGAAGCCACCGCTATCGGTGAAGGTTGGGCAAGACCAATTCATGAATTTACCAAGGCCGCCTGCTTCATCGACAATATCTGGGCCAGGTTGAAGATAGAGATGGTAGGCATTTGCAAGGAGCGCTTGCGCACCAAGGTCGCCCATAGATTCTGGAAGTACAGCCTTCACGGTCGCCTTTGTGCCAACCGGAATAAATGCGGGAGTCTGGATTACGCCATGCGGGGTAGTGATCTCACCCGTGCGTCCTAATGCGCCATCTAGCTGAACCTTCTTCTCGTAAGAGAAGGTTTTCTTGGTTTGGGCGCTCACTCGCTCTACTCTACCTTTATGACCAATACGCCCGCTACGAAGTCACGTCTTCCACTCAATTATTGGAAGCTCTGGAGCGCAACCTTTATCTCCAATATCGGCAATGGCGTTACCGCAGTGGCATTCCCATGGCTTGCATCTTCCCTCACGCGATCACCGCTCACTATCGCGATTGTTGGCTTGATGAGCCAACTGCCATGGCTACTCTTCACGCTGCCGGCAGGAGTAATTACCGATCGAGTCGATCGGAAGAAGATCATTGTTGCGATGGATATTTTACGTGGAGTTGTTACGGCACTCGCCACAATAGTTCTTGTAGTACATCGAAATGAATTTAATCAGGTGAAGAACCCGCTCGGCGCCCATCATGGAAACTCAACCCACCTCATTCTTGCAACGATGATGATTGCAAGCTTCTTGTTGGGGGCCGCAGAAGTTCTGGGCAATAACTCGTCTCAGACCTTTATGCCGGAAGTTCTGGATGAAGAAGATTTGGCAAAAGGTAATGGCCAGATGTGGTCAGCTGAATATCTGACAAATAGTTTTATTGGGCCAGCTCTCGGATCTCTTCTCTTAGGCGTCTCGATCTACCTCCCATTCCTTGTTGACGCCGGATCATTCTTCGCATCCGCCGCACTTATCTCTTTGATCACCGTGCAGGCCCGTGCCATTCTGAAGTCGCAAAAAAGTAAAGATCTCAAGGGCTCTGCTGCGTTTTTCGCCGAACTCAAAGAAGGATTCTCATGGTTGATGGGCCATGATGTCTTGCGTCCTATGGCCTTTACCTTAGGCACACTCAACTTCTTCAGTCAGATCGCCTTCGCTTCATACATTCTTTACGTGCAAGAAGTTCTTCACGTATCAGTCTTTGTATTCGCAGCCCTTGGTACGGCAGGAGCTGTTGGCGGATTTACCGGGGGATTGGTCGCTCCAAAGATTATTAAAAGAATTGGCGATGGAAATGCTCTGACCTGCGCCCTCATCGGAATGCCAACACTCATTTCACTCTGCTTCTTCATCCATCAGTGGTACTTCCTATATGTGATGATCTTCTTCGAGACCTTCCTCTCGGTTATGTGGAATGTAGTTACGGTGAGCTTCCGACAGACGATCATCCCGACCGAGATTCTGGGCCGAGTAAATAGTGGCTACCGATTCTTCGGCTGGGGCTCAATGCCACTTGGATCTATCGCTGGAGGATTATTAGTCTCGATTCTCGAACGCCACATAAGTCGTGGGGTAGCCCTGAGGGTGCCTTTCCTGGTCGCCGGCGGCATAGGCCTTATTAACTGGTTGGTGGTCCGGAACTCCTTCACCAGTGCCAAGTTGCAAAGCGCTCGCGATAGCCGAGCGTAAGGCCCGATTTACGCTGGCCAGCAAAGGTTAAGTTTTCGTTACAAAGCGGATAAATATTGCCCATATTCGGACATATAGTGCAGACTTCCTCCACTACCGCAGAGCCGGGGTGGACACTAGCTAGGCCCACTTCTTTTGCGGTCCCTCGATAAGGAGAATAAATGAAAGCACGCATTTCCGCGCGCACTGTTCTCGCTCTTGCATCAGCATCAGCGATCGCAGTAACCGGTGTAATCGTTGCACCGGCACATGCCGCAACTAAGACAACAGTCGTCATGACTGAGCCAACACCGATCAACAGCCTTAACTACTCGGTGAACAACATGAACCTCGCATCAAACGAGGATCTCACCTACCCAACTGGCTTCAGTTTCTACTACGCCGATAACCAGAAGAATGTTGTTCCAAATACCAAGTTTGGTTCATGGAAGATTGTTAAGAATGGTGCAACAGATTTCGAAGTTGCCTACACAATCAACCCAGGACAGGTCTGGGATGATGGCGCGCCGATTACTGGTGTTGACCTTCTTCTCTCTCACGTCGTCTCATCAGGCGCTTACTCAAAGGCTGCCGGCCTAGGTGACCCACAGTCATCTGCTGGATCAGCATTTGATTCAGGCGGATACGGTGGCGTTTACGACAGCCATGTTGTTGGAAACCCAACACTCTCTGCTGACAAGATGACTCTTACTGTTAAGTACGATTCACGTATTCCAGACTGGCAGCTCTACGCACCTGGTGTTTCACCAGTACACGCACTCGAGCTCCTTGCTGCTGGCAAGAAGACACTTCCATCAGTTGCGGAAGCAAACGCTGCAACCGATAAGTTCCTCTCAGATTTCACATCGAAGAACACTGCTTCACTCAAGGCAATGGGCGCAATCTGGTCAAAGAGCTATAACATCTCAACTGTTAACTCTTCAACCAACCCACTTCTCCTTGTTGGCAACGGTGACTTCCGCATTGACACTTGCGTAGATCAGGTCTCTTGCACACTCGTTCTCGATACCAAGACAAACGGTACTTCTGGTCCAAAGACCACAGGCATCGACAAGATCGTCTTCCGTTATGACGTTGCAGATACATCTGCGCCACAGGCACTTGGAAACAAGGAAGTTGACCTCTACCAGGGTCAGCCAACAGCTGATGCTGTAACACAGCTCAAGGCTGTTAAGGGCATCAACATCCTCGCTGCTCCACTTTCTACATACGAGCAGATCTCAATGCGTGTCGGTTCAGGTTCAGGCGGCGTCTACACAGGTCCATTCGCTGGTGAGTCAGCCAAGGCGATTGCAACACGCCAGGCATTCTTGCTCGCACTTCCACGTGAAGATATGGTCTCAAAGCTCATCACACCAGTACAGGCCAACGCAGTTGTCTTGAACTCACGTTTCGTTACTCCTGATTCAACGGCTGCATATGCAAACCAGATCAAGGGCAACGGATCAAACTTCTACACAGATGGAACTCAGGCAGATCGTACTGCTCACGCAGTACGCCTCATGAAGCAGTACTACGGTGCTGACTTCTTGAAGCATCCAATTACGGTCCACACCTTGTTCCGTAACAATGCTCGCCGTCAGGCAGAGTTCGACTTGTACCAAGCTGCTGAAGCAAAGATTGGCTTCAATATGGTTGGACCTGGTCGCGCTGACTGGTCTGCTCACACATCTGATGATTCATACGATGTGAACTTCTATGCATGGGGTAACGGTCTTCCTGTACAGGTCGGCGATTGCCCACAGGTCCAGACAACTGGTGGAAATAACCACTATGGCTGGTCAAATGCAACAATCGATGCTGCTTGTAATGCACTCGGAGCTTCAGCAATGACTGACGCTGCACGCAATGCAAAGTGGATTCAGGTTGAGCGCGCGTTGAACGCAGAGGGTTACACCATTGGTCTCTTCCAGTGGCCTGGCGTTACCGCAGTTAATGCTGATCTGAAGAACGTTAAGCCATCTGCCATTACTCCAAACCTCGTTTGGAACTACTGGGAGTGGACATACTAAGTCGACTGAAAAGTCACTTAGTAACACGTAAGTAGCAAGACTCAGTAAGACAGTCGTGGAGTTCGGGAGTAATCTCGGACTCCACGATTTACTGTTCTAAGAAGGTTCCTCGAATATTCTGGGGACTTGAAAGATTTACAAAAAGGAATTATGAAGAAAGAGGTTCTGAATGTTCGCCTTTATTATGCGCCGGCTAGGGACACTTCTGGTGATCCTTTTTGGCTCGAGCTTCATCCTCTTTAATCTCACCGCGATCTCAGGGGACCCAACTGAACAACTGAAGTTCTCAACTGACCCAAAGGCGAAGCAGCAACTTGTAGCGCTTGTTCGCCAGCTAGACCTCAACACTCCGCCGCCACTTCGTTACTTCAAGTGGCTCAAAGGAATTCTGAAGGCCTTCTCTGGCCATATCGATTTTGGATATACCCGATCGAATGAACTCGTATCATCTCGACTTGCCAGTGCGATCCCAACAACACTTCGCCTAGTTACTGCAGCGGCTCTTATCGCGATTGTGCTAGGAATTATGCTCGGCATAACGACCGCGCTTCGCCAGTACAGTCGCTTCGACTACTTTGTAACTTTCCTTGCCTTCCTCATGTTCTCCCTTCCGATCTTCTGGATCGCAGTACTGCTCAAAGAATTTCTCGCTATCAAGTTCAATGACTTCCTTGCGAAAGGGCAGATACCCATAGGTTGGGCGATAGCCCTATCAGTGATGACTGCCTTCTTTTGGGCCGGAATCATCGGAAGCAAGCGTCAGACTTTCTACAAAATCTTGGGTGCAGCATTCCTCTCGAACTTTGCCCTCCTTGAGTTCCTCTCGCTCTCTCATTGGTTCTTATCTCCAAAGCTTGGACCGATCGTTGTCTTTATCTTTGCAATTGCAATTGCTTATGGAGTTACTGCCATCTCGACTGGACTTGAACTGAAGCCCGCTCTTCGTGCCGCTCAGACAATGGCAGTCATTACGTTGCTCATGTACTACCCGGTCAATTATCTCTTTAAGCACTATTCGAATGTCTGGCTCCTTCTCGGCCTCTTAGCTGCAACACTCGGAACTGCCTGGGTCGCAGGTGTCTTCTGGGCCAAGATCGATCGTGGTCCAGTGATTCGTACCGCGATGATCTCGGGTGGACTCATGGGCTTGATTGTGATCATCGATCGCTTGATGCAGACCTGGGCTCCATATATTCAGATGGATGGCGTCAACGGTCGGCCGATTCCGACTGTCGGTCAGCAAGACCCATTACTTTCACAGCCAGATTTCTGGACCAATCTTCTCGATCGATCTGTTCACTTGTTCTTGCCAACTATTGCTCTGACTCTGATCTCATTCGCCGGCTATATCCGTTTCTCACGTGGAACACTGTTGGAAGTCTTAAACCAGGATTACATTCGTACCGCTCGCGCCAAGGGGCTATCTGAGCGCACGGTGATTATGCGCCACGCATTCCGTAACACCATGATTCCACTGACAACAATTATCGTGGTTGACCTCGCTGGCATTATCGGTGGAGCGATCATCACCGAGCGCGTCTTTGGATGGTCTGGAATGGGAACACTCTTCAATGGTGCAATCTCAGGCTTCGACCTCAACTTGCTGATGGGTGTCTTCTTCTGCACCGCGTCCCTCTCGGTCTTGGCAAATCTTGTTGCAGATCTTCTTTATTCAGCCCTTGATCCACGAATTCGCGTAGGGAGCAAATAATGGCCTTCGGACGTAAGAAAAATTCAACGGAAGTTTCACAGACCGATGGTGGCGAGAATGCCATTGCCAATAAAGAGGTCGAAGGCTTAAGTCAGCGCCAGATTGTTCTCCGCCGCTTTGTGCGTCACCGCGCTGCGATGATCTCGGTCTTTGTTCTTCTCTCGGTGATCGTCTTTGTCTTCACCGCGAGTGAGTTCCACATCGGCCCAATTGGCTGGAATGGCTGGTGGCATTACACAATCAATGACACCCCAAATCTTCTCCGTTGTCCTAATGGCAATGTTGGATGCCCAACACTGACGATTACACCTGGAAAGGGCTTCGGTCTTGGAGCCCACCCATTTGGTCAGGACGATATTGGTCATGATTATTTTGCGCTTGTTATGCGTGGAGCCGAACGCTCACTCCTCGTCTGCTTCATTATCGGAGCTATTGCCGGAACAATCGGAACAGTTGTCGGAGCGATTGCGGGCTTCTACCGTGGACGTGTTGATAACGTCTTGATGCGTTTTGTTGACTTCTTAATTACGATCCCAGCGATCATCATTGGATCAGTTATTGGTTACCACTTTGGAAACCTTGGTGCGACTTTCTTGGCGCTCTACTTGGGTCTCTTCACTTGGACTGGGCTATCTCGTCTTGTCCGTGGCGAGTTCTTGACTCTTCGCGAGCGCGACTTCGTTGATGCTGCCCGTGTTGCTGGAGCATCGAACCGTCGCATTATCTTCAAGCACATCCTTCCAAATGCCGTTGGCGTGATTATCGTTTCTGTGACTCTCTTGATGTCTGGTGCGATCTTGCTTGAGACAGCGCTCTCATATCTTGGTTTTGGTGTGGTTGAACCCGATGTATCTCTAGGTCTCTTAATCTCTAAGTACCAGGATTCGTTCACAACCCGCCCATGGCTCTTCTGGTGGCCAGGCCTCTTCATCATCACGATTGCACTCAGCATCAACTTCATTGGTGATGGACTTCGTGATGCCTTCGATCCACGTCAGCGTCGCAGAATTACCAAGAAGGATCGCGAGCGCGCGTCAGAGATTAAGAAGGAGCGTGAGTCGCTCTAATGGTTAATCTTTTAGAAACTGAGGGCGTAAAAGGTAAGCGCGAGTATCAGGCTGCCGATCGCAAAGCCGGCACCGCGGTAGTTGATGCGGACTTCGCTCTCGCAACCGACAAGCCCTCTCTCGTTGAACTCTTTCAATCTCAACTTGGCGAGGTAGCTAGCCTGTCCGCTATCACTTCGTGGGGATTCACCGGGTCTGATCTCGCCGTTGAAACCAATATCCATCCCCTTGACCTCAGTGTGATGAACACTTCTGGCGTGGTATCTACTTGGGGCTGGAGCAGCCCAGGCGTAGATGGTCTTGCCAGCGACTTGGATACTCATGGTGTAGCGGGCTTCGATGGTCTCTACTCGATGCCAGCCAACGGTAATTTGCTGCAGGGGATTGGTAATGCGGATTCCCTCATCGAAGATCTCAATCTTTGGGCGCACGAAGAGCAAGTATGCGCTACTCAAGACAAAGCTAGCCCAGGCAATTGCAACGAGATCAGCTTTGATGCCGCGAGTGGCAATAGTTTCGACAACAAGAGCCAGAACAATGAAGACAGTAACGCCGACGGAGAACCAGACCGTGCGTGGACGATAGAGAAAAACATTATTCATTCCGCAATCTTCTCACAGCAACCTGGATTGGAAGGGTCACAAGCATGAGCGATCCAGTACTGAAAGTACAGAACTACACCGTTGAGTTCTGGGTAGATGGAACCTGGTATCCAGCCGCCATTGATATGAACTTCGAAGTCGCTGCAGGACAAGTTCTCGCGATCGTTGGTGAGTCAGGTTCTGGCAAGTCGACGACTGCAATGGGCATTATGTCGCTGCTCGCGACGAATGCACGTACATCCGGAAGCATCAAGGTTAAGGGATCGGAAGTTTTGGGCGCCGATAATGCAACCCTTCGCAAGTTCCGTGGAAAGGAAGTTGCATATATCTTCCAAGAGCCAATGACTGCCCTGAACCCGCTCTACACCGTTGGTTTCCAGATCGTCGAAACCCTTCGCACTCATTTTGATATTGGTCCAACCGAAGCTCGTCTTCGTGCGATTGAACTTATCGGCATGGTGGAAATTCCTGATCCAGAGACCGCTTTTGATAAGTACCCACATCAGCTCTCCGGTGGACAGCGCCAACGTGCCATGATCGCGCAATCACTTGCCTGCGATCCAGCACTCCTTGTTGCTGATGAACCAACCACAGCACTTGATGTGACAGTCCAGGCTGAAATTCTCGATTTGATGCGCGGTCTCAAGACTCGCCTCAACTCGGCGATCCTCTTGATCACTCACGATATGGGCGTTGTAGCCGATATGGCTGATGAGATCTTGGTGATGAAGGATGGCAATACCGTCGAGCACGGTAGCGCTGATCAGATCTTCAATCGCCCGCAGCACCCTTACACACAAGAACTTCTTGGTGCGGTTCCAAAGCTTGGTTCAACGAAGGCTCGCCCATTCCCTTATGACGTTAAGGCGAAGCCACAACCAGTCATCAAGCTTGAGAATGTCACTATCGAATATCCAAAGCGTGGCCGTATTCCGGCTTTCACTGCGGTAAAAGAGTTCAACCTTGAAATCTACCCGGGTGAGATCGTCGGTCTCGTTGGTGAGTCAGGTTCTGGAAAGACAACTGTTGGTCGCGCCTCGATTGGTCTCATTCCAATCAAGGAAGGATCAATCAACATCGTCGGTAACGATATTTCGAAGGCAACTCTTAAGGAGCTCAAAGGAATTCGTCGTCACACAGGTATCGTCTTCCAAGATCCTGCATCATCACTCAACCCTCGTCTTCCAATCGGTGAGTCGATCGGTGAGCCAATCTTCTTAGCTGGACTTGCAAAGGGCGCTGACCTTGATCACAAGGTGGAAGAACTCCTCAACTCAGTTGAACTTCCACGCAGCTACCGCAACCGCTACCCACATGAGCTCTCAGGTGGACAGCGTCAACGTGTAGGTATCGCGCGTGCTCTCGCCTTGACTCCAGATCTCTTGATCGCTGACGAACCAACATCAGCGCTCGATGTATCTGTACAGGCTC
>Ga0214170_1000591_pt1 | contig 11983 bp, 13 predicted proteins | sample TroBogEpilimnion_2_FD_153008 | JGI IMG/M metagenome (GOLD analysis project Ga0214170, IMG submission 153008) | Freshwater microbial communities from Trout Bog Lake, WI - 27JUN2007 epilimnion | ecosystem: Environmental > Aquatic > Freshwater > Lake > Epilimnion/Euphotic zone | place: Trout Bog... | reverse complement strand
TGGTCATATCATTACAACTATCCACCTTTATTGTTAGACCTTCATTATTCTATTCCTGAAACTAAAAAACAATTTATAAAAAACAACAATTCAGTTGCGTTTACACCAGAGTTTCAATTAGCCTATGTTTTACCAAACACAAAGTTAGACTTATTGAATGATAAAACAAGAGAACTTGTTTTAGAAAAATATCCAGAGGTATGTAATATGGAATATGAATATAAATGGGCGTTTTGTAGATATTTTTGGGAGGCACACGTGGATATACCAACTTTTGATGATGAATATTTGAAAAAAATGGAAAAGGATATTTTGGAGTTGAAATAATTTTCTTTCTATAACTTATAAATGGCTAGAACCTACAAGAATCGTAGAGCATTATCTCAAAAGAGAAGAAGAGGAGGAGAAACTATGAAACGAAAATGTTGTGAGGCAACAATGAAAGGATTACATGAATGGTTTGTGAAGTTATTTGAAGAACGTGGGTGGATGATTTTAGCAAAAGAGAGAGGAATGGATGACAAAGTACAAGTTTACAAGAACTCTCTTCAGAGATTAAAGCAATCCTTAGAAAACGCGTTGGAAGACTACAAAGAAGAAGATAGAAAGAGAGATATTAAAATTATTTGGAACAATGTCAATATTTTGATTGAAGATGTCAATAAAAACCTATAATGATGATTTTTTATGTTTATAAAAAATAATCTAATTCTTTTTGAAAACACCAACTCTTGAAGTTTTTCTACGTTTTAACGCACGTTTTTTACCTCCTTTTTTTGTTTTGTTTTTTTTAGTTGGTCGGATACTATTCATTTGTATTATAAGTTGTTCTCTAGACTTCAAAAATGAAGTAAAATAATATCCTAAGTATGACGCAAAAACATTTATATATTTCTTATCGTTCAAATCATATTTATCATAAAACTCTGTTTCATTCAAACCAAAATAAGCGTTGTTCTCTTTCAAATAGTTATTTACTTCAACAGTATTGTTCAATACTACTCTATTTGATGAGGAAGGTTCAACATAAACAATATTTTTGTTTTCATCGACAACAGACTTTATATACTGAATAATTTGGTTTTTTTCCCAAAATCCTCCCCCAATTTGAGAACTTATAACAAACTGTTCTTTTGTGAAGAAATATTTCAAGAATTTTATTATGTTCTCCCATTCTTTGAAATAACCATAATAATCATTGTAGGTATCCAAATCAGTTATTGTATATAAATGTTTTACAACATCCAAGTATTTCAAACTGTTTAACACATCTTTTTTGAAATGTTTGTTTGTTTTCTCAAAAATAGGGATAAACCATTCTGGAAAAAACCATTCTTTTGTTGTGTTTGTATTTTTGTATTTAAAGTTCTCTAAAAAATATTGTGTTTTTATAATAGTTCCCTCTTCATAAATACCCGTTTGTGTTTCTAGTATTCCAGTTGTAGGAAACCATGTATTCGTAAAAAAATCATATCCTTCATTATGACCGGTTGTTTTATAAAAAGCTATATTTTCAGTAAACCAGTTGTTAATGGGGACTATAACAAAACTACGACCACTATAAAAAAATGATATTTTATTTGTTTTTGAAATAGTCATATATATTTATTGTTATATTTTTTATGGTTCATATATTAAACGTACCAACCTGGGCGCTCTCTCTTTTTCCAACTTGCTAATTTTCTTTTTTCTTCACTCATATAATAGTTCTTATATGATTGAACAGGACAGTCCACCTTGTAAATATCTGGCATTGCTCTAGCAAATGTAGTCAAACCTTTTTGTGGAAACTCTTTTGGTGGATTTTCACGCAAGTATTTCGCAACGGCATAAGATTTATGGAACTTGGTATCTGGATGACCGTACCTATATCTCCATTCACGGTGCATTTCCTCAACCAAGTCTAAAGTCCACATATAATTTTCATAAGAAGTTCTCACCCAAATAGTTACTGGATGATTTTTATGAGCCATTTTGTATAAAAGGCTGTTTTCCGTATTATCCGGGTCTAATACGTGTTTGGCAGTACATAACATTTGGACTGCTTCTAAGATTATCTTGACGATGTGTTTATCCATCATCATTTCAGCACATTCTTTTGGCGATAAGGACAAAATAAATAAGTTCATTTTCGATGTTTTTGTTGATAATTTGGTATTTTATAGTTTCTGTCTTATTTTGGATTATCAATTCAATTTTGTAAGTTCTCCTGTTTCATATTCATAAAAGTTTAGAAAAGCATAAACAAAAAAATATTCAGTAAAAATATATGGCTTCATATTCTATTTCAAGAGACTATTTCGATTCCGAAAATGAAAACCGAACTAGAAAACAGGTTGATCATAACTATAATATGTTGAAAGTGTATCCTAACTTAATACATCCAATCATTCAAATTCAGTCTAAAAAAAGATACATGAGCGCGGCTTTTTGGAACTATACCTCAACTCCTATAAACTTTGTAATAACATTATTTACTGGATTAACTGCCGGTCAAGCCGGTTCAAACTCTTCCTATCTTTCAAGTAATACCGTTTTTATAATGTTGTTTGTTTGTTTTATTTTATCGACAGTTAACATTTTTTTTAAATTGAAAGAGAAAGCAGAACTAAACTTTATTGCTGCTAAAAAATACGAAGGTTTTGATAGCAAAATACAAGAGGTAGATTTAATGTCTGAGGTAACTGAAGATGATATATGTAAAAAAATAGAAGAATACAAAAAAATCAAAAAAGAAATTGATGACTTTAACGCTTTGGAAAAAATAGAAAATGTAAACTATTTCACAGAGTTTTTATATTATATTGTTCAAAAATGTAAATCTCACAGAAAACTCAATCTTTTGTATAAACACGCCGCAGTAAAAGGTAGTGAAATATACGAAAATAGAAATAAAGTATTGAATGATTTGGTTTTAAATGGAGTTATAACTAAAAACGATTCAGAAATAATAGAATCCAATTTACTTGAAATACAGAGAAATATAAAAAATGGAGATAATTATGGGTTTTTATCCTCTTTTTTTAGTGGTGATGTAAATAACAATAATAATAATATGAACAACGTGGTAGAACCGAATAAAAACAAAAACCCAGAAATTGAACCATATGTTCCATATTTCAGAGAAGTAGATGATAACCACAAACAACAAGAGATTGAACCATATGTTCCATTTTTCAGAACGGCAGAGGACAATAATGACAATAGTTCGGTGAATACATTAGACAATCTATCAACAGACAACTCTCAAAGTGATAATTTAACTATTGATATAGAAGAAGAAAAAGAGTGTGATTTCAACCGCGTTCATAGGTTCTATAAAAAGGTTGATTTTCACGATGATGATTATATTGAAATAGGTAAAATACATAGGAAATAAGATAAAACTAAACAGAATACAAAAAGTATGGAGTTATGTATGACAAAACCACCAATATAATAATATTTGTATTTGTATCCAAATTCGATAATAAACTGGCGATAATAGAAGCAAAGAAAACCATTAGGGCATCCGCTAATAATATAACCGCTCCCATTTCGTTGCTATAGTCTTTGAATATATCCAATACAGAACTAATTCCTCTTGAAATACTATTGAAAAACAAAGCGAACAGGTTATCATGAACCAACTGAACGAGAACCACTATTACTAAAAATGTAAGAATATTCCATCCTTTCATAAAAGTAGTGTAAATAAACCTAGCAATGATAATTCCAATAAATATACTTAAAATATCCGCAATAAAAGCACCTAATCCTAGTTTCTTATACCATGTTCTCAACGTGTTTGACTTTAATGTTCCAAATGCCAAACGATAAATAACAAATAGATCAACCGCAATACACCCGTTTAGTATAGGGAGATAATCAGATACTTTGTAAAAGTTTGATATATCTTGAAATATCATATAAATATATACTATCTATATAATAAAAGTTTATAATGTATTACAACTCATTGTTATTCGTTTTCTGTATGTTAAGTTATACGAAGTCCTACATAAAATATACTTCTAGTGGTTTTATTCGGTATAAACTTTTGAAAAAAGGATTGAACTATAATTTTATTCCTAATATAAATATGTCTATCATGATCAACAAAGGGACAAATAATACATTTGATACAAACGAAGACTGGGAAAGCGGAGAGGTTCCGTGGAATTTTACTGATAAAAATATAGATTCTGAAGACAATTGGATAATGATGAATCCCTCGTTTATAGCAAATCTTTTTTAAGTGTGAAATAATATAAATATTTTTAATAGTAATATTCATATTATGGACTGGCAAAAAAACGAAGAAATAAAAGCAAATGATATTATCTGTTTTTTACACCTTTGCACATTTAAAACGCCGACTTTTTAAATGTGTTATTTATAATTCTTTAATTTTCTTGTTCTGTTAGATGCTTTCCTTATAAATCCTAATGGTCGTTTATATGTTCCTCTAATAATATTTATATATTTTTCTTTTGGTATTTCTCTTACTACTTTCTCTATATTTTTCTTTAATTCTTCATATTTTAATCCTTCTAATTTTTGTAATCTTGATTTCAACATACTAAAGAAGTTTTCTATGGAATTTGTAAAATGTTTGTAAGGAACAGAATATAATAAATTATTATGTTTATTTACTAATTCCTTGATTTTTGCATTTCTATGAGAACTTGCATTATCTAAAATTATTAATTTATTTTTAAATTTAGTTGTTATATGTTCTTGTAAAAAATCATATAATCTATTACTATCAATACCACCTTTATCATATAAATCCCAACCTAAAACACCTTCAGTTGATATTGAAAATATACCTGTATATTTTTTGAATACTTCTTGAGAACTGGTTTTTATTATACATCTTTTTCCTAATTTATTATAACAATGTTTTCTTTTTTGTAATGAACCTATACTGGTTTCATCTATACAAATAATATCTTCTAATTTGTATTGTTTTATTTCTTCATAAAATTCATCTAACTTTTTATTGATGTCAATATCTTTTCCAAATCTTTTTACTGGTTCGTGTCTTATTCTTGTTATTTTCAAAGTTATATTATTATCATTTATAATTCTATTGATATGAAATCTACTTAATGATACATTAAACTTTTCTTTTAGTTTTAACATTAATTCACTCATAGTTATGGTTTTATTTTTAGTTATTTCATCTAATAAAAACTTAACATGTTCTTTACGAACTTTATATGCTACAGGTTTTCTATTCTGTCTTTTTATTTCACCTTCTTTTTCATATTTATCAACCCATCTCATCAAACTTCGCGCAGAACATTTGAATATTTCACATACTTTCAATTGTGATTTATCACCAACTAAATAATATTCTACTGCTGATTTTTTATAATCTTCACTTTTATGTTTTGATGTCATACTTATTATTATGACATAAAATATTTAAAATTATGTTATATATTTATATAGAAAATGAATATTTCAATAGATGAATATAACACTATGAAACAAGAGATAGATGAATTAAAAAAGAAAAATGAAGAATTAGAAACCCGATTGAAAACATATACAAGTAATCATCGTCATAAAAAATATTATGATAATAATACAGAAATAGTAAAACAAAGAGCAAAAAATTATATGGAAAAGATAAAAGAAACAAATCCAGAAAAATTAAAAGAATGGCGTCATACTGCATATTTGAAACGAAAAGAAAAGTTAAAATCACAAGAAGAAGGAACTAATTAAAATGTTGATATTCGTTATTTTTACACATGTAAATATTTTGAATAATATTGTCTGTTTTTATTTTTTCAATATTATTTATTAATTCAGTTTTCCAATCATATTTGTCATATAATACATCTTTTTGCAACAATCTAATTATAGAATAACCATTTTCATTAGCACATTTCATTTTATATTTATCGGTTTTTTGATTTTCTTCTGGAGATTTCCAATTCATTACTTGTTTAAAATGCTGTAATCCATCTAATTCAATAATTATGTTAAAGTCTGGAATGCACTCATCAAATGGTAAATATCTTTTGCTTTTACACCATTTTTGTTTGAATTGTTTAATTATATTTGGATATATAGATTTTAAATAATCATGTAATATTTTTTCTGTTATTCTACAATCACATAAAGGACAACCCTTATTTTGTTTTATATGATTAGCAACTAGTTGCTCAAATACATTATTGCATTTATTACATTTTATTTTTATTGGTGTATTCATATTAGTATGATTAACTAATGAATAATCAAATTTATCACCATGTGATTTCTTACATCTTTCAATAATTTCTTCCTTAGTTAATTTTTGATTTTCGTGATTAATTTTATGGGCGCATTTATCACAACCACAACCCTGCAAATGTGAATTAGGTTGTTGTTCAAATAAATATTCACATGCATTACATTTTAAAGTTATTTTAGTTTGCGAATTAATGTAATTAACTTGTGAATAGTCATATTTATCACCATGAACTTCTTTTGCTTTTTGGATAAATTCTTCTTTTGTGAATGTTTGTTTTTTTGCACGATTAACTATTGCGCAATTATTACATCCTTTACCTGATAAATGATCTGATGGACATTGTTCAAAACTTCCGTGTATTTTACATGTAATATTTACTTTTTTATGTGTTGATATATAATTTACTTGAGAGTAATCATAAATCGGAACATTATTTTCATCTTTATGTATGTTTTCTGCTTCTAAAATAAATTGTTCGGTTGTTTTTCTTCTTTTTTCAGCATTTCGTTTATTAGCACATTTTTTACAACCATTCCCTCGTAAATGATTATTTGGTGTTATATTAAACTGAAAAATGCAAGAAATACAAGTTATTAATATATGAGTTTGCGAATTAATATAATTTACTTGTGAATAGTCATATTTATCACCATGAAATTCTTTTGCTTTTTGTATAAATTCTTCTTGTGTAAATGTCATTTTTTGTTTTAAATTTAGTTTTATACATTCTTTGCACCCACCATAACCTAATAAATGAGAATTTCGTATTTGTTGAAATTCATTACCACATATATTACAAATTATTATAACAGGAGTTTTTGAATTTATATAATTAACTTTAGAATAATTATATTTATCACCATGAAGTTCTTTTGCTTTTTTTATAAAATCATTTAATCTTAATTCTAAAGTATTTTCTTTTTTTTGTGAAATATTACATTTTATACAACCTGATTTTTTATTTACATGGTTATATGGTATTTGTTCAAAAATATTGTTACATCCAATACATTTTATTATCACCTTTGTATCACAATTTTTATAAATAACAAAAGAATAATCATATTTATCACCATGAACTTCTTTTGCTTTTTGAATGAAATGTAGTGTATCCATTTAATATACTTATATATTAAAAATCTCTTTAAGTTGTTTCATTTTTTTATTAATTTAGTATTTTCAACATAATACTATTTAAAGAAATAATCTTTATATAATATATAGAAATGAAAAAGTCCAAACCCAAAGTTAAGGAAAAGAAGAAAGATGAAGAAAATTTTGATTATATGAAAACTAACAAGGATAATATTAAGAATGTTTTGAAAAACCCAAATATTTTACCAATTATAAATGATTTAGTAAATAGAACAAATAAAATAGTTATACATGCATATCAATTTATTAAACTTTATTGTATTTTTCTTTATGAAAATGAATTGAAATTTCCAGTAATAGATAAAGAATTTATATGTGATGTTTTCAAAGTTTTAACTATTAGAAGATGTGGTTCTGGTGGATATACTGAAAATAATATGCCTGAACAACTACAAGAATTAACCGAGTTTTACAGAGAACATTATTCTAATACTATTTCTAATAACGAAACTATTTATTATGATAAATTAAGTTATGTTTTACCTTATGAAGCAATTGATATGATTACAAATATTAATAATAATATTCAAGAACATTTTATAGACCATTTGAATAAGTATGTAAATATAGTTTTTAATATAAAAGAAAAATCCGAAAAAATAACTACTGAAAACAAGGACAAAATTACAAGAAAACAATTACATAAACAACTATATGATGAAATTGGTAAAGTCAAAAAAGATTTAATGCATTTTGGTGATTTAACAAGTGATGAAAAATATCATAAATGGGTTATTCAAGAAAGAATAAAATTATATCCAAATAAAACAAAGTTTGATAATGACAATATTTATTACGATTTGAAAAGTAATACACAAGATTTTTTACATTCTATGTTTCATATTTCAATAGAATTAGAAAAGTTAAATGAAATAAGAATACAAAATGAAGAGAAACAAATAAGATTATTTAATGTATTACCTTTAAGAACAAATATTATTAGTAAAAATATATGTATTGACACTTGTGGATTAATTTCTAACTTTTTAGGTGATGAACCAACTACAAAACATTTGAGAGATTATAAAAAAGATAATAATCAAGTTAATTTATGGAATAAATTTTTCAAACTAAATAAAAGAGTTTTCAAGAAAGGTCAAAAATACACATTTTCACATATGATTAGAACTGATGGTGTTTCTTGTTGTGTATTATTTGTAAGAGTAGATGCTAATGGAAAACCATTACCAAAAACATGGAAAAATAAAAAATGTTGTGAAGAAGAAAATATAGATTATATTGAAAAAGTAGAATTAACTGAAGAACTAAAAAATATGAAGGTTGTTTGTGCAGACCCTAATTATAGCGACTTAATATATTGTGGTTCTAAAGATGAAAATGGAAATTTACAAACATTCCGTTATACTCAAAATCAACGAAGATTAGAAACAAGATTGAAGAAATACAATAAAATTATTGATAATATAAATAAGGAAACAAAAATAGAAAATCAAACTATTAAGGAAATTGAAACTGAATTATCATTATTAAATAGTAAAACATGTGATTATGATAAATTTATGTATTATTGTATTGAAAAGAATAACATAAATTATAAATTGTATTCACATTACGAACAAACATTTTTTAGAAAATTCAAATTAAATAGATTTACAAATACTCAAAAAAGTGAATTGAAAATGGTTAAGAATTTTTCCAATAAATATGGGAAACCTGATAAAACTATATTCATAATGGGTGATTATGATAAAGGAGATTACCATATGAAAGGTAAAGAACCTGTTATTTGTAAGAAATTTAGAAGGATTTTTAGAAATGCTGGTTATAAGACATTTTTGGTAAATGAATTTAGAACATCAAAATTATGTAATTGCTGTAATGGTCAATTAGAATATTTTTTAGAAAGACCAAGTCAAAAACCAAAATTAAAGAAGGAAAATAAAACAGAAATCTGTCATGGACTATTACGATGTCAATCGGTTAAGCATAAAAGCGAAATATTCCATAACAGAGATAAGAATGCTGTGCAAAATATGTTAAATATAGTCAAATCTGTATTTGAAACAGGAAAAAGACCAAACATATTTTGTAGAGAAATAAATTCTTAAACTTCATAGTCATTTCAAGATGACTACTAATCAAATTTTTGCATTTTTGTATTATTTTTTTCGTTGTTAAATCGGCGTTTTAAATGTGCAAAGGTGTAAAAAAAACGATTCAGTCCAATATTCGTAAAGAATCTATATTCAAAATGTTCTCTACATACATTTCTTTCAACTCAAAAGTATCAGGTTTCAATAAAACGTATAGATATATTATTTTTTACCCTTTTCAGCTAATAAACGAGTTTGGTGTAAATGACGGAATTGTTCCGTATAATTCAATATATAACAATTCAACAATGTATATGAAAGACTTTTGTTATTGTGTAGACAAATCTTTTTATCAATGGTTATACGAAGAGATGAGAACCTTAAAAAATGTAGTTATAGCAGAAATAAACGACGATGAAGTATCATTCAAGGTATCTTATGACAAACTTTTAATTTATTCCGACAATTTCAGTATATATGGTACAACTATAGAAGAGTATTTCAATCAGTCTTTCGATAAATGGTATCAAAACGCGATTTTTGAAGCGAGTTTTAATATAAAAATTATAAATCCGATGCTTTATTCATTTCCTTTTCCACTTAGCACAATTGTATTTAATTTTGGACAAAAAAACTATGGTTCCGGAAACAAACTGTCTTATGTGAAACCACAAAATTGAATTGACTAATTAAGTATTTACTTTAACATATAAATACTTGATAATAATAAACTAATAAAATGGTTAAAAATACTTTCGGTGGTTCTAAAGCAAAATCTCAAGCGCGTAAACACTCCGGTAAAGAAGACAACGTCGACCGTGTTGCTTCTTCGGAGTTTGAAAGAATAGTGTATGTTTCTAAAATATACGGTAATGGTATGTGCCAAGTTCAAACAATCGACAATGGCCCTCCATTAGATATAATGTGTCATATTCGTGGAAAATTTCGTAAAAATAAAAAAAATAACTTTGTAGGATTGAATTCTATTTTACTGGTTGGGTTGCGTGATTGGGAAAATCCTTATAAAAACTGCGACTTACTGGACGTTTTGTCTGGAACTCACACACCAGCTGGATTTTCAGGTTCAACCAGTAATAATGATGATTTTGTATTTTCAAATGCGGATACAACAACGGAAGACTTGATCATTGAAAAATCCAGTAATGGGGTTCCATCCAATATTATTGTATCTGAAAATAATGAAATAATTGATATTGATGACATATAACATTTGAAATATTTGTATAATATATATTTAATGAAACTACTCTATCCAAAAATAATTATCATTCTATCTCTTTTTTTTCTTATTTTTTTTATGTTGTATATTTTTGCGATAGATTCCCCATACAGGATTTCTTCTTCGGTAGCTAAAAAAATGATAAAAGATGGCGAGTTTGACCTTATTTTAGATGTTAGAACTGATTTAGAAAGAAATACATTAGGATACTACCCTGGTTCCGTTCATATTCAAAGTGTCGATTTAGATAAAATAATGCCGGTCGAATATCCAAATAAAAATATTAGGATATTAGCTTACTGTAATACTGGACATCGTGCGCGTTTAGCAATAGAAAAATTACACGGGTTAGGTTATAGTAATGCGTTGTATATAGCAACTCCATACACTACTCTTTTGTAATTATTTTATTTGTAATATACTTTTACTTTTTTATTTCAATTTAATTTTTAAAAGAACTTTTTAATTTTCTTGTATATATTTTGTGCTTCTATACAAGAATTACGAACATACTGTTTTGCTAATGTTTTGTCTCCCATTTGTGAAAATGCTAGTCGAACAGTCGCACCGTTGTCGTGTGGATGGAACTTCTTGAAACCACAAAAACTCAATGTTTTGTCTCCCAAGTAATACTTTTCATATAAAATGTATTCAATAACCTTACCTACAGTATAATCTTCGTTTTCAATCAACAAATCAAAACAAAAGTCAATTGTTGTTTCGCTATTTACTATTTGAATTATATTCGAATCAATATCTCTCACCATATCTTCAAACTTTTGGTATAATATTTCTGACGCCAATGACATTATTTCGTGGTTCGTATAAATACCAATGGTTTCTACTACAAAATCAAAACTGTCTGCCACATATATTCTTTCTGCGTCTAGTAACATAAAATTTTTCTTAATAAACCGGATTTCATCTTCTGTTTTCTCTTCCGTCTTTAATTTTGCTTCTAATTTATCCAACTCTTCATTTATCTTCACCATGTCCGGCGTGTTTCCATAAGAACATTTTGACACTACATTGAATGAACTATTTTGTCTAGCGGTTGATACGGAAAAGTCTGCCACCAAATTGATTTTTTCACCTGGTATAGTATCACTAATTTTTGGTCTCAATCGTAAAAAGTCAATATAAGACAATGTTGAGGAACAAGGCGGGAATATTTTTCCGGTTTCATCTGCTGTCAAATAATTACCGTTCAGTTTGTTTCGAATACGGAAATCCTCCGTTGTCACATAAAGAATATTTTCCGTGTCATTTGAAACATCAACCTCTAATTGATATTTACCTGGC
>Ga0214170_1000587_pt1 | contig 12042 bp, 8 predicted proteins | sample TroBogEpilimnion_2_FD_153008 | JGI IMG/M metagenome (GOLD analysis project Ga0214170, IMG submission 153008) | Freshwater microbial communities from Trout Bog Lake, WI - 27JUN2007 epilimnion | ecosystem: Environmental > Aquatic > Freshwater > Lake > Epilimnion/Euphotic zone | place: Trout Bog... | reverse complement strand
TTGGTTACGGACTAACCGAAGTAGGTCCTGGGATATTTGGAAGGCACCCTATGCTTCCTACACCGGCGATGAGTGTAGGATATCCTTTGACTGGAGTCGATTATAGGTTAATAGATGGCGTATTGCAAATACGTAGTCCTAGTATGCTAACTGGGTATAGTAACACATCAAATGATAAGATAACATCTGACGGATATTTTAATACCAACGATTTATTTAGAGTGGATGAAAATGGTTTTTATTATTTTTTAGGCCGTGCAGATGACATGTTTGTTAGCGGAGGAAATAACATATATCCTAGAAATGTTGAATCCATTTTGGAAACTCACCCTGCTGTGATGTCGGCCGCAGTAATAGGAATAACAGACGATATCAAAGGTATGAAGCCTTATGCATTTGTTACTACTAACCAACCGGCAACAGAAGAAGAATTGAAAAATTTTATATTGGACAAAGTTGCTCCGTTTGAATTACCAAGACAAATTTGGTTTTTGGAAACAATGCCTGTTACTGATATAAACAAAATAGACAAAAAGAAATTATTAGATGGTCCTCCGAATCCGTGTTTCAAAGAATCTACTAAAAAAGTGGAGGATTTTATAATATATGATTATGAGTCCGAAATAAAAAAGTTCTTTACAAAATCAATGGATGGTCTTTTGAAAAACTACAAACAGGGAGAACCGTCTATGAAACCCGAAGTATTGAAACAAATAAAGGAGATTGATGAAAACAGAATAAAACTTATGGAAGAACATAAAAAACAGATGGAGGCTCAACAAAATCAACAAATGCCAAGTATTATGTTCCAAGAACAAGGAAAACCTCCGGTTCAAATACCATTAAATGAAATTGTCAATATAGTAAATAATCAAAAAATACATATAGAACAAATAACTAAGAAAAATAATGAATTGGAGGAATCTGTGTTGAAACTTCAAAAAAAAATACTGGATTTGAAGTTAGAACATAAAAAGGAAATAGAAAAACTGAAAGACGAATACGAAGAAAAAAACAAAGATAAAAAGGGGAAAAAGGTATATTTTGAAGATGAAGTAAAAAAAATAGAAAAGAAAATTCCCGAAATACCTGTAATAAAACCAAAACTAAAGTCTGAACCTGAAATTATGATTTCTATCTAAATATCAATAACACCGTTTTTTTCTGTTTTATCCAGATGAACTTCTTTTGCTATTTTTTTTATGATTTTTGGATACAAACTATTACGCTCAACTCCTGCCATTGAATTTTTCATAATTTCTGAACACATTTCTGTAAAAAATGTGTTTGTGTCATCAACGTCGCTTGTTTCTGCTTTCCAATCCATAAGAGCCCTTAAACTTTTGGTGGATACTTTTTGAATTGCTTTGTTCAACTGTTCGTGGTCTTCCTGTTTCGTCCATTTATCATCTTCTTTTATGTAAAATGTTTCTCTCTTGGAATCCGTACAATGAAGAGAACGCTCACATAGTGTTTTTTTCTTTAAATTATCGAGTATTATTTTGGATGTTCCATTTACAAATCCAAGTCTTAGGTTGTTTTCCAAATCTTGTCTCGTAACCTGTATAGAATCTAAAAAATCTGAAAAGTTCATCGCATCTTTACATTTCTCATTTAAAAAAACATTTATATTAAATCGGTTCAGATTACCATTCACTATATTGTTTTGTGTATTGTTATTAGTATTTTGTGTATTAATAACACTAGTATTTGTTTTCGCCATCTCCATCATTGCTTTCAACATTTCTTGGTTTTGTTCTACCATAAAATTTCTCAACTCTTGGTTCTCTTGGAATAGTTTATTTATCAATTCCTCGTTTGTGTATCCATAGTTCGCAGACATTGTTGTAAACGATATATTATCACTGTTACAACATTTCCTTTTATGGTGGTAAAAACTTATGTATTTATCATATTCTTTATTACAATTAGAACATTTGTATTCATTAGACGCGTGTGATGACGTATCAGACATTTTTTTATGTTTTATTGTTTCCAAATGTTTTTTATAATCAAACATGTTTTTTGTTGAATACAAACAAAAACTACAGTCATAAAAGGACATATTTTTGTGATTTTCAAGAGGCGACAAACTATTTGTCTCCAAACTCACTCTTTTATGTTTTTGAGTATTCAAATGTTTTTCCATATCACTTTTTTTAGAGCATTTATAATCACAACATTTACAAATATGTTTGTAGGTGATTTTTTGCGACATTTATATTTACACGAGAAAATAAAAATCGCTAAAATGGCGAGTTTCTCTCACTTTGTCCAAAAAAAATCGAAAAAAAAATATGCGTAGCTTAAAAAACTTTGAAAAATAACCAAAGCATTATGCTTTGAAGGACTTTTTTTTACTTTTTTTCAAAAAAAAAAATTAAAAAATCTCATTTTGGACATTTTAAAATGTCCAATTTTCATTTTTTTCAAAAAAGTTTCTCAAAAGAGAATTTTATAAATACCGGACATATAAATACCGGATTTATATTTACAACCATTGTTTTTATTTTTACAATATATGATTGAAACCATATATGGTATTATTCTTCTTCACTGTCATCATCAAAGTCAATTAATGCGTCCTTTTTCACATTCTTATCCAAATACCGATAAATACGTTTTACATCCAACTTTGTTATGTTGTAGTTTTCAAACATTTTTTCTATTATAGACAGATTTTCTGTGTTGTTTTGTAGGTCCTTATTGAAAAACAGTCTAATCTCCTGAAAAAAAGAAAGTAAATCTTTTTTATCACAGTCCAGTTCTTGACACATTGTGTAAATAAACTGTAAATTGTTGTATTCAGTGGAGTATTTTGTGAGAACTTTCGTAAATCTTATTTCCGATGGTTGGAACTTTTCATTTTCAGAAGAAAAACATTCATGATATATTTTGTTATTGTAAAACGTCTTTATAAGAGAACTCATCTCGTTGAATTGCCATATTTGGTTTTGAAAAGTTATTCTGTCAATATAATCCGCAAAACACATATTTTCTAAAACTTTCAAGTAAAATAGGTGTGATTTTTCTATAGGATGGTTCTCTATAGCATCGATTATATTTTCGTGCCATAGTAACGCAACAGTTGTTCTGTCTGTATCATTCAAAAAAGTATTGTGGTTATCTATATGATTAGGAGAACTTAGAAGTATTCCCGTGGTTTTTTTTGCGTCTTCATTGAAAGATTTCATATGAAGGATATTGTTCAATAAATTTTCGGTTAACATATTTGGGTTTTTGTTCAATATTTTTTTTACAAATTCCATTTTACGCAAGTCTCCTTGGATATAATTCATAACCTTTTCTTTCAAATGTGATGGAATAGAAACCATCGCGGATATTTCTTCATCCGTTGGTCTTTTTATTTCAAATACATGACATACCTTCATAAGCTCTTTCATTTTTTTATCTTGAAAATAGTTCCCGATACATATAATGGGATTTAATGTAATGTTCTCCATTTTCTGTTTTTTTGTTTTTTTCTGTCTGATTAACTTTATAAGAGATGTTATACCGCCCTTGTCCCCGCTATTCATTCCCTCGGTCTCGTCCATTACAATCGCTATTTTTTTCACTATTTTTGTATTGTTTTTTTTATTATTGAGTTGTTGAAGAAAGTTTCGGTTTGACATATTATTACTTGTAATCGTTTCAAACAATGACTTATTACGCGTATCTCCAGAGTCGTATTTTATAATATCATAATTCAATTCATTCAGTATATTCATAACAAAAGTTGTTTTACCACTTCCAGGAGAACCATATATGTATATCCCTTTTTTGAAATTTATGTCTTTACTGCTTTCATCGAAATTGACTAGTATATTTTTAACTTTACTGTATATGTCATTACGATTCAATATATTCATATAATTATTATTTCTTATAATAATCATATTTATTTTTATATATTTTTGAACGATATACTTATTTACTGAACTTACTGAAATCTGCTGTTATTGGAATGAAATTAGAAGATGGTTTTTGGGAAAGCATACCATTATACGTATACGGATTTCTTGGATTTCCGACAGGAAGTCCTGCTTGTTGTCCGGCGTTTTGATAAAAACTTTGACCGGTTGTAACACCACTGAAACTTGATGCGTTTTGTCCTCCTTGACTATATGGATTGACAGAAGGTTTACCATCTATATCTGTTCCACTACCACCAGCTGAACCAAGAGTGGATTGAACATCATCACCAGCTGTTCTAAGACCGGCTTGAACGTCACCACCAGCGGTTCTAAGAGTAGACTGAATATCACCTCCAGCGGTTCTAAGATCGGCTTGAATATCACCTCCCGCTGTTCTAAGACCGGATTGAATATCGCCTCCTATTCCACTGGCAAGACTTTGGATGTCTCCTCCGATTGTTCCAAGAACATTTTGAACTCCACCACCAATAGCACTAGCAGCGTTTTGAACATCACCTCCAACTGTACTGGCAACTGATTGAACATCACCTCCAACTGTGCTGGCAACTGCTTGGGCGTCTTTTCCTACTGTGGTGGCAGCATTTTGAATATCACTTCCTACACTATTGATGTCTTTTTTTAAGTCGCTTGAAGAAGGAGCACTAGTAGGAGCACTAGTAGGTGCAGAAGTAGGAGCATTGGTACAAGATGAGTCATAACTAGCAGAACTACACGCGGAACATGTCCCTGAACCATTACAAGGACACGCAGGACAAACTGGAGGGACAATTTGTGTTTTCAAAATATAATCATTTGAACCTCCTAAAAGATTATTGTTCATTCCTGGCATACCCATACTTGGAAATTGAGAACCTCCACTTGTGCTATTCCAGTACCAATACCATTTGAAATAGTCATTCATAGCTACCTCATCCAATAACATATTATCTTTCATTTTTATAGAATTTTTATTGGAAGAAGGTATTCCTTTATCACTATTACTTACAATAATAAATCCAGTAGCAGGGTCTATTAAATTACCGCTTTGTGGATCTATTAATTTACCAGTTGTTGGATCAATATCAAGACCAGTTTTTGGGTCTATGATATGTCCATTCACTGTGTTTATTTTATACATAACACTTTTATCTAATAATCCATTTTGAACTAAATAACCAGTGGTAGGGTCAATATCCTTACCAGTTTTAGGATCAACTAAATTTTTTGTATTTATATTTACAGTATAAGGCGTATATGGAGAATAATTAGTTCCAGAAGAAGCAGTAGGATTAGGAGTAGAAGGCACAGTTGGAGTAGGTGTGCTTAAAGGATTCAAAGAATGGTCAAAGTATACAGCAACATTTTTACTTTCGGTCTGGTCCTTAACAACTTTTAATGAAGAATCCGTTGTAACTGTTAATAAATTAGTTTTACTATTCCAAGTTCCTCCTGTAGCTTTAGAACCATTACTACCTACATAATTACATACTGCTTTTTCGGCATCTGAAAGTGAATTAAATGTTCCAGGTAAGTTGATGGAGTTTGAACCTACTACAGAATATCCTGTAAGATAATAGGACTGACTACTACAATCAAAACCTTCCTTTGAACTAATACTATTATATCCAAATACAACAGATATTACTAATACTGCTAATATAATTATAAATAACCATAATGGTGATAATTTTATTTGTGTCATATAGTATAATGTATATGACGAAAAAAATTGATTTATTTAATGATATTTATCTATTAATATAGAAAAAAGATGCGTATTAAAAAAGAACCATTAAAACCTTTTTACAATATAGAAAATGATTACGAAATTGGAGTTGATGAATGTGCGAGAGGACCTTTATTTGGAAGACTATACACCGCTTCTGTTATTTTACCTAAAGACGAAAGTTTCGACCATTCACTTATGAAAGATAGTAAAAAAATACATAATAGAAATAAAATGAGAGAACTTTCAGACTACATAAAAGAAAAGGCTATATCATGGAATATTCAATACATAGAGGCAGACGTTATTGACAACATAAATATTCGCCAGGCCGTTTTGAAAGGTATGCGTGATTCTATAAATACAGTTCTAAATAATATTGATCCTACATATTCTCATAAGATTTTACTTGTAATTGATGGAAACGACTTTTTACCATATACCGTTTTTGACAATAAAACTGAAACAATCAAAGAAATACCACACCTTACAGTAGAAAAGGGTGACAATACATATTCATTCATAGCAGCGGCTTCTATTCTTGCTAAAAACGCTCACGATGAATATATTATTGAGTTATGTGAGAAATACCCAGATTTGAAAACAAGATATTCATTACACGAAAACGTTGGGTATGGAACCGCTAAACATTTACAAGGAATTATAGAACACGGAATAACACAATGGCATCGTAAAACGTTCGGTTGTTGTCAACGGGCTACTTTGAATGAAATAACTGAAAATTGAAAGGTGTTTCTATATAAAAGTATTCATAAGAATAACTCATACAATGCCTAAAAAAGAAACTTTTATTTATGAAAATAAAGAGTATATTATTGACATCGGAAAAGACAAGTTTGAAAATTGGGAATTGATAGACAATTCAGAACCAAATGATATATGGTTTCACATAGAAGGTTCTCCATCTAGTCATGTATTTCTAAGAACAGATATGAAACTGAATAAAATGCCAAGACAGGTAATTAAAAGATGTGCGTGTTTATGTAAAAGTAATTCCTCTACAAAAAGAATGAAAAATGTGAATATTATTTATACAAACATATATAATATTGAAAAGGGAGAACACATAGGTTCTATAATATCAAAAAACACAAAAACTGTAATTATATAACATATTTCATAGTATTTGATAAATAAGTTTTGTCCGTCACTATATATTCTGTTTTTTTATCCATAATAGAATATCCAATCAAAAACTGGTTTTCGTTCAACTTATCAAAACCTAAAGTATACTCTACCTTTTCTCTTGAAAATGTAAATAAATCCGAAAATCTTTTCAACTCAAATGTATTTCTATCGATTGCTATCAAAATATGGTAATAATATCTACGGTCTTCATAAGAAACTACGTGTGCTATAAACCATATTTCATTATTTACTGCTATACCGTTCGTAGAACCACGAACACGTTTAAATAAAGGTGGTGTGTTTATTTTATGGGTAGTTTTAAACTTTCCTTCATTTTGAATATTACCAATAATCAACGGCCACCACTTATAAACACATTTCAATTTGCCTTGGTTGTCTTCAAATAATACCCAATTTTTCTCTATTTCATTATGAACTGTATATTTCAATAATTGAGAGTTGAATGTAGATGATGTTTTCAAGTCAATAATACCATTTTCAACTGCCACCTGACTTCTATCTAATCCACGGTTCGCATTATACAATAAATATCCTTTATTTGAAAATAACCGGACATCTTCCAAACCTATATACAACCCATCGTGTGTTGTGTCGTATTTTAAAATAGTGTCCGGTTTTATTTTTGTTCCAACTATACCCTCTTCTAATGAGTATCTTGAAAGAATGTTAATTGTTTCAATATGTTCTTTATTTTCATATCCTCCGGTTTCATTAATAAAATAATTAACAAATCTTGTATTCACTACAAGTTCTCCATTATGGACACAGAAGGAAGGCGTACTTGAAAAAAAATCACTTGGTGGAATAATAGATTTGTCTAATTGAATATTATAAACTATTCCTCCTTCTAATTTATTACAATAAAATTTATAATTACTTAGAATATTATTGAACATCCACTCTTCCGTTTTTGGATAAGCAAGAAGTTTCATACAACATACGTTCATATCATAGTTATCACTGTTCTCATAAAATCCAATAATAGAAAGTTCATAATCTAGTTTATAGTCATAAATATCTTTTTGTAAAAATAAATAGTCGTTTGATGTGAACCTTTTACGGGTTTTGTCGGCTAGTGTATAAAAATGATACGCCATTCTATTTTTTCCATTGTTTCTGTAGTAATGAATTATTTCATAAAGGTTCTCAATTCTTTCAGGAAAGGCCGAATACGCGTCCATCCAAGAACAAATGGCCTTTTCCATTTCCCCCAAATTTCTATAACAAATTCCCATTGTATAATAACATTGCCATACTTCTTCTATCCATCCACCAATTTCAATGCGTTTTTTGTATGTTTCAATCGCTTCTAAAAAATGTCCGGAGTTATAATAACTATTCGCCAAATAAAATGTATATCTATCATTATTTGGTATCTGTTCCAAACCTTTTTTCAATAGTAAAATATCACGCTCAAACTTGTCCGTTTTAGAACCTCCATCCCCAATATCCAAAATAAAAAAGTCTGATTTCTCATATTTTCCATAAATACATCCAGACGGAACCTCTACATATTCATGCGTTACTCCCCAATATTTCATACCAACATTGTTTTTCACAATACGCACGTTTTTGTAATAAAATTCATCTGTTCCTTGAAAAACAAAAAAAGCATCTGAATTTACTAATCCCTCTTTAAATACTTTCAAATCAAAATCGGCTGGTGTCTGAATAACCATATCCGCGTCTAATAACAAAATATAGTCGGCGTTTTCCATACCTTCACATTGTTTCAAAGCATAAGAACGATTATAACCAAAATCACGGAAAGGCTCATACACGATTTTACCTGGTATTTTTTTAGAATCAAAATATGTTTTAATGATATCAACTGTATTATCTGTACTACCGGTATCACATATACAATAACTATCAATGATATCTACTACAGAATCGAATAGTCTTCGAATAATACGACTTTCGTTTTTTACAATCATATTCAAACATAGTTTAGGAGACATATTGAAAATAATATAACTCAATACAATATTTTACTTTTATATATTTTTTAAAAAATAAAATAATACCAAATATATAGTAGTAATATATAGATGGCATTAACACGATTTAATGATGATTCAGCAAGAATAAAAAAGAAACTTCAACAAATGACAGAAACAGGAAGATACCAATTAAACGCTCCAGGTCCAGGTTTAGACACACCTTTTATAGAAGACCCACATATTCGTCTTCAATATTGGGGTGCCAATTTAAGAAATAATACGGCTGACTTAGAAAATGATTTATTTGGAATTACTCGAAAATTGACCCACGATATTGTTGGATACGAGGCAAAAACACCAGCAACATTTGCCGGATATTATCCATCGTTGAAAGAACCTATTGTAGATGAAAGTCGAGCAACATTACCTGCTTGGACATTTAGAGATAAAGTTCAACCAAGATGGGATGTTTTATTTCACAATCCACAAAAACAAACAGAAATACCATTTGAGAACAACTTGGATACTAAGATGATGGAGAGAACCAGGTATATGAACAATTACAAAATATAGAAAAACTCGAATAAACCAGGAATTATATAGTATAATATAATATATAATATACTATAATGGAATTAGCAATACCTTTATTAGCAATGGGTGGGCTATATGTAGTCTCCAAACAATCAAAAAATAAAGAAAATTACCAAGGATACGAAGGAGCATTGCCAAACGTAGACATACCTGACAAAAATTATCCACAAGGATTTCTAGTTAAAAACGCAGAAACTGATTTAACATCTAAGTTGTCTACTGTAAACAAATATGATACTCCACACGTCTACACTGATAAGTATTTCAACGCACAAACAAACACAAAACAAACCAATACATATGCGCCTTTGGGAGAACCACCAATATCAAACGCATCTTCTACTTACAGGTCTCTTACTGGAGAAACAGTAGACCAAAATTATTTTCGCCATAACAACATGGTACCTTTCTTTAGAGGAAGTGTTCGTTCGAGAGGAGCCGCCGCTAATTCAAATGAACAGCTTTTAGATAGTTATTCTGGTACAGGTTCTCAAATCATTACCAAAAAAGAACAGGCACCTCTTTTTAAACCAAGTGAGAACTATCAATGGGCACACGGGGCACCAAATACAACGGATTTTGAACGATCGCGTATGAACCCAAGTATGAGAATGCACAATGTAAAACCGTTTGAAGAACAAAGAGTCGGTCCTGGATTAGGTTTAGGATACACTACAGAAGGTGTTGGTGGGTTCAATTCCGGATTATTAGGAAGAGATGAATGGCGTGAAAAAACTGTGGACGAACTTCGTGTATTGACAAATCCAAAAGCCAGTGCCTATACAATGTTGGGACACGAAGGACCTGCTATTTCTTATATCACAAAAAGAGGTGAGGGAGGTATTCAAGAAAGACACGGAGTGGACGGGTCTTTTGAACTCGGTAAAGAAAGATATTTAACAACAACCGGTTTAGAAAAAGGACCAACACAACGATCAATTCAGGTAGAACGATTTGTAAGTCGTCCAGAAACAACGACGGAATATGCTGGTGTAGCAGGATTTGGAACATCTACAACTTACGCCAATGGTGAATACATGCCTACAAGTCGTATCGCTTTGGAAAGTTATCCTGTAACTGCTGCTTACGCTTCTGGTATGGGTTCTGCTACAGAGTCTGACTATGGTATTAAATCCAACTTGGCTTACCCAAATAACCGTAGTGAAAACCGCCAAGACAGCTATTTTGGTGCTATTGGTGGAACTATTGGAGCGGTTGTGGCTCCTTTGTTAGATGCCCTACGTCCATCCCGTAAAGAAAATACAATTGGTAGCTTAAGACCTTATCAAAACGCCAAATCCGAGGTGAATGCTTCTTATATGTATGATCCAAATGACAAACCATTACCAACTACAAGAGAAACAACCGAAAGAAACAAGTTTATAGGAGGTGTTCAAACAAACCAGCGTGGTGGAGCATACGAAGTTACCAAAAACCAGCCGGTCAATACCGCTCGTTATGAAACAAGTGATTATATGTATGTAGGAAACTCGAGTGCTGGAGATCGTGCCCGTGATATGCGTTCTTATGAGGCGGAGTATAATCAGAGAAACAATGATATCAAGTCATCTACTATTGATGGAAGACTCGTTCAAGGAAATATGAATATTTATAACGGAAACATTGTAATGGAGAACAGCACAAGAGATAGTTATTTATTGAATAAACGACCAATGGCTCAACAAGGAACCGCACAAATGCCTTCTATTGATAATATGGGAAGGTTTGATGCAGCTACTCCACTTTATCAGACAATACAGACAGACAGAACAAATCCAGATATATTGTCTGCTCTTAACAAAAACCCTTTTGCTATTCCTTATAGTTATTATGGAAAACAGAATAGTAATTAAGTGTATCCCTAATAAAAAATAAATATAAAAAAGTTATATTTATTTTATACTCTTTTTAAATTAAAATTTTGAAATGTTTATTACCTTTATACTTTCTAGTTTTTTTCTTTGATTTTCCTCCTCGTTTTAATGTTTGTTTTTCTATTTTTTTCCTATTTGCGGTAGTGTTTTTAATATATCTTTTTGTTAATGGATTAAATATTTTTTCAGAATTTTTGTCTATTGTAGTAGAAGGAGGTGATGGATTCTCATTGGAACTTTCAAGTAATATTGATTTTGAGCGTTTTTTTATTGTTCTTTTTTTTTTAGGGATAGATGGTGGTTTTTGAATTGGAATATCTTCAATTGTTTCTTCTTCTGTGTCTGGTTTATTATCATATTCTTCATCATTTTCTAGTTTATTTGATGAAGGATTTTTTATTTGGTTGATTTCATGGCGTGTTAATCCTATCAACTTGTAAAACTCATCTTCTGTAATATCATCGAATCCCAGTTTACGAATGTCTGGAAGATATTTGAATGCTTCATTATCTAAAAACGATTGTCCGTATTTAGGATAATCACTAATAACTACGCTAATGTTAAAATCCATAATTTTTTTTATCAATTCTAAATTATCCCCTAAAATGTAAAATTTGTGATTACCAGTCAAACTCAATCTTCCGTCATCAATAAACGCTCCATTAAATCCTCTTTTGTTCGCAATAATAAGTTTGCGTTTATTTTCGTCTGGGTGGTGTTCGATTGCCTTTTTAACCAAAATTCCTTCATTTAATGTATATGTATCAACCGCCCACATATCTTCTAATGTATATTCAGTTGGTATTTTTACCTTAGTT
>Ga0214170_1000579_pt1 | contig 12171 bp, 15 predicted proteins | sample TroBogEpilimnion_2_FD_153008 | JGI IMG/M metagenome (GOLD analysis project Ga0214170, IMG submission 153008) | Freshwater microbial communities from Trout Bog Lake, WI - 27JUN2007 epilimnion | ecosystem: Environmental > Aquatic > Freshwater > Lake > Epilimnion/Euphotic zone | place: Trout Bog... | reverse complement strand
AGGAGCACCAGCCGCACCAGGTGGAGCACCTTCAGGTCCAGGCGGAGCACCAGCATGAACTTAAACGAAGCATTACGTGCCAATGACCTAGTTGACTTGGTCAAGAAAGTATTTGAAATTGACAGTTTTAAAAGTAAAATTGGCAAAGACGAAGATATCTGTGTTTTAACTTTTACTGTAGATCAGCAAGATCCGGCAAAAGATTTAGAACATTTTATCGAGATGGGCTACACATTTGTACTAGATGCAGATTGTACTCCTGGAGAATTAGACGATGGGCATTATAGAGTCTATGTTGAAATAGAACGTAGTCGTCATCTTGCTGAACAAATTATGGAAATCATCGAAGGTGTTAAAAAAGTAACAGGCCTCGAAGATATGCGTTTTAGATATTTTAAAAGTTTTAAGAGTCAAGAAGCAACATTAGAAAATATTGAAAAAACAGTTCCTAAAGATAAAGATGCATACGAAGTTTCTACTAAAAAGAATCAACTAGATAACTTTAGTAATTTTTTTAGCAATAGTTACGCAGACACTTTAAATGTTATTGATGAAAGTATTAGTTTTAAAAGACCATATAGCGGAGCTGTATCGTTTAACATTATAAATAGTGGCAATAAACAAGATATTTACGATAGTATTAAAGGACCGATTGTACTAGAAGGTAAAAACATGGCCGAGGTTATGTTCTTAACAAAAGTAATCGGTAACTATAATATTAATAAAATCGGAAATACATTTATATTTGAACGCAACGGCTGGGCTGTTGCACTTGAAAGGAAAGAATAATGGCAGACGGATTTAATTTTGATTTTAGTTTAGAAAAGTGTCAAGCAATTCTACAAAACAATCCATACAGTGAACACTGGTATGAAGCGTTATGCAAAGTGTTGCCTGATTATGAAATTAACACTTTAGAACGTGTTGCTTGCTTTATGGGGCAAACAATGGTTGAAAGTGCTGGCTATAAAGCTATCATTGAAAACTTGAACTATCGTCCAGAAACATTGATGAAAGTATGGCCACATTATTTCCCAACAGCAGATGTGGCAAATCAATATGCCCATCATCCAGAACAAATTGCCAACAGAGCGTATGCTAATCGTATGGGCAACGGTCCTGAAGAAAGCGGCGATGGTTGGAAATTCTGCGGTCGTGGACTAATCCAAATTACCGGTAAAGATAACTACAGTCGTTTTGCTGAAAGCATTGATACTCCATTAGACGATGTTCCAGAATTTCTAACAACATTTGAAGGTTGTGTACAATCAGCTTGTTGGTTCTGGGAAGCAAATAATCTAAATGCACTAGCTGACAATGGTGACGTGTTAGGATTAACTAAAAAGATCAATGGCGGAACACTAGGTCTAAACGAACGCCAACAACACACTAGTAACGCACATCAAGTACTACAAGGTTAATCATGTTTAGTTGGCTAATAACACAAATTTTAGGTAACTTACCTACATGGCTTTGGCCTGCCCTTGCTGGAGCCGCAGGTGCTGTGTATTTTCTAGCACACTTAATATCAAACTTTCCTAATTTAAAGGCGTATGCGTTTTTTATTAAGCCTGTAAGTTTTGCAGTTATTATTTTTAGTGTGTTCATGTACGGCGGAGCAGGAGTTACCGCTATACTGCAAGCTCAGTTAAAAGAACAAGAAGGTAAGATTGCCGTAGCACAACAGGCAAGCAAGGATACTAACAAGGCAGTAAAAACAAAAATCATTCATGATACAAAAGTTATTCATGATACTCGTGTTGTTATTCAAAAAGAAATACAGCACGATGCGGCGAAGATGGATGCCGATTGCAAACTAGATCCGTTAGCAATAAAAGATTTAAATGATGCCGCTAAAAACCCACTAGGAACAAGCAAATGAAAAAATTAATAGTATTGTCATTAGTTTTGTTACTAACTGCATGTGCTGGCGGGTTAGCACCAAAAGCAACAATGACTTGGCCCGCAGTTCCGGATGAAGTTAAGACTGCTTGTCCAGATTTAGCACAAGTAGACACAAGTACAACAAAATTGAGCGATGCGTTGGATGTAGTTTCCGCTAATTATACGCAGTATTACACATGTAAAGATCGTGTAGATAACTGGATTGATTGGTATAATAACCAACAGAAGATTTATAACAGCGTGAAATAAATACGTATATAAAGACAAAGGAGCGAACAATGTCGAAAGAAAAAGAAAAAGATAGCACATGGTTACAACAACTATGGCGTCCGATGATGGGTTGGATGTATATGCTAATCTGTTTACTAGATATGGCTGTGTTCCCAGTTCTATGGGCATTATGGCAAGGTTATAATCACGTACCTATTACACAATGGAATCCGCTAACACTACAAGGTGCCGGCTTGTTTCATATCGCAATGGGTGCTGTATTAGGTATTAGTGCGTTTGGTCGTACACAAGAAAAACTAGCAGGTACTGCCGCAAACCCAACTGCTACAAGTCAAACAATGACAAACAACACTAACATGTCAGGCGTTCCAAGTGGAATGCAAGGTGGCATGGGTGGCGGAATGGGTGGAGGCTTTGGAGGTTCAAATGGCGGATTCGGTTCATCAGGCGGGGCTTCAGCATTTGGCGCTCCTTCGACAGGCGGCGGGTTCGGTAGTTCGTCTGGGGGCTTCGGTTCTCCATCACCAGCAGGTGGCTTTGGCGGAGGCGGGTTTGGAAGCACACCTTCAGCAAGTCCGGCGCCAGCCGCAGGAGGATTTGGATCGGGTTTTAATAGCGGGTCCGGAGCAACAACACCCGCAACACTACCGGCCTTAAGTTCAAAAGGTCATAAAGTTGTTCCAGCATTAGATCAACCAGCCTTATAAGGAAAAATTATGAAAAAACTATTAGCATTACTAATCGTAGCAGTATTCGCATCAACAGCTATGGCGGCAGATAAGAAGCCAGCTAAGGCTCCTGCCAAAAAAGAAGTTAAGCATCACAAGAAAGCAGAAGGTACTGAAATCGCAGGCACTAAACCGGACACAGTAGTCAAGAAAAAGTAAACCAAAAACTTGACATGCTCCATTAAAGATAGTATAATTACTATATTAATGGAGCATTTTTACGACTATGACTGATTTTTATAAAATATTAGGGGTGAGCGAAAGCGCAGGCCCTGATGAGATCAAAAAGGCCTATCGAAGTTTGGCTAATAAGCATCATCCGGATAAAGGTGGAGATCAAGCCAAGTTTAAAGATATCAGTGTGGCATACGATACACTAAGCGATGCCCAGAAAAAAGCAGAGTACGACCATAAACGACAATTTGGAGATGCACAACAATTCCATTTTAACCAAGGCGGTGGGTTCGATCCGTTTGGACACATGTTTGGTGGTGGGTTTCCACAAGGTCATCCGTTCGGAGATATATTTGGACACATGCGTGGACAACCTCGTCGAAACAGAGACTTGAATATTCAATGCCAAATTAGTTTAGTTGATTCATTTACTGGCAAACAAGTAGAAGCTAGTTTCCAATTACCTAGCGGTCGTAATCAAAATGTAGTTATCGACTTACCAGCAGGTGTAAACAACGGAGATACTATTCGATATAGCGGACTAGGAGATGATAGTATTCCGCAAATGCCAAGAGGCAATTTAAATGTTACAGTAGTAGTTACTCCTCATCCTAAATACGAACGTAGAGGAGATGATTTGTTTACTAATGTAGAGATCAATCCTATCGAAGCGATGATAGGTTGCAAAAAAACTGTGGAAACACTAACTGGCTCTAAATTAGAATTAGAAATTAGAGCAGGAGTCGAAACAGGTGTAGAATTTGCAAGTCATGGCAACGGGTTTAAAAATATTAACTCGAACCAACGAGGAAGATTTGTTAGCGTAGTACACATTGTAACTCCAAAGGTTACTGATCCCACAATAATTGCCGAGTTGAAAGCCTTAAATGCTAGAATTAGTCAAAGATAATGACCCTGTATTAAAAGAGAATACAGTAGAATGGGTGTTCGATCATCCGCAGTCCATAGCTGACGCACAATTTATAGAAGAAGCTATGATTAAAACTATGGAGGCTAACAATGGTATTGGCCTTGCGGCAAATCAAGTAGGCTTAACTAGGCGTGTGTTTGTAATGCGTCCAAGTAACGCTGAGCCGTTTGGTTTGTTTAATCCGAAAATAATTTCTGTAAGTGAAGAAACTCAAACAGGTCAAGAAGGATGTTTAAGTTTTCCAGACTTATGGTTGGAAGTGGCTCGGCCAAATCAAGTAACTGCCGAATACATTGACAAAGACGGAAAAGAGCGTACAATACAACTTATGGGCCTTGATGCTAGAGTGTTTTTACATGAATTAGATCACTTGAATGGCGTTTGCTTTACAAACAAAGTTAGCCCATTGAAATTGGCATTAGCAAAGAAGAAACAACTTAAGAAAAAAAGGAAAATAAATGGTAGAACCAAGTGATAACCTACAAGCAGTCTTTGAAAAAGCAATTGATACTGCTAAGAAACTACATCACGAATACCTTACAATAGAGCATCTTCTATTTGCTATGCTGTCCGAAGAATCGTTTAGTGGTGCTATCGACGGATTTGGTGCAAATTCAACTTCACTTAGAAATGAGTTAAGCGAATATTTAAAAACTAAATGCGAAGAAATTACCACTCAAGATGTTGTAGTTAAACCTAAAAAGACACAAAGCGTAGAGCGTGTACTTAATCGTGCGTTCACACAAGTGTTGTTTAACGGACGTCAGCGTATTGAACCTACGGACGTATTCCTTGCCATGATGGGCGAGAAACGTAGCTGGAGTTTTTATTACATCCAAAAAGCTAATATTGACAAAGATAAATTTAACGATTTCATTAACAATGCCACTGATGAAGTTGATCAAGAAGAATCGCAAGGTCCTGGCGACCAACAAGGCGAAAGAGCACTAAAAGCGTTTACTAGCAATTTAAATGACATGGTGCAAAAGCAAAAGATCGATCCTGTTATCGGTCGTATTGACGAATTAGAAAATATTGCACTTGCATTAGGTCGTCGTAGCAAAAATAACGTTATCCTAGTAGGAGATCCTGGAGTAGGTAAGACTGCTATTGCAGAAGGCCTTGCCTTTAATATTGTAAATGGCTCTGTTCCTGACTTCCTCAAAGAGTACAAGGTATATAGTTTAGATATTAGTGCTATGCTTGCGGGCAGTAAATACCGTGGAGACTTTGAAGAACGTTTTAAACTAGTTATCAAAGCCCTACAGAAGAAAGGTAAGACTGTGCTGTTCATCGACGAGGCACATATGATCTCTGGCGCAGGATCTGCTAGCAACTCTGCTAACGATCTCGCTAACATGATGAAACCGGCTTTAAGCAAAGGCAACATTAAAGTTGTGGCCAGTACTACCTGGGAAGAATATCGTAAACACTTTGAAAAGGATCGTGCATTAATGCGTCGTTTCCAACGCATTACTGTTGACGAGCCTACCATGGAAGTTACTAAGCAGATCCTTAAAGGTATTAAGAAATACTATGAAGGTTTCCATAGTGTTAAAATTCGTGATGATGCAATCGATGCCGCTATTAAGTTAAGTGTTAAGTATCAAACAGACAAGAAGTTGCCGGATAAAGCAATTGACTTGATTGATTTGGCTTGCTCACGCTTTAACTTGAAGATTAGTGATGACCGCATTATCGGCGAACGTGAAGTTCAATACGAACTTGCTAAAATGATTCAAATGCCTGAAGAAAAGATCATGGAAACTGAATCTAGTAACTTGGCAAGTTTAGAATCTAATGTTAATGCTGACGTGTACGGACAAGATACTGCAATTACAGAAATTGTAGATAAGATTATGGTTGCACAAGCTGGTCTTAAATCTGAAAATAAACCTATTGGATCATTTGTATTCATGGGCCCAACAGGAACTGGTAAAACAGAAACCGCTAAGTCACTAAGCAAACACTTAGGTGTTAAGTTGTTACGTTTTGATATGTCAGAATATCAAGAGAAGCATAGCATTAGTAAGTTAATTGGTAGCCCTCCTGGATATGTTGGCTTTGAAGAAAATGCAGGTCAATTGATCACTAGTATTCAAGAGTCACCTAATGCTGTATTGTTGTTAGATGAAATTGAAAAAGCACATCCTGATGTAATGACTGTATTATTGCAAGTAATGGACAATGGATTTATTACAGGATCAAATGGTAAATCAGCAGACTGCCGTAACCTAGTGCTTATCCTTACAACTAACGCTGGCGCTCAAAGTGCTGAGAAGAACGCAATTGGATTTGGTGGGCAAGAGAAAGATTATAGCGATGCAGACTTGAAGAAATTCTTGACTCCAGAGTTCCGTAATCGTTTAGATGGCATTGTTACATTTAAGAAGCTTGCTAAAGAAACTATGGTTAAGATTGTTGGCAAGTTCATTGAAGAGTTGCGTGGCCAAGTTAAAGACAAGGGCATTAAAGTCAAACTAGATAAGGAAAGTACTAATTGGTTAACTACCAATGGTTTCGATCCTAAGATGGGTGCCCGTCCGTTACAACGTGTTATCGACAAAGAAATCAAACGTCCATTAGCTAAACTAATGTTGTTCGGTGATCTTAAGAACGGTGGTGCGTTAAATATTACAGTAGTAGACAACAAGCTAATGCTAATTGCTATTCCAAAAGAACCTAAGGTGCAATTACTAACGGCAGAACCTGTTACGTCGCTACTTGACGAAAATGCTCTTTAAGACTACTAGAAGTTTATTTCGAGGAAAATACCAGTACAAAATCGTACTGGTATGTTCCGGTGCCAGTGTGTTTAGGAATATAGAAGATGCGCTAGATAAACTAACAAAAGTCGTTATTAATGGAAAACACACTCTCAGAACAATCAAAACACAGGACGATTTAGACTACGCACGTAAAGTAGCCAACGCTTTATCAGGACAAACAGAATTCGATGTTCGTGTAGAAAGTCCCTGGATCAGCATTTACACTAATGATCGTAAACTTGTTAATAATTTAGCTAACATAGATCAAAGTAATGTAAAATATATTTGCGAACCCTCTTCTAATAACTTAGAAGCTGGTACTGTTGTCATGCCCAAGATGAACTACGATTATCGTGTTACGCTGGGTAAAACTACACAACCCAACCTACCATTTGTAGAATGGGCTGAGAAAAGTGCAAAATGTAAGATGACAAAGAGTTGCATACGGGATTTAAACAAACCTCGCAGTTGGGGCGGCACACACTTCTATATCACAGGTGATAACAACTTACTCATGGCAAAAATGCACCTTGGCGGGTGTATAGCTAAGGTTGAACGCATAATCAAAGCATAGTTTGTTCCTACGCAAAGCGATAAATACTGATAAGTGCAGAGTTTTCTGTAGGAATAAATTTACGGGTTTAATATGCGAATAAGAGAATTATTAGAAAATGCCAACTTTAAGGAGTTGGATTTTATTAAAAAAAGCGGTGATAAAACCGAATTAGACTACGACCTAGTGGATGACTTAATTCACTACATGCACAATGACGACAACGTATATCGTCGCAACGTTTACCCAACTTTATCAAAATGTATCGACCTTGTTAAAGGTAAGCAACCAACTCACAGCAAAATGTTTGCTGAAGCCATCAAAGAAGCATACAAACAATACAAAAAAGAATATCCTATCCGCATTCTTCCTGACGAACTAGAAGAAGACACTCTTAAAGAAGCATGTACTAAAATACATGAAGAATTTAAAGAGCATATCAGAATTGGAAAGTACAAGGACTAATAATGCTGTTAAGAGAATTGTTTACCAATGTACGAAAGCCCATCTTTGAAGGTGGAAATATTTGGCCGGAATCGGAAGGTTTCGATCAAGCAATTGCCGCTGAGATGGCACGTGAAACAGAAAAGTATCTTAAAGGTGTACATACTCCTGTACATTTAATCGGTAGTGCGGCAACGCCAACTCCCGGTAAAATAAGTGGTGACCTAGATGTTATGATTGACATCAATCCTTTAATGCAACAATTTGGCACTAAGGATGGAAAAACTACTCGTATCGAATTAGAAAAATATTTACAAAGTGCAGGCTTACAAACAAAACGAACTGGTGTAACTGTACATATCTTGTTACCTTTCAAAGGTAAATTTTATCAAGTGGATATCAAAGCAGTACCCAATGCAGAGAAAGTTCATAAGTTCCACCATCATGCAATACCTCAAGGTAGCCCATACAAAGGTGTACACAAGCAAGTTATTCTAAGTACACTAGCATCTCACAAAGGAATGTTATGGTCACCTGATGAAGGATTATATGCTAGAGATGAACAAGGTAAGAAATCACAGTTCATCAGTAATGACTTAAATGCTATTGCTAAAAAATTGCTTGGACCACAAGCTAATGCTACTAATTTAGGAAGTGTGGAAGCTATTTTAGATTCTATTCCAGACGAAGCATTACGTAACGAAGTTTTACAAAAAGCAAGCGCAGGTTCAAGTTGGCAACATGTGCAACCTCTTAACGAAGCGGCGGCTCCCGCAGTTGGAAGAAAATATCAACACATCGAAGATCTAGTGTTTACAAATGGTAGCACTGGTGGATTACATGCTATTGAACGTCTACGTCACATGACTAGCAAAGGTGGTAGTATAGAATTAAAATGGGACGGCAGTCCTGTTATATACTGGGGTCGTGATGAACAAGGCGTGTTCCACATGTATCCTAAAAATGCATGGGATTACATGAAGCGTGGTACAACACATACTAAGAGTGGTGTGACTACTATGATGAATGATCCAGATGATGTTGCAATGTTTGTACTAGGCACAGGAACAACACAACCTGGACAAGAAGAACAACGTAAAGCATTTGCTCGTGGACTTGCTGATTTATGGCCTTACTTTGAAAAGATTAGTCCTAAGTCAGGATACATCGAAGGTGGTATTTTATTCAGTCCATTAAAGCCAGCACAATTAAATCCTAGCACACACGAATATGATTTCCAACCTAACATTACTAGTTTCCACATTCCACAAGATAGTGAACTAGGTAAAAAGATTGCCAATGCAAAAGTTATGGTTGCCGCAACTGGATACTATACACACATTGGTGCAGACGAAACACGGTATCCAGATGCTGAGAAATTATCAACTCCAGATGTAATTGTACAAGGCACAACTTATGTTGAACATCCGCCTAAAGTAGACGATGCTGGATTAAAGCATGCCGAAGACTATATTAAGAAAAATAAAGCATTGATTGATAGTTTTATTGCAGGACAACCTGGGTTAAGTAAACCAGGTGATGTGCTATATTCATTCTTTAATCAAAACTTGCGTGTTGCTGGTGTTAAACAACAATTTGCAAACTGGGCACAGTCTAAATTAAGCAATACACAATCACAAAAAGTTTTAAGCCATCCTGGATTAGATGCAATATTAACTGCTGTTGAATTATTAACTCATGAAAAGATGAAAGTAATTAATTCATTAAGTGCAGGCACACACGGCGGCATTAGACAAACAAAACCAGAAGGATATGTGCAAGCACATCCTGGTGGAAAATTCAAACACGATTTACCTGGACAGTTTGTTAAAACTATTGACCAAGCAAATTGGGCTCCAAGGAAAGACTAATGTTACTACGTGAATTTCTTAATCGCACAGGACAAGGTAAAACCGCAGTAGTCGGTTGGGGTCGTGGCATGGGTCACAAAGGACACATGTTTTTAGCTAGTAGCGTTATTACACAAGCACGTGAAGAAGGTGCAGATCCTTATTTTGTGGTTAGTCGTACTGTAGGTAAAGATGATCCAGTTACTCCTGAAGAAAAATTAGCAATATACAAAAAAGTATTTCCAAAGCATGGACACATTTTCCATACTGCCACTGACGAAATGCCGGATTTAAACAAAGTACTAACACGATTAGCAGAACACGGATATACAGATGTCACGCTTATTGTAGGTGCTGATCAAAAGAACGCATTCCAATATCTAGTACGTCCAGATAAGAGCGGCGTTGAACCGTATAAACAGTTTGGGCTTAACAGTCTTCGAGTTATTGCTCGTCAAGAAACTAACGACCCAAGTGCCGGTGAAGAAGGTCCACGTGCTACTCCAATGCGTGACATACTTAAAGATCCTAATGCTAGCGAAGATGAAAAATTCCAAGCATGGCGTGATGCAATGAATCCTGAACTTAGCGATGAAGAAGTGCTTGCTCTAATGCACAAAGCACAACAACGTTTATCAGATCCTACTTGGGGTAAAAAACCTGCTGTTAAAAAACAGCCAGCAAAGACTATGAACCCTGCGGCAGAATCGGTTAAATATGCTAATAAGGTAATAAGAGAAATGCGAGCACAAGAATTTATTCGTCGTCAATTAAATGAAAAAGCTAGTATGACTGCCGGCACTCCAGATGCGCCATATGCAGGGCAAGGTGATAGTGACGACTTATCAGACGAACATTTAGCAGGACTAAATCATGCTGTTAGCTTTCCAGCAATTAGCATGAACAAATCAAACGGTAGTAGCTATTTGCAGTATCGTTTTGGTATAGCATTAGCAGGCAGTCATCCAGATCCTTCAGAACACATGCCAGTACATCAACGTGCAGGTGGAGCGTTTTCAGGAGATCCATTATTGGCACCATTTAGTGATGAAGATTTAGAAATTATCAAAGCCGCTGGCGATCATTTAGGCTTAGGTAAAATGACTAAGCTAGCAGACAAGAGTGGTGAAATTAAAGGCACTAATACAGTTAGTCCAGTAGCTAAACCTAAAACGAACAAGTACGGTATATAATGAGAGCAAAAGAATTTATTGTCGAAAGAACCGGTAAGCATCATGAGCATCATGCAAGTGTTCATACCAGTGCGGCTGTTGCTAGAGATCCTGGCGGTTACTATCCTAACTACCACCAATTACGTACAGGGCTAGCATTAGCTATGTCAGATGGTAGTAACAATAAATTAGACATAGATCATGAGAGCTGGATGGGTCCTTACTGGACACAACACCCGTATACCGAAGTAGAACATAATATGTTTAAACAAGTTAAAAAATCTATACCTACTGAGTACCATGACAGAGTTGCTTTTCATAAAAGTAAAGAACCTGAAGATACACAGAAAACTAGTCCAGTAGCTAAACCTAAAAAAAACAAGTACGGTATATAATGAGAGCAAGAGAATTCTTATCTGAAGATAGCGAAGGCGGTATGGATGCTTACGGCGGTAACAGTGAAATCAATCACGGCTCTAAAGGCAAAGTGCATCCAAATCACACAGCCGCTATTAAAGGCTGGAATACGTTGCCTGAACTACCAAGCTGGTATTATAACATGTATCGATTTGGTGTACACATGGCGGGTAGTCCGGGTGAACAAGGCATGGATGCACAAAGTCCAAGTGCTAATCAAATGTCATTGTATGCATTTACTGATGCAGAACAAGATATTATCGATAAGAGTAAAAAAGACTTAGGTTACAAAGGTAAAAAGTTAAGCAACAACCGTAGTGAAGAACCGGAAGGAACTAACAAATTTAGTCCTGTTGCAAAACCTAAAAAGAATAAGTACGGTGTATAATGGATGAACTAGAACGTCTTAAGAAGTTAGCAGGTATTAACGAGTTTAAAGGTCTGCAACCTTACGGCGGAAGTAATATCAGTATAACTGGTACAGAGAAAGCAAAGATTATGCGTGAGCAAAACATACAGCCTGGCACTGAAGATTGGTTCAAGTTGTGGTTTAGTTTGCCTAAATTTATGGGCGGTGAGCTTGCCGTAGGAAAAGGATTCAGAGGAATTAAAAAATGAAAATGAAAGAATTATTAGAAGGCCCTTACGAAGATGGCGTAAATGATGGCAAACGAGGTCATCGAAATCCACGTGCCAGTTCTATATATGGCCCTTCATCAGATCATTATGAAAAAGGTTACCAACACGGCGTCACCTTAGGAAAAAAAGAAGGTGAAGCAAATGTAAGAAGATATGAAGAGTGGCTTAAACCTTTTTCACATCTGTCAAATGAAGAACTTCACGACCTAGCAGAAAAATTTAGAAATAGTCCAGAAGATAGAATGGCAAATGGACAACAATATCCATATAACAGTAAATTTCAAGCAATACATCAAGTATTAGGTCAGCGAAGACACAATCCAAATTATGGGTTAGATGCTAAACATGGTGTAGCGGAA
>Ga0214170_1000566_pt1 | contig 12299 bp, 10 predicted proteins | sample TroBogEpilimnion_2_FD_153008 | JGI IMG/M metagenome (GOLD analysis project Ga0214170, IMG submission 153008) | Freshwater microbial communities from Trout Bog Lake, WI - 27JUN2007 epilimnion | ecosystem: Environmental > Aquatic > Freshwater > Lake > Epilimnion/Euphotic zone | place: Trout Bog... | reverse complement strand
GCTACGGCCGCCCTTCCAACCATTGCCGCGCTTTCAGTATTTCCTGTTGGGGATGTAGCCCTCATTGCGGGTGGTTTTGACCGGGGAGTTGATTATGTCCCGTTGGTAGAAAGCATTTCACAACGCCAGGCTCGCACCGTGGTCGTAACCATAGGAGAGGCCGGAAGTCGAATTGGGGCTGAACTCCACAAAGTCAATCCCGAAATTCAGCAGATCCATGCCGCTAACTTCCGCTCAGCTGTCGAGTTAGCTCGAAGCGCACTTGGTGGAGGGGGAACTGTCTTGTTTTCACCTGCAGCACCGAGTTTTGATGAATTTAAGAACTGGTCTGAACGATCCAGTCTTTTTGCAAACACCGCTAAAGCCCTTACCGTGTCCAAATAATGGTCTGGGCTTGAGCCGTTCCGTCGACTTAGCTAGGCCGTACTCACGACCCCGCAATTAGAACACGTATATTGCATGGCGGCCCAACAAACGAGATTCACGGTACTGCAAAATTCACAAGTTAGGGTTTGAAACCTAGGTGTTCCACAGCCACAATGGTTTTGGTTAGGTTGACAGGGTACTGGCACGCTATTGACCACCCAACTACTTAGAACCGAATTGGTAGTTATTGATACCACCGAGATTCAATAAATATTCCATGAAATCAAGGTTCATCCGTGCTTCACTCATGATCTCATCGGGCACCTTCACACCGTTTATGACCAAAAACTCCAATAAATCTGCGATCGTGTTACCAAGTGAAACAACGGCCTCTTCGTAAAGTGTGTAGGAATACTCGACTCTTTCATTAGCTGTCGTCTTAGGCTGACTTGGACTAGCGGGCGCCTTCGCAAGCTTCTGCTGTTTTTCCATTCTTCGCCCAACTGCCGCCATCTCGGCCCCAATTGCAGCCATTGCTAACCAGCCTTTACCTTGAATTCTCATCTTTCCCCTTTCTCTTCTGCCCTAGTTCAATCTTCGCCAACTGCATCGGGAATGGAGTCAACGCTGTACTGGATGCCTGTTTGGAGAGCTTGGCTTGATGGGAGCACTGTAAGTGCTGCCAAGCGATACCCTTCGATCTCATGTTTGACTTCCGCCACCAATTGGAACCCGGGGCCTTCATCTTTTAGGGCAGATTGTCCGGCCGAACTTTTGCGGGCTTCATTTAGAGCATCATCAAGTTCCGGATGCAAATGGTCGAAGTCGCTATTCCACTCACGCCAAAAATACGAACTTTGATCCAAGAACTTGGAGGAGCCGTCCGCGTATGTATGCGCTTCTACTTCACCAGGCTTTGACGAATCAGCCTCTTGCTTTTGCGCAGATTCACTTTCCGAATGGCCCGAGTCAGTCGGAAAGAAGAAAAATTTCCAAGACCAAGTGGTAAATCTTGCTAACACTGAGAAAAATTTCCGAATCGCCCGAAAGACGTTCATTGGTTTCAATTTCGTTGCCTGTCTTCGTTGGTAAATGACACTTGCAAGTCGAAGCAGACCGTGAAGTGGGCCCTGCATCACGAGAATGGCATACAATCCACCTAACCACGGCTTGCTTGATGCCCCGTAGACAGCAGCAAACACAAAGACGTAATAACAGCCAATCCCCAATATCCAGGAGAGGAGTTTTTGCAAACCTCGCCCAGCTCTACTGCGTGCAGGCGACTGTCGAATAACCTTTAAAACGAAGATCCCGGCTTTCCAGATGAAAGTTCCTAGGCCCAAAAGCACTAGCGGGCCGGTTAGGTCAACTACAGCTGTGGCAAAAAAGTTTGCCTTGCCAAATCTCAGGAACCTAAAGAATATGGTCGTTTGCCCACAGGTGTTCCGAGTAACCCACTGGCCGATTCCAAATAAAGTCCCCGAAATTAGAAGGACCGACGACCAGTGCCTAGGCAGCTTGATCCCTGTCAGTTTTTCTGCAAACTTGACCAATTGCCCTCCCCTTTCGTTAACAATGTCGAAGCAATAAAGATTTGTCTTCAGATCTCATCAATTCTTGCCTGCCTTGGGAAACCCACACTTCAATTTGCCAGATAACAATCCCTGAGCTTTCCTGAAGCGCTTCAAGTGTCATCTATGCATGTGACATCTCAAATCGGGGATTCGGAGTCTCGCCCTTCAAAAACCACTATCAGTTCGAAATCTAGTCATTCCGTGAATGAATCGAGCGAGATCAGATCTTAGGTATTCGTGATCATGAATGGAAATTTCCAGTTAAATTTTATTTCGATGGTAGAACATAAAGAGAACATCCAAACCTTGATCACATTTAACCCAGTGTCGTGGATTGCTATGCGACAATTGACAAGATTCTCGAATCAGTCACTCGGCAAACAACACGCCCTCCCAGCGAACAAGGGAACTATTAGGCCTAGGAGCCTTCTAGCTGAGCCAGTCAAGTTCCGTTGCTCCAACCATTCCGCCATCCGTCATACGTGAAACCCACTTTGTACCAGATTCCTTGGTAATCGATAAACACTCGATTTTTCCACCTACCGACACGGGGCCACTTTGAGTGGCAGAACGGAGACTTTGTGACCCATTTTATTCTCACTTTCAAATGAATCACGCCTGTCAAAAAAGCACGAAGTGAGTACTGAATTATCGTTTGGCGAACATATTCATTCCAAACCAGCCATCTCGAATTCAGTTAATCAGCCTTAAGACTAAAGATCCAATTTCAAGCCCATGAAGTTCTTCTTCGTCGATGGAGCCCACAAAGCAGTTCCTAAATTTCCGCAGATATTCTCCGGGCTTTGGAGGCTTTCCGGCGATCCCTTCGTGCTCTAACACCCTCCAGGCAGAATAGAAGAACCCTATTAAGTCCTTGCCGTGAATAAAGGTGCGCCGGTCTGAGCCGTCGAGTAATGCTTTAGAACTTCTAAGTAGTTCATGGACATCAATTCTGTAACTGCCCTTAACAAGTTGCTCAGCCAGGCCCATTTGATCTATCGAAAAAATAATTGACTTTTCTTCAATCTTTGAACTCAAATAATTCCCAATGACCGAAGCTCCAAATTCTGAAGATGAGTCTCGAAATTTTAAATTCAATCTTCTATTTTCGTTGAGCCTTCTCATCGCTCCTACAAGAGGAAGCTCGCGCAATGCGTCTTCAATGAGCGATTCTCGATATTGCTCCAATGCTCCTAAAACCGAGAGCCGCTTCGAACCAGTAGACCCAATAAATAGCGTTGATTCGAAATCCCAATAGTCGGTGAGCGCAATTAGATGCCAGTTTTCAACCTTAGACAACTCATCTGCATCTCGATCTATGACTCCTTGAACTGGGGCTCGTCCCCCAACAACCATTTGAATTCCCAGAACCTCCTCGTCAACTCCCAACTTCCCGGGATTCTCAGGCACTCTTATTTCAACGGACCTCATCATTTCAGGAGATGCAAATCTTCTGCCAATTTCCTCAATAGTTTCTCGGTCGCTTTCGCCCTCGACTACAAAAAACACTCTTGGCGGATTTTTTTCCGCAAGAATCCATGTGCAGTAGTATTTGTATTCTTCGGCGTTGTGCCGTGGCCTAGACGACGTATATCGGATATCAGTCACTGTTTGTTCTTTTTGCAAATTCCGAAATGACTACCGGTGCCGCATTTCCTGAGCACAAAATTGGACTATGAGTGGCGTAAATAAATTGTCCACCAAATTGGGATTGAATGTGCTCAAAGTCGGATTTAAGCTGTCTAGCCCACTCCACGTGGAGACTCAGTTCGGGTTCATCGATCAAAAATAAACTCGGTCGAGCCTTTTCTTGTTCGCTAAAAATTAATTTATGAATAAGAACCAAAATGTGCTTTTCGCCGGATGAGAGTTCTGAAAGTTGAAGTTTTGAGGCGGATTCCCCAATTGCCGAATTTCTAAAGACCTGATAACCCTCCACTCTGTCAGGCTTTATAAATTTTTGATGCGGTTTGGGTAATTCGAAAGAGCCAAACTTGCTGTTGAGTATTTGGATACATGCCTCAATTTTTGCTGCATCTTCCTCAAAGAATGTTAATTTTGCCTTTTGGCTTTTGTAAAAGTCGGTCAAAATTTTCTGATGTGAAAGGTGAAGATTCGGGACTTCGACTTCTTTAAATTCACCTGGGTGGCCAACAAGGTCAAGGGCAGCAAGCCTTATTTCCATGTTATGAATCTCGCGTCGTGGGGTTTCCCAATCAAGAATTGAATCCGAATCATCCGCTGAATCGAGTCCCCTGATACTTTCCAATAGGTCAAACTGATTTGAGTTCGAGTGTTTCCCTTGATCCGCCATGGAACGCTGGATATGACTCGCTAAATCTTCAGACGCAACTTCAACAGTGTCCCGAGAGGCTGACTGGGTGGTTCCTTTTGCGACCTCGGTGAGGCGGTCTGTTTGAATGAATAAAGGGGCTTTTTCTGACCTTATTACGTCAAAAAGATTTACGCCCTCTCTTTCATTCAGCGCGTCTAAAACATTTCGGCGGACTTGTCTTTGGACCAGCCGATCGTCGTCAAACCATTGGGCCCAGTCGCTTTTTCTCCTGAACTCACGGGAATATTGCCGCGATGACCCTTCATATACTTCAACAGTAATCACTTCACGTACAATCTCCCGAGCTTTTAAGGGGTCCTCGTCCCAAAAGCCAATAACTTCAAAGACTTTTTTGCTACTTGAACTGCCCTCCGCGCGAAAATCTTTTTTTACGACTAGTGCGTTTCCGCTCTCAAATTCTATTTCGATTTCTTCAAATTGAATTTGAAATAATTGGTCAAATGCTTTTTCCGAAAAAACGGCATTTAAAATCTTTAGGAGAGTGCTCTTGCCTGAACCATTCGGACCATAAAGAGCGGTAATGGGTTCGTCACTGTCAAACTGAACTTCAATTGTTCTGTCACCGAACAATCCCACGACGCGAATGTAAGAAATAAAATTTACGTCCATTACTAGATAACAATAGCGACTTTTTCGACCCAATTCCAAATGTCATTCAAGGGATTGTGGCTTCTCCCTCTGGATCGTAATTTTCCGACAAACTGTCACTAATTAGGAAAAATAGCCGTGCCACCTTTGCGCATTTCACGACTGGACGAGACTTGGCCGGCGCTGAGTTGGCCAATGCGGATTCTCGAATCGTTTGATTGCCAGTAATAGCGCTGCACAGGATCTATCTGGAATTGATTCAGCTGGGCCTCGAGTAATCCAAGGCAATTCGCGTTAAGAATCCTCGTCTAACAGAGATATCGGGCCAAAGAAGTGGCCAGCCGGACATATCTTATTTCCAAGCGCGGCTCTAACTTGAGAATCAGAAACCTGGAGCCTGAGAGGGGATTCGAACCCCTGACCTACGCATTACGAATGCGTTGCTCTACCAACTGAGCTACCCAGGCAACTAATCAAGAATACTGCAAACACTTCATACGAGTCCGTAAGAAGTCTGATCCTTACGATGGCGGTTTGTACACCTAGTCGTTCAAAGATATTAGGTCGATTGCAGAATTGAGGTATTCTTGCCGCCTAGCGTTTCCCGCTCTAGTCGGAGACTCACACTTAAATGCGCCCGATGCAAGAAGGCAGATTGGCCGACAAAACCGGGTAGAACTATACGGACCTATTTTTTTGTTGAACTAAAACTCTTTAGTTTCTTCGCTATTTTGAATTAGCATCGTTTCTTATGTATTCAAAATTTGAGTTATCTGATAGCGCTGAAATTAGTGCAAAGGTGTTCGCTACGAAGTTGGCTTTGTTCGCAATTGCAATAGTCCTAGCTGGTGCGCTCGCCGCTTCTGGTCGTGGAGTCGTACTCGTGCCAATTGAACTCATCATTATTTGGCTGACCTATTGGTATTCGGATCGAATAGCGCTCTTTTCCATGGGGGCGACGAAAGTGTCCTATTCTGAGGCCCCCCACCTGCATGCGGCTATCGAGAAATTATCTCACCAAGCTGGAATCCCGAAGCCTCAAGTAGCCATATCAGACCGATCAATTCCGAACGCCTTTGCGGCAGGACGCAATGCTAAGAATTCGGTTGTGTGCGTCACTCGGGGTTTACAGGGATGCCTCACTGAAGAGGAGGTCGAGGCAGTGGTAGCTCACGAAATTGGTCACATTGTTAATAGGGATGTTGCTGTTATGACCTTCGCTTCAATAACAGGCGCTATTGCCGGAATATGGATGCAATCCGAGATTTTCAACCCCCCAAGAAACCCCGATGGGGGTCGTAAAAGCGGAAAATCGGAGGCAGTTGGTGTAGCCAGCGCAGTTGCTATTTACACGCTCGCAATTCTTTTAATTCTTGCATTGTCACGATACCGAGAGTTCGCGGCAGATCGCGTCAGCGGCATTCTCACTACGAGGCCGCGAGACCTTGCCAGCGCACTACAGAAAATGCACTTGGAAATGGCCCGTGGCGTAAGTAGAGATCTCCTGTCCACCGAACCAATGAACACCCTGTTGATATCTCCTGCTCTGAATCCAGATAGGAAGCGCAGTATTGGTCACCTTTTTTCTACACACCCGCCACTTGAACAAAGAATTGAAAAGTTGCTCGAGCTTGAGAAACAACTGGGATTGACTAACTAGTCCAACCGAATTGAATAGCAAATTCTCTGGTCTTCAGACCATTCATATACAAATATGAATTTCCCATCCGGAGATGGAATAAGCGCCGAATTTGCGAGCCCCGTATCTTCATTCAAGCTCGAATTCGATTGATTTGAAATTCGAATCTGACGAAAATCTCCGTGACTCCTAAGCCTTCTTGGGTGTTCGAGGGAGCCTCTGGCCCAGAGCGAATACATTAGGAATTAATAGCCAACACTACGGTGCGGTTTTTCGCATTTCCCAATACGCACCGACCCTGATCAATTACGTCTGGGGCAATTGGTTGAGTCGGGCCAACACCAAAAGCCTTCATTTTTGAAAGGGCGAAACCGTGTTGAGAGAACCACTGCTCAACCGCTTGTGCGCGGGCCAGTGACAGCGCAAGGTTGCCCCCAGGTCCATTAAATGGAACGCAGTCAGTGTGACCAGTGAACGCTATGTTTGCGTGAGGATCAAGGCCAAGAATTAAGCCTGAGATGCCTTTTAGAAACTGCGCCGCCGCAGGCTTCAATTCGGAGCTCCCACTCTGAAACAGTAGCCCTGAAGGTAGCGGCCACACTTTAGGCACCGAATCCCCCACAAACGATATTGACTTTGGGAATCCATCTGCATAGTTACCAAGCCCACTTCCAGGTGCGCTGGTGAAATTGCTCAATGCTGGAAACGTATATTTGGGATGCGACAGAGGGAGTGGGCTGCCCGATCCCAGCAACGCTGCAGTCAGCAATCCTAAAACGACAAGAAGAGTGGCGGCGGCACCAACTTTAGAAATTCTCATAATCTACTCAGCCTTCGTCATCATCGAAGAATGGTGTTAAGTAGCGGGAAAGACCAAAATTGTCGCGAAGATAATTGTCGAGCCAACCGCGACCCATTCCCTCCAAGACCTTTACGGACTCGTGGTTTACGTCGCTTGCGGCTCCAGGTACAGGGTCAATGCTCGCTCGTATCGATGCATCGACTTGATTAAGCCACCACTCGCGCCCTCTAGCGGTTCCATTCTCAAAAGTTCTGAATGACGAGCTAACGGGTTCATAAACATCGCCACGTTCATCGCCAACCTCGTTCATCGCGCCAAGATAAGGAATGACAGCCCCGTTGATAAATGGCGCCAACTCGGGTGAACTTTGGATTTGCAAGTGGCGACCAAAGTGCAGCGTTGCCAAGTAGTGTTCGACGATTTCAGCGTCGAGCCGAGTTGCATACTGCATGCTCTTTAGGAGAGTTAGCGAATCTTCATAGTAGTCATTTAGTGCATCAGAGTATGCAACAAATGCTTCCTCACGGACTTCCTTGCATTCCTTAAGATGCTTTTCGGCCATATGTAGATTTGCCGAAGGTGGACCATGGTCAAGCCACTCACGAAGAAAGAAATACCCAGAGATGGATATTTGGACGAATAGGAATGCAAAAAACCACAGGATACGATTCCCCTGAACAGTCTCAGAAGCTCGTAGAAACGAAAGTGGAATTATAAGAGCTAGTAGTGCGCAACCGGCAAACACTGAAGCAATGCGGACCCCCTTGTCATCCGCCTCTTCCCTATGGACTTGTCTGCGCTTTCGTATGCCCATCTTCGAATAATCATCGGAGTACTCGTCGTCGTCAAGATCAAACTTGTGATGCTGAGTGATGCCCTCCTTGATCCCTCTAGCGAGATAGTGAGGCACCGCCATTAGCATGACGAGGACGCCAATTGCTAGGACATAACCGATATATGGGATATCCAATGGGAGCGCATTGTTGAAAACGAAACCCGTAATGACAAACTCTGATGCAATGAAGACAAAGAGAATCAATTGTTTGAGTGCAATAGCAGTTCGCGAGCGCAAGGCATTGAGACGAAAAATTTCTTGTGGCTCATCTTCGATTTCTCGAAATCCGGTTCTCCACACCTTCATTGCCCGGATGTAGTCGTTGTCAGCTCTCTGCAGCTCGACTTGCGCCCGCGCAACTTCACCCGCATCCTCGAAAAGCACCTCCGCATTTTCCCGAATGTGCTCCTGCGACCAATCTTCGGCGCGATCTCGAATTTCTTGATGCGCGTGCGCCAGTGACGTCTCTAAGTCGTAATAGAACCTTCCATCAGGCCAGGCTTCCGGCGAATACTTCGCTTTTGAGAGATCCACAGACTGCTGAAGATGGGTGAATCGCCAACTTGCTAGTTCTTCACTAAATGGCGAAGACCCGCCTTCTCCTGCTTCCATTTCCTCACCTGCCGAAATTCCTAAATCGACACCGTCAGGGCTCTGTAACTGGGCTTTTCGCTTCAAAAATTTCATGGTCGCCTCGCTCCTATTATTCGAAAGAGAAAATTAATGGACGGTCAAACTCCAAACAAAGATCGGGGTTGGGCATCGCCCTCTTCGCATCAGCTGCTTCCCGCTCTTTCTCTCGTGCTGTTTTATTGAGTCGCCATCTTGGCCGAATTCTGGATTTCCCTAGTTCATACCCAGCGCAGTACTGAGCCCAGCAAGCCTCTGCAACCGAGGTCATTCTCAGAAACTTTTGAGCGTATCTTCTGGGGATTTGCGATTTCTCTTCCTCAACAGTGGCGAGCGCCTCTTTCAACTCGAGAACCTTTTCCAAATGCCTTTTGTGCATTTCGGATTCCATCTCCAAAGCTTGCTGGCGAGCATTGATTGTGTCTATTTGAAACTTTATTTTCATTCGTTTTGCTTCATCAATCCTGAATGCATGCAAGAATTCTGCGGCATTGTCAAGTGTCTTGAATTTGCTCCTTTGACGAGCTCCTAATTTGATATTCAACTTCGCAGGTGTTCCCTCAAAAAAGGAAGGCTTCTCTTCCAGGAATTCAGATTCCTTGAAGTCGCGCCCTTTCAACTGCTCGTCTTCTAATCGGTATGCCGCTCCAGTTAATCGGGATTCGATATTTGTAGACTGCTCAATAAATTCTTCGATCAGACTTGCTTTCGTGGCAGCAACTGCGCTTAACAGTGATGCCAATGTTGCGAAACTTGATGCAACCTTGCGCCCTTCCCATACACCGATTCGCCTGAGGCGCTTTGACGATACACGTAGAGGACGAGTGAGTTCACCTTCGGCAGCAGCATCCAAAGCCCCAATTAACTTCTTGATCAAAGCAGAACTAGCAGTCATGATACGCACGAAGGGTCAATTACTGAACCTACGGATTGGTGAGTCTTGTAGGCACACAGGACTCCCTTGTTGCCTGTGATTAGGTCCTGCCAAAAGATTCTAACTTTCGCGACAAACCAAGGGGGTAGGAGGTGACCAGTCGTTAAAGAGCTCGGCCCGTCCGGCCCGTAAAAGAAAACTTTCGTGCCCTCCATTTGAAAGGTATTAAATTCTTTGACCGTGGTTACTAACGTTTGAGGGTCGCTAGTGGGGCTGGCAAGACTCGTCACGGACTCCCCTGTTGCCAGTTGCAATCCATCGCTCAAAATAATCATGTAATTGTTTTTGGATCCATATTGAATGGCTTGCTGCGCCTCCGTACTAGATGCTTCCGCAATCGTTGCAACAATATTTGAACCCTGGGATTTATTCGATCCCTTTATTTTGAGGTCTCTGTTGATTGCTTTAAAGGCGAGTTGCATTTCTCTCTGACGGTCTCTGATTCGAATCGGCATACTTTTGCCTGCCCCGTACAATGCAAAGGGCCCTGAAGGTACGTACTTCGGCCCCAGTGGGCTAGCGACCCAAATCGTGAGGGTTCCATTTTGGTCAGAGCATTCGCGGACTGTTTCGTCGGCAAGAAATCGATAATTAGATGTAACTGAGAGCTGTTCTGTTGAACTTGTCCGGTCAATGATAAGTGAGCAGATTGCCTCATTTGATCCGCCTTTGGTTGTGATACTTTCCGTCACAACACCAGCAACCAGAAGGGCTGAAGCCACAAATGATGCCGTAACGGGGCTAACTTTAAATGAGCTACGTCGGCTCGATCGCCTACGACGTCTTCTAATTCGGCTACGGTCTGGCAAAGTTGCTCCTTTTACTTTTGCTCGAAGAAACATAACCATAGCATTTGCCAGTGCACCCCAGTCCGGCGATATTCGTTCGGGGGATTCGACAAGACAAACTTCTAGTTAACTGAGATTGAGCTAAGGGCGATTAGCCGGTATCTCCTGCTGGGTCACTCGGGAGTATGTAACCAGATATTTTGCGCTGCGACTACACACCTTCCACCCGTGAAACAGGAGATCGCGTTTACTCCTATTGGGGTGGCAGGGAGTGAATCTACGAGACTACCAGAGTCCCACTTATGCCCATTCCAGGTATACACATAGAAATTGGTCGAGAGAGCAGCACAGAAACTTCTGCTGGAACAAGAAACTGAAACAATCCACTCCGAGTTTCTGATTCGTTCTTCATCGCTTGTAATAACCCGTGGTGTTGACCAGAGCCCGTTTTTGTACGTCAAGACTTCGTCGCCGCTGGTACCGGCATTGCAAAAATTTTTGCCGGCGCACGAAATCGATTCAATGGCATTGGGGAAAATGGTCGTTTGCGCTGTCCATATTCCGTGTGAATAAATGAAAATTTGGCCTTCGCCATCGCTCAGGTCAAAGTTTGTCTGACCAGTGGCCGCGAAACACGTTCCAACTTCCGGACAGGCGACATCAAGAATTTCTCCGAAGATTGATTTCGTTGGATTACCGATATCCTTCCAAGACCCACCATCAAGCAGGTAAGCGTCTCCATAATTGCTGCCCACCATACAGAAAGAATTCGAAGCGCATGAAATTGCTGTGAACAATCCCTCTGCGTGAGGCACTAGGTGCCCACCGAGGAACCAGTGATTCATGTAGTCGCCAACCAGTTGACCTACAGAAGAGATAGCAACGCAAAGTTTTTGGGTGGGACAAGATACTGATGTGAGCAGTGGGCTGCTCAGATCAAAGCCTCCCGTGGTTTTGGGATTAGGCAGTCCGGGAATTTTTGATATAACAACTCGATCATCTTCCAAAGTTCCAGCGAAATTTAATGGTCCAACGAAGGCGCAGTGCTTCAGAGACGTGCAGGCCGACGCTTCAAAATTCTGCGTCCGATTTCCGCCAAGTGCTGTTCCCCAAAAGGTCGGGGCAAAAAGGGCTCGAAGGGCAAATAGGGTTGCTACTACCATCAGCGCGGTCAAAATTACTTTTCCCAATTTTCGTTTCAAGGTTGTGACGTCTCTGGTGCCCATTTCCCCATCTTCTTTTGTCCTAACGCATTCCCTTGCCCGAACTTACGATAGGGCGCATTAGGTGCCCCTATCGGTTCATCAATTAAGTGTGGGTCAGCGAGACAAGGAGATCGACAAGAAGAAGACTTTCTTCAAGATTGGTCTCCCTTAGCCTGCTGCCCGAATTAGCTAACAATTCAATGGCCGCAACAACCGACCTTATCCTCGTATCGTTCTCGTTAGTCCTTGGCGTTTCAACCAGAACTGCCAACCTCTCGCGGTAGTTATTAGCAAGGACCTGCAGGAAAAAGCCGAGTTCTTCAATACGGAATAAGCGGAGCTCCCGGCGCTGCCGACTATCAATTTCATCCTTGGATTCGGTACGAATTTTCAACTCGTCACGGTTTCTCCGCCATGTTTCAAGTTCCTCTGCATGGAGTTCCTTGAGTGGAGAAATCGCATCATCGACTTGGGCGCGAATTTCAGCCACCAGGTCTACTGAGGTAGAAATATCGCCATCTATCTGAGATGGGATGGCCTTCCAGCGCTCTAAGCGCTCACCTACCGCAGAGTCACGTACCA
>Ga0214170_1000562_pt1 | contig 12355 bp, 11 predicted proteins | sample TroBogEpilimnion_2_FD_153008 | JGI IMG/M metagenome (GOLD analysis project Ga0214170, IMG submission 153008) | Freshwater microbial communities from Trout Bog Lake, WI - 27JUN2007 epilimnion | ecosystem: Environmental > Aquatic > Freshwater > Lake > Epilimnion/Euphotic zone | place: Trout Bog... | reverse complement strand
GCTGGTATCGTCGTATCCTAATTAAAGACTTACGCTGTGGTGTAAGCGAAAAAACAATTAACAAAGTAGTAGAGAAGAAATATGCGAACTATGCTATTCCTATTTTTGGGTGCCAGCTTGCTCATGACTCCGCTAATCATGAGACTAAGGTATCTGGGAAGAAACTTATCGAAGTCAAACTTGACGGAGTACGAGTTATTACAGTTGTCCGTGCCGACGGCCGTGTTGATATGTTTAGTCGTAACGGCAAAGAGCTTAACAACTTTCCACATATTGTAGAACAGATTAGTAATGTAATTAAGACAGAAGGTACAAACAAGAATATGGATGTTGTACTAGACGGAGAAATTATGTCTAGTAGTTTCCAAGACTTGATGAAGCAAGTGCATCGTAAGAGCGATGTGCAAAGTGATGACGCGGTACTTAACTTATTTGATGTAATGCCATTGGCAGACTTTGAAAATGGAATTTACAACGTTCCGCAAACAACTCGTAGCCAAATGGTTAAGTTGTGGGTGGAAAAATACCAAGCACTTATTCCAAATGTAACCTATGTTGCTAACGAAGAAGTTGACTTGGATACTAAAGCAGGTCAAAAGCGTTTTAAAGCAATTAACCAAAAAGCAATTGATGGCGGTTACGAAGGTATTATGATTAAGGAACCGTTGGCTCCGTATGAATGTAAGCGTAGTGTTGCATGGCTTAAACTAAAGCCATTCATCGAAGTATCTTTAGAGGTGGTAGATGTCGAAGAAGGAACAGGAAAAAATATTGGACGACTTGGAGCGATTGTATGCTCAGGGACAGATGACGGAAAAGAAATACAAGTTAACGTGGGGTCAGGTTTTTCTGATAGTGACCGTGTTAGCTTTTGGAATTCACGTGATGCTTTACCTGGCCAAATTGTAGAAGTACGTGCAGATGCAATAACGCAAAACCAAGACGGAACATATTCGTTGCGTTTTCCACGGTTTAAAGGATTTCGTGGTTTTAAAGTTGGTGAAAAAATTTAATAGGAAAAATTATGACAAGTGTATTTCAAGATCAAGAAAAATTTATGACAGCATGTGACCAAACAGTTGGCACATTTAATGTAGAACAACTTAACCTATACCTTGGCCTTATCAAGGAAGAAGGCGATGAGTTGTCAGAAGCAATTAGTCGCTTTGACAAAGTCGGTACATTGGATGCACTAATTGACATTATGGTTGTGGTCATTGGTACACTACACAGTCTAGGTGTAGATGCAGAAGGTGCTTGGAACGAAGTTATGCGTAGCAATTTTGCCAAGATTGATCCAGAAACTGGCAAAGTTATTAAACGTGAAGATGGTAAGGTACTAAAGCCAGAAGGCTGGACTGCTCCTGAACTGGCTCAATTCGTTAAGGAATAAAATGAGAAACTATTGGTCATGCACTAAATTTGCAGACTGGGTTCGTGGTACGCCTAAGGGCGGTGCAAAAACCTGTGAAGATTGGGATAGCTGGCGAACTGAAGCCGAGCAATACAATCGTGTACGCTACTGGATTGCGGAAGAGTTGCTTGACAATATTCAAGGATTCTTCCTTTACATACCGGAGAGATTAAATGATGTCAGATACTACATTAACAATCGGTGGGTGTCTAAGTCTCATGCTCTTACTGCCCATCCTCGTGATATCAAGCCTGGCCGTTGGAGTGACCTTGGTAATCGGTTTCTCCCTTGTCTGTTTAACGAACTTGTGGACTTTGTTGAAGTCGAACAAGCGTGGCACTATGTAATGTGGAATGATGAGGAACGTAAGAAGTTCAAAACTCCTTGGTGGCGTAGTGGTTGGTTGCGCTGGCGTACTTGGCGCTGTCCAGAAGCTGGCATGGCATATTTGAATTGGGCCTCTACTCTTACTAACGAAGAGTTCCTCGACGATGATAAGAAACACGAAGCCGTTCCAACTTTTCAAGCGACAGCGGCTAAGGAAATTATCGAGCTATATACTTGGTGGACTACTGTATATCGCAATCGTCCAGAGCCAATGGAAGCAAGTGGCTGGACTGCTTATTGTGAAGCCGCACGTTTGGCCAATGGTGGTCGACTAAGTTTTAGTAAAGACAAAACTCCTGAACTTGCCGAGATGAGCAAGATTGCTATGGACAAAATGCACAAGATGGAAGAGGAATACGAAGCAGAAGACGAAGCTATGATGATTCGTCTTATTAAAATTAGACAAAGCCTCTGGACATGAACGATCAAGATCAACATGATAAACGTAAACAGTTAGTTGTTGATTTTAAAAATCGTTTAAATTCGGTAAGCCCCAGTATGTGTGTTGCCAAATGGCAACAAGTAACTATTCATTTAGGTACTGGGCAAACTCATAGCTGTCACCATCCTTCTAGCCATCATATACCGGTAGAAGAAGTTAAGATAGATGTAAGCGCATTACATAATACAAAGTTTAAAAAAGAACAACGCAAACTCATGCTCGAAGGCAAACGTCCTTCAGAGTGTGATTACTGCTGGCGTGTCGAAGATAGCGATCCTGATGGTAACGTATTCAGTGACCGCATTACTAAAAGCATAGACTATTGGGCTGAACCTCACTTAGATTCTATTGCCAAATTAGATTACAATCAAAATGTAAATCCTAGTTATTTAGAAGTAAGTTTTTCCAGTGTTTGCAATTTCAAATGTAGTTATTGCGGTCCTGAAATAAGTTCTAAATGGATGGAAGAGATCAAGCAATACGGAGCATATCCTACTAGTATCTCTTACAATAATATAGACTGGCTTAAACAACAAAATAAAATCCCTATCCTAGAAAGGGAATATAATCCTTATACTGAAGCATTTTGGTCGTGGTGGCCTGATCTGTATCCTAACCTTAAGGTGTTTAGGATAACAGGTGGTGAACCACTTATGACCAAGCACACCTTCAAAGTTCTCGAATATATCTTACAAAATCCGCACCCAGATCTAGAACTGAATATCAACAGTAATTTATGTGTACCTGAAGAATTATTTCAAAAGTTTATCAACTTGATGAAACGTATTATGGACGCAGGTGCTGTAAAGAATTTTAAACTATACACAAGTTGCGAAGCTACCGGTGCAAGGGCAGAGTATATTCGGTTTGGATTAAATTACAATCAATGGTTAGATAACTGTCATAGAATAATGACTGAGATACCTAAGAGTAAATTAACCATCATGTCTACGTATAATGCGTTGAGTGTTAGTAGTTTTGACGAATTCTTAAAAACAGTATTAGAATTTAAATTACAATACTCTACTCCAGAAGATAGGCATCCTATCAGTTTAGATATTCCGTATTTGCGTTGGCCTGCTCACCAAGCAGTTCAAATCTTAACTCCGGATTACTTGCCTATGATCGAGGATCAAGTAACATATATGTATCACAACTTGCAACAAGATCACTGGCCTCCAAGTGGCGGCGGCAAAGGATTCTACGCATACGAAATTAACCGTATGGAGAGAACGTACTATGTACTAGACCATAGAATTAAATTTATGGATAGTATACATTCTCCCGAGCAATTAAGAACAGATAGAAAGAACTTTGTGCTGTTTGTAGACGAGCATGATAAACGCAGGGGTACTAATTTCCTAGAAACTTTCCCCGAGATGTCAGAATTTTATAATTACTGTAAGACACTATGAAAGATTACAATACAAAACTAAGAGAAATTAAAGTAAGTTTGGACAAAACTGGTCCAGGCTACTGCCTTGCTAAATGGTATCATGTTAGTATGCACCTTCACACGGGCACTAACCACAGTTGTTACCATCCAAGTCCACATTTTGTTACACTGGACGAAATACAAAGACATCCAGCGGCATTGCATAACAGCGATTATAAAAAGCTACAACGTAAGGCAATGCTAGAAGGCGAGCGTCCAAAAGAATGTAGTTACTGTTGGGACATTGAAGATTTGCCAGGCAACCAAATTAGCGACAGAATGTTGCGTAGTAGCGAGCCATGGGCGGTTCCGCTATTAGAGCCTACTAGAGATATCGATTGGAATGCTGATGTTAATCCGCGCTATTTAGAAATTAACTTTGGATATGAATGTCAACTTAAATGTAGCTACTGTGCATCCACAGTCAGTTCAGCTTGGCATAGCGAGATTAAAAAGTATGGTGATTATCCATTAGAAAGCGATACTAATAGACGTCAGTATGGAATTACACAAATTACACAAGCAGGAAGATTCTTCCAACGTGAAGAAGGTAATCCATATATCGAAGCCTTTTGGAAATGGTTTCCTGAAGTATACCCGACTTTGCATACTTTACGAGTTACCGGCGGAGAACCTTTACTCAGTAGTAACGTATTCAAGGCACTAGACTGGATAGATCAACATCCTCGTCCTGACATGGAGTTTGCTATTAATAGCAATATGTGTATACCTGAACGTAACCTTAATAAGTTTGTTGATTATTGCAAACGGTTAAAGTCAGAGAACAAGATAGGCAACTTGAGCCTATTCACTAGCGTAGACACATGGGGGCCTCAAGCAGAATGGATCCGTAATGGATTTAACATGGCTAAATGGGAAAGCAACGTGGATCTTTACCTAACACAAGTTCCTGGAACCAGTGTTGGTATTATGATTACATTCTGCTTTTTAAGTATTCCTAAGTTTAATCTGTTGTTAGATAAGATACTAGAGATGCGTAGGAAATACAGTACTAAACATCATCGCCGTATTTGGTTCGATACTCCTTATTTGATCGAGCCACCACATTTATCTAGCTTAATTGCAGACGACAAAATGATAGCACACTTAAATAGTACACTAGCGTATATGAAGACCTTGGTTAAGAACGGAGATCCCCATTACTTCGACGATACTGAATATGCTAAATTAGAACGTGTTGTTCGTTGGATTGAACATAATCGCTATCAGGGAGACGAGTTAGCACTTAACCGTCGAGACTTTGTAGCTTTTATCAAAGAGCACGACAAGAGAAGGGAAACAGATTTTAATTCTGCATTTCCTGAATTAGAATATTTTATAAATGATCAACGACAAGAATAAAAACACATGGTGTGTAAATGCGTTTCATGGCTTACGAGGTGCTAACGATGGTAGCACCATGCCTTGTTGCATGTACAAACCGGATCACATAGATGATCCAATGTTGTTGGGTAGAGAATCATTAGACGAGCATTTCAATCACCCATTGCTACAGAAATTAAGAGATGATCTAAACAATGGAATTAGAAATAAGAATTGTCAATATTGTTGGAGTGAAGAAGATGCAGGGCGTGATAGTAAACGTATCAGAGACAATAACAAGTTTTCAAAATTAATTGAACCAACTACGGGCATTGCCTATTTAGAACTTAATTTAGGAAATAATTGCAACCTGAGTTGCAGAACTTGTACAGCTGAAGTTAGTTCAGGTTGGATGAAAGAAACTTACGACACTACAAATACCGGTAAAACATACAAACAATTTGCATTAGAATATAAAAAATTCCACCAATCATATGATGATGAAAGTTTGTTTTGGCCCGAGCTTATTGGCAAACTATCAAACATCCGAGAAATTCACTTCTACGGTGGCGAGCCCTTCATGAACAAAAAGATGTGGGAAACATTGAAAACTGCTGAAGAGACTGGTGTAGCCAAGGACATCTCATTACATTACAATACTAACGGCACACACTTTCCTAGAAAGGATTTAGATTCGTGGAAAAGTTTTAAAGAGGTTAATATTAGTTTTAGTGTAGATGGTATCGGCGCTCGGTTTGAATACATGCGGTATCCTGCCAAATGGATTGAAGTTACTACTAATATACAACGCATTACGGATCTTAATAGAGAATTTAAGAATTTATCCTTTTCAATGTGCGTTACCATAAGTGTAGCTAATATATACTATTTGCCAGAAATAATAGATTACTACCATCAACATTTTCGTCCTCTAGGAATCGGCTTGTATTTAAACCTAGTGCATGGACCAACGCACTACAATGTAGGCATTTTACCTGTTGAAATTAAAAAAATTATCACGGACAGGCTGTTGAGCATTCCAAAAAATAAACACTACGCATGGATTTATTTGCCGGGTATTATAAATTTTATGAATAACTCTATAAGTAATGCTGAAGAATTAAATAAATTCTTCCAAGTAACCCGTACAAGCGATGACTACAGAAAACAAAACTTTCAAAACACGTTTAAAGAATATGCCAGACTTTTCTAATAAAAAACCAACGTCATTTGAATATAAAGGAGTTAGACAACTGCATATCGAATTAACTAATCGATGCAATGCCGCTTGTCCGTTATGTCCGAGATTCCATGCTAATTCTGCGTTAATACGTCCAGATTTAAAATTAAATGATATCAGCTTAGAAGAATTTAAGACTTGGTTTCCTCCTGCTTTATTAAAACAATTAAAGTTAATTTTATTTTGCGGAGTACACGGTGATCCTTGTATTGCACAAGATACATTAGAAATTGTAAAATATATAACAGATGCTAATCCTAATCTCCCTTTACAGTTTAACACTAACGGTGGAATGCGTAACCCTGAGTGGTGGGCGGAACTAGGGGCAGTACTGGCAACTAACAAGCACAGTAGACTTATATTCAGCGTAGACGGTTTAGAAGATACTAATCATTTGTATCGAAGAAACGTACAGTGGCATAAACTAATGAACAATGTAAAAGCGTTCATAGGTGCTGGCGGAAGAGCATATTGGGATTATCTTATATTTCAACATAACGAGCACCAACTCGACGAAGCTAAACAACTAGCAATCGATCTCGGGTTTATAGAATTTAATCCTAAAAAATCATTAGGATTTATTGCAGGAGACGACCTTGTGCCTGTTCCTGTATTGACCAAAACTGGTTCATTTGATTATTGGATTTATCCACCTACTGATCCAAAGAACAGAAACTTAGAAAATCCTAAAAATATCCATACTGAAATCCCCATTTACACGTTTACACCAGATCAGTATAAAAATATAAAGCAAGGTGATCCAATAGCCCGTTATAAAGAATCTTATAAAAACATTTATAGTGATGAAATACTAGAAGGCAGTTTTCCTGTAGAAGATAATTATTCTATTGATTGTAAGTATCTTAGATTAAATGGGTATGATAATGAGCCTGAAACAGAATTGTTTATCGATAACTTTGGCAATGTTATGCCATGTTGTTATGTAGGAACACACTATAACAGTACGTTCCCTGCTACAGAGACTAAACAAATACACTACGAGTTTGACAAGTATGGTAGAGACAATTTTAATCTTAATCTAAAGACTTTAAAAGAAATTTTAAACGAAGGGCATTTAAATAAACTGTTTGTAGACAGTTGGAAGAAAAAATCATTCCATCACGGAAAAATGTTGTTTTGTGCAAAAACTTGTGGTCAAAATAGCCAAGTAGACCGAATCAATCAGCACGAAGGAAGGACAATTTTAAAAGATGAAGATGTTAAGTAATATCAAAAGAGTTGTATTCTATGGATGTAGTTTTACAGTTGGATCTGAATTATCCGACTACGAGCTATTTCCTGACTTAACAGCAGCCGAAGTAGATGCTCTTAAACTAAAAAAAGGGTTTTCAGTATATGACAATTTTGATAGGTCGACTATCGATAGTATGGATCATCAAAAATCTTGGGCTAGATGGTGTGCCGACGAGTTAGGGTTGAGTTGGGAAAATCGAGCAAAGCTAGGGTCATCCTTGGGTGAAAGTGTTTTTAATTTAGAACGTGACATTATTAATGGATTAATTGAAGATACAGATTTAATCATAGTAGGATTAACTAGCAACAACCGGATACTAAAAATTAGTCCGCACGGGCATCCTGAAAGTTTAATATTCACAGAAACTGATTCTCGATGGCCTAACAAGAAATTTATGGAAGATTACATAAAACATTTAGGCACAGATAGTTACCTTCTTTACCATTGGGTTAAAGAAATACGTTATCTAGACCTCCTAAGTTCAAAGCTAGGAGGAAGATTATTTCAACAATACGCATGGGCCACTTACAACGAATGTGTATCATGGACTTCACCGCCATGGGGAGACACAGGATTTCCAGACGCTATATTAGAAATAACGAATGATGTTTCAAATTTTGAATCTATTATAGATCCTAATTTTTCCTTTTCAACATTAAAGTGTTGGGATAATAGTCTTCCGTTTAAACATCCAAAATTAGAAACTCATAAAGAATTTGGCGCACACGTAGCCAAACAACTTAAATTACGTATAGATCTATGAATCTTGTAACAGTCGTATTTAAAGGAGATCTGGCCAATTTATTATACCAAGCATATTCTTTAAAAAAGAATTGGTAAATTTTAATAATAGTGTACTACTCGAAATGGAAATCATTAACGGTGATTTGGTTGAAGAATACGCTAAATTGAACGGTTGACAATCTATCAGATTGATACTATAATATATACATTGTTAAACAAACAGGAGCAGGAATTGGCTAAAGCTACAACAAAGACCCGAGTAACTAAAAAGCAAGTAATTGCACATCGCACACGAGCTGTAAAAGATCACAGCCCAGTCTGGGAAGATGTTGAAAAGATGACTGGCCAACAGTTTCTGCGTCACTGGCATAATGCTATGGAATATTACCGCTTGGAATTTAGTGGTAAGGATTTGAAGCCCGCAGTTTTAAAATGGATGGCTAGTGTAGAATGCACTAAAGAAGACATTGCCGCTTTTAAGAAAACTAAAGACGGACGTTGTAACACTACAATGGGTGCGATTGCAAGTTGTTTGCTTCGTGGTATGCCCGCAGTTCGTGCAGATTTCAATGACGGACGCGATACAGCCGCGTGGTTGCGTGGACAAATTGTACAAGTTATTGCTGATGGCAAGAACGATATAGACGAAGATGACGCAAAGGCCGCAGAAGCCGCAAAGCCTACAGTAGTTCAGCCTTCAATCCAAGAGCGTGTTAAAGACGCCGCTTATCGAATGACTGAAGAATTGGAAGACGCTATTGAAGGATTCCAAAACGATCCAGAAAACTTTGATCCAAAAGCATTTAAGGTACTTAACTTGCTAAAAGGCAAGGACGTTAAGGCCGCACATGCCCGAATTATTAAAGCATTTTACAATCCGCAATTAGCAGAGTTGGAAGAACTTGCTGGCGGTAAAGGTGATGAGCAATTGAAAGAAGCTTATAGCCATCGTAGCAAAAAGCAAATTCGCAGTCTAATGGCTTTTTATCAAGAGATCATGAGTGCGTGTGATATGCTTGCACAGGAAGCTAAGGTTAACCGTGCGCCACGTGCTAAGAAAGCACAGCCCAAAGAAAAGATTGTTGCTAAAATGAAATACATGAAGAGCAACGAACCTTTGAAGTTGGTTAGTGTTAATCCTACTGACATTATTGGTAGCAAAGAACTTTGGATCTTTAATACGAAGACTCGAAAACTTGGCCGCTATGTTGCAGAAGAGTACAAAGAATTGGGTGTAAAAGGCACTACAATTACCGGATTCAGCGAGAATCTTAGTATTTGTAAAACTCTACGTAAACCCGAGGAAAAGCTCAAAGAGTTCAAAGCCGCAGGCAAGGTACAGTTGCGTAAGTTCTTAGATGATATTAACGCTACAGATACTAAGATGAACGGGCGTATCAACGAAGAAACTATCCTGCTAAAGGTTCAATAAGCAGAGTTTTAAACTAGGTTTTAGTCAAGTCTTAATGATAAATATCATAAAGAGACTTGACTATGCCAACAATTAACAATCCACAAGATCCTAATTCACCTTTATTTGTCACTAGAAATGGTAGACTATTAACCAATTACGACTTAGATTTAGCACCCGGACATGCTTACAATATTGATAATACTCCTATATTGAGTTTAAATACTCTAGGAGTTACAGTTATCAACAGTAATTTGCGTTCAGTTGGTACACTAAACAGCCTAGAAGTTGGTGGTGATGCAATATTCGGCGGGTTTGCTTTCTTTAACAGCACACTTGCTAGATTAGGTATTGGATCCGAAGAGCCAGCGGCCGCTATCGACATTTTAGAAAATAATGTCGAAATGATTATGGGAAGCCCAACAGTCAATGTTGGTACAGTTGGTACTTATAGCAATCACGACCTTGCACTAATTACTGATAATCAAACACGTATTACTGTAAAAAACAGTGGTGCAGTTGACATTTCCGGTGATGTAAACATTGCCGGAACTCTTACTGTTACAAACATAGTTGCAGATAGCAGAGTCGATCGCGGACACTCGTTACAATTTAGTCCGAACTTAGATTCTACAGTCTACGGATTAGGATTAGTTTGGAATGCTACCGACCGTTCACGTCAGTTTGTTATGATGAGCGGACCAGATAGATTGTTTTCTACAGAGAGCATTGATGTTGCAGAAGGCAATAGCTATCATATTAACGGACAACAAGTTTTATCAGATACACATTTAGGTGCTAGCGTAACCACAAGTAGTCTAACTAGCCTTGGTACACTAAACGGGCTAGCGGTAGCAGGACAAATCAAAACTAGTACACTAGCGTTCAACACTAATCTTTCTGTAAGTGATGCAGGTGTAGATGGCAAGTCTTCAGTAGGACTTACATTAGACAATGCTGGATTGTTTTATGGTAGCACTGACCATATTACAGTTGGCGACATTACTGCACAATCTCGTCCTGTTAGAATTTTTGGACCATTGAGTGTAAATGTAAACAATCCAGATCCAACACTACAATTTAACGTAGATGGCGATGTAAGTCTCGGTGGTAAACGATTTACAAATGGTACAAGTGCTCCTGCACATGGAACATTTAATATGGGAGATATTTGCTGGAATACAAATCCAAGTCCAACTAGCTATATCGGTTGGGTTTGTGTGATGCCTGGTAACCCTGGACAATGGGCACCGTTCGGACAAATCGCTAGCCAATAAAGTTGACCTTACACTATAAAAGTGTATAATTAGTATATGCGGACTTAGGCATTCATCCCGCATCGTGTGCTAAATATATGTAAGGAGCAACGATGATTTATCTTTACATAAAACAACATACTATAACTGGATTAAAATATTTTGGAAAAACTGAAAGAAAAGATCCGTATATCTATAGTGGCTCTGGCAAATACTGGAAGCGTCATTTAAAAACATATGGTAAAAATATTGCCACACTCCAAGTATGGGAATTTTCTAATATAGAAGAATGTGAGATTTTTGCCTTAAATTTTTCCAAAGAAAATAATATAGTAGAATCTGCCGACTGGGCAAATTTAAAATATGAAAACGGAAAAGATGGAAACCCAAAAGGTTGGCAAGGTATGTTAGGGGATAAAAATCCACTATACGGACAAACTAAAGAAGCAAATAACTTTTATGGTAAGACACATACCCTTGAAACGATACAGTTATATAAAGAACAAAAAGCAGGCGGAAACAATCCAAGAGCAAAGAAGATTACAACTCCGTATGGACAATTTACTAATGTCAAAGAAGCAGGAAAAGTATTAAAAATGCATCTATCAACATTAAGAAAATTGCTCAATAATAGTGAAAATGGCTATCACTGGGGTTGGAAATAAATTCTAAATGTAGTATAATACATAATTAAAATAGTGGACTCAGACGCTCATCCCACTCAAAATACTCTGCGTGTCATTGTTAACAGGAGACATAACAATGGCAAAATTTTACTCAACAAAAACATACGGCAATGACCGAGGCTTATCATGCTGTTTTAGGCAATGGCGTGCCACACACAGTCATTGCTCGACGCTACATGGGTACTCAATCGGTATCAAATTGATCTTTGAATGTGACACACTAGATGATAAAAACTGGTGCATGGACTTTGGCGGTCTCAAAGAATTCAAAGCATGGGCAGACTATATGTTTGACCATACACTAGTAATTGCCGAAGACGATCCTCATCTTGAAACATTCAAACAGTTAAATGAAATCAAAGGCGGATTTGAAGACAGCGGCCTATGCACTCTACGCATTGTACCCGGAGTTGGCTGTGAAATGTTTGCCAAAATGTGCTATGAAAAAATGGCAGACTTGTTAGTAAACGGCAATCAACGTTATCCGATTAACCCAACAGTAAGAGTTAAATCAGTTGAAGTATTTGAACACGGTGCTAATTCGGCTACGTACGAAGGCTAAACAATATTGGCGCATTTGGGCCAAAGCGTTAGGTGAAAAATCAGGCAGTTCGGACGAGGAATCGGACCGAATTGCTTGCATTCGTACCTTAATTGTGTTATCATATATACTTACAAACATTTTTATTATCTCAGGCGTGATTCGTCACTGGTAAAGGCACACATGAAACGTATAGGCTTTTGTTGTAAATGGATTGACCA
>Ga0214170_1000550_pt1 | contig 12554 bp, 36 predicted proteins | sample TroBogEpilimnion_2_FD_153008 | JGI IMG/M metagenome (GOLD analysis project Ga0214170, IMG submission 153008) | Freshwater microbial communities from Trout Bog Lake, WI - 27JUN2007 epilimnion | ecosystem: Environmental > Aquatic > Freshwater > Lake > Epilimnion/Euphotic zone | place: Trout Bog... | reverse complement strand
AGGTATTATTTTGGAATTCACATAAGGCTTTCATTATGGAAACATCATCTTAAACATTGTATAAAGTTTGTCATCTCTAAACATAAAAACAAATTGTCTGTTGACACTAACTACACCTGCTTGGAAGTCTAGTTCAGTACCGTACCATTTACCTTCATTAGTATATGTATAAGGATCCCAAATACTGTGCATCTGTCCAAATGTAGATCGACACCAATCAGCACGTTTCCTACAATCTGTTGCTGATAGCTCGCATATATCGTGTACCCAGCCCTGTTGTCTAAGTTGCAGGGCTACACGCATTTCTTCTTTCATTATGGATGCCATACTATGTTCTCAATTCAAACCAAAAGTAATCTTTCTCGTCCCGGAAATAGATTTTATGGCCATGATAAAACCATCGAGAACCTGCGGGCCCAAATGTATCTTCCAGCCAATTGTATATGTCAGCTGGTACTCCTGTAACTTCTAGAACATGATATTCATGTTCTAGTAATAGATCTCTATGCAGTGGTATCATGTCCATTTCAATGCAAACCAAGTTGCATACTTTTCATCATAAAATGTAAAAACGGTTTGTCTAGGACTAACAGCTTCCCAACCATCTGTGTCATATGTTGCTGGTTCATATTTAAAATCAAAATCTTTACCTTGTATCATTCCATTTTTACGCATTTCTCTTACTACAGAAATAACCTCATCTGGTTTGGTGTGAGATAGTATTACCTGTTTCACGACCACTCCAACAAAAACCACATGGCCATCTTCTCATTAGGGAATCGCATATAGTGCGGATAAGTGGTTGGGCGAATCATTTTAGCTTTGTACTTACGCATAATAGCATTAACAGCCTTTTCATATTCCTCATGTGGCAAGTCTTCGTCGATACTGTCTACCATGTTCATCCAAGCAGGGTGACACTGGCGTTCAAAGTTTTCGTTGTACCAGCAATCGATTGTGACTTTATCTGGCCAAACTTTATACATTTGAATCTCTTAATACATAAATTTTCATGCGTTACTCCATCTTAATGTAAACATCATGGCATCTTTACTACTTTTGAAGTAGTAAACATTTTCCTTTTCAGTCCATCCGTATCTCCATCGTAGCTTTTTACTGCGGCCGCCGGGCCCAAACATCTCTGCGCACCACTCTTGTATTTCACAATGTTCATCATCTATTTGAGCAGGGCTGAATATAACCTTGTGTTTATATTTGCTTTTACGTTGTTGTGTAATCATGACGACCACCTTAAAACAAACCAATCTAAATCTTTTCTGTCTTTAAACCAAAACTTAGCATTATTCGCATACCAACGACAACCACTATCATCCCAAACACTACCTGTCGGGCCAAAAGTTTCTACCATCCACGACATCATTTCTCCCCATTTAAAATCTGCATTTATAGGAGCAACTGTGTAGTAGGGCTGTCCTAGTACAGTGCCTTCATTAATGTCTAGCCTATATTCCGATACATCATCTACAGTGATTATCTTAATCCATCTAGTACCATCATATGTTTCCATATGATTAATATCTGTATTGAAACGCATCTCTCCTGCAACAGGATTAGCTGGACGAGCAGTTCCTATAAATGTATTCATTTACGTGCTAACTCTAAAAGCATAAGATATTTCATGTAGGCTTTTTGTACAGCAGGATTGTCTTGACGAACCCTTTCGTCTGCACGTAACATTTTGAGCACATCTCTAGCATGTTGATCGCTGTGTATTGTACGTTCTAGATCGTCTATAGTATCTACTAAGTCTACTAATTTGTCTTCAGGAATTACAATTTCATAACATGGTATATCTTCAACCATACTGCGCATATCATAGTCTATAGGACTATCAATAGGGCATATAACAGGCAAAGGTCGCAGACCTTTAATACGTCTTCGTACTTGATTGCCTAAACGAACTTCCATTTGAAATCGTTCAGCAAATCTATTAAGCCTAGGTGCTTTTGATTCCATCATGCTGAGTTTTTTAGTATGTACCATGTCATATCACTCGCTTCTAATCTTATCAAATCTGCTGGATACTTGTTAGTATTTTTAGTGCGCCACTTACTAGCATTGATAACAGGCCACACACCAATCATCTTTGCATTTAGTTTAACTACTTTGCCAAACTCAAGACTATTATGATCAGGATAGGCAACAAAGTCATCAACGTTAATTATACGACCAAGTTTGTCTTTGTGTACTGGTACTTCTTTCATCCTATCGTTCTCCGCAATATTTTAACATCGTACACATTACAGCTAGCACATTGCCGAACTTGATAGTCAACATGATACACACTTTCTTTTCGGCTCTTAGGAGGGCCATACTGTGTCCAACGATGAAACCCAAACAAGCACCAACGACTTTTAATCAGTAATGTTTGTTCTGCTAGTGTACGAAATGTATTTTCTTTTTCATTCATACTGCATCTTCGATTCCAAAATGTACATCGTGCAAACACTTGGCCGCATCAGTATAGCCGTTATTGATTAGGGTTTGGATGTTATCCTCGATAATCAAATCCGCTAGAACTTGCGCTCGTTTAGCTAATTCGGGAGCCGCATAGTCTGCCTGTTTCATCAGCTCTAATATATGTGTGTTCATAGTCCTATTTGCTTTCCAAATAAACAATACGCTTCAAACCAACTTGTAGGAGGATTCTCTAAATGATAAGGATTTACACCCCAACTCATTCCATCCGGGCCCCATTGCCAATGTCTGATACCAAATCTAATATTAAACCAAAGATTACTCATGATGCCCACTTTAATAAAAACATAGTCATATGCTTGCGACTTTTAAATTGCCACATATCAAATGACATGCGTTTGCCGCAATTGGTTTCTATACTCCACGCCTGTATCGGATCCATGTCTGTTTCACGTAGTCCCCAAATACTTGTAGTACTTTCTGGATCTACATAAGCCTGTAGTTTATTACCAGGAAGTTCACGCCAGGATAGTTTTACAAATTCAGGACGCATAACTTTTAACCAATGATTGAGATACTGAGTAACATGTGATTTACCAGTTTGTCTGCCGGTAATCTGTAATGTTCCCCGACCATTGTACATAGCATTTAGGAGTTGCTTTTGATGAGGATAGAGTCCAGCCATGGCTTGCATGCCTCCCATGTTCGATACTCATGTGCTTGCCCGCCAGCACTACGCCACTCTGCACAGTTAGAGTGTCTGTCATCAATTAGGATATCGCCTGGCTTACAATGTTTATATTTGTCATAGCTGAAAGGCCCAAACAGTACAGGAATGTCAGGAAAGTGTTTACTTGCCCAGTAGATTTTATCATAGCTAGCAAATGGTACAGAGTAGTCATGTGGTAGTGCTGTAAGGAATCGAAGTTCATCAGCTTGACCTTTGGCTACAGCCTCCTTACAGTAATCAACTAAGTCGTGTGCTCCTGCTTTTAATGGCAAGTCGCGGTAGAACCGTTGCTTGGCTTTAACCTTGCTCCAGTCAGCTTCGGGGATACGTTCGCCATATTCCCAGTTGCGTTTAACGATAGCTCTAGCAGTAGCCATCCAATCAGCTACAACATCATCCATGTCTAAGTATATAATCATTTCTTTGGTACCGTCTTCTTAGCTGGTCTCCTAGGAGTAGGAGTTTCCAACTGTTTCTTCATCTTTTCAAATTTCTTTCTACGTTCTCTAGATGCTAGTGCTTGCTTGATTTTATCCAGCGTCTTCATCATTATTTTCCAATTTAGGAATACGGTCACTCCAACGTAGTATAAACCAATCCCTATGTGCTTCTTTACGAAAACTCCAAAGGTTGCCGGTCATGTTAGTGCCAACACCTTCTGCGTCTGCCCATACTTTCATATCTTCCAGTAATTCTTCGGACAGTTCTTCTTTTTCAAAAAGAATGCCAGGCAAACGAAACATGCCTACTTCTACATTTTTCATAGATCCGCTTCGGGTTTGATAAACACTGGCTTGGTATCTCTAAAAGCATCTAAAAAGTATCCTTCCAATTTAGGCAATAAAGATTCTAGATCTTTTGGATCATGTGTTAGGTCCTGTTTAGCACGGCCATAGATTGTTTCATAAGTCAATACTGTAGCTGGCGGTGTGTTTGGGTCCAACGGTTTAAGCTGAAACCTAAAAATGTGTTCTAATTCTTCTAATGTCATTGTAGCATCTCCGAAAATTTGAGTAGAAACATAGTATACTTTCTATCACTATAAAAGTCAAGAGCAATGAAGTTTTCCATTTTATTGAGCCTATGGAACTTACGCTCATTTTCTTTTTCGTAGTGTATATGGTCACTCATGTCGTACTCTTTGAGTTCTTCTGGCGTTCTAAGCCTCCATCCATTGTGCTCACGTACAGTAAAGCCCAAAACCCGTTTCATCTTATCTCTAATCATGAAAACGGTTTTTGGGTGTTCTTTGTGTAGCTCAGTACGTATACGTGTCCACTGGCGGTGCTGTAGCTTTAGCGTAGGCATTTGTGTCGTAGTCCCAATGTCGTGTGTCATAAATCCTAAAGCCAATTCCATAGCCCAGGATGCCAAAAACAATGTCTATGCCTGCATGGTCCGCACGATGTGTCCAACGAATATCTGCATCCAGTAACATGCCTGTATAGTAAGTATGTTCCAATTCCCACGCTGTGTTTTTGGTTAACATTCCAGATATACAACCCAAGTTCTTGAAGTATTCCCAACGATCAAATGGGTTGGCTAGCTCAAAGCGTAGGTTTAAGATGTTCATGTCAATGCCCAAACTAGGAATAGATAGGTAAATGAATGTGCTAATTGGTCAGCACCAAGCCATGCCCAAAATTGAGGCATTTCAATGGTATAGCCATAACGACGGTTGATATTCATTTTGGCCCAGTCAATGTGATAGTGTAGAACAAAGTCAATAAAGCCCCAAATGACCGCTACTTCAAAATCATGTACGAAAAAGCCAAATATAACAGCTGAAGCTAGACCATGTTTGATTGAGTGCATGAGTCCATGTGCATTGCCATAGATGCCTTTACCCTGTACCTCTTCATTGGTTTGATTAACAAAGTCAATGTACCAATGCTTGATGAACAGTACAGCCAGTAGTATATAAATTGAATTAAACATTATGGTCCCGCCTGTACTTGTAGACCTTCAGATTCCCATTCATTTTGTTCTTCCCCAACAAGTTTATCCAACAGTTTGAAATCTTCAACAGCTTTGTCTATGTCTGAGTTTAAACGTTCTTCAGCACGTAGTATAGCTTCATAAGCCTTGGCCAAACTAGGATGTTCCTGAGCACGGCGCTTCAAATACTCTAGCTCTTTTTTCTGTTCAGCTTCTTTGGCCTGCTTCTCACGTACCCAATTAACAATATTAGAGTCCATGCGTATAGTTGCATAACTTGTGGGCAAGTTAATCCAACTACCACTGCTGTAGTACTGTATGTCTGTGCCACTTAATCTCAGCACACCACTAAAGCTATCACCCTGGTTAGGGCTATGATATGGTAGTGCGTTATTGCCGCTATCTACAAAAAGCCCATCTGAGCCCATTAGTCCTTTAATCATCTGTACTCCATTTTAATGTAAACCAATTGTACTCTTTGGTACTGCGAAAGTACAATCGGCGAATTCGGCCCTCAGTGTGCCATGCCCATTTGATATCGGAGTCGCCTAGCTCTATAGCCAAATCACGCTCCATACCGGGCCCAAAACTAGCCCAACACCAGTTGCGCCATTGTAGAAACATCAGCTTGTCATTTAGCCTAGTGGTCCATACAGGGGTAACATAATGGCTGAACAGACTACGGCCTGCATGCCTGTTGTCTAATGCTGTGACGGTCCAGTGTTTCATAAGCCTAGTATACGCTACTGGCCGGGCGATGTCTAGGGTTTTGGTGTGATTGCTTGGGCCATACGTTCAGCCCAAAGTTTGACAGTTTCAATGCCTGGGTGCGCACGGTCCCTAGCTAGGTCTGGAAAGTTGTGCCAATCCACACCCAAGTCATCTAGGCTCCAAATGTGTATGGGTACACCCACATTACGCCACTCGGCTTCTATGGCCCTGAGATGCATATAGCCATGCAGTTCAGCATTGGGGCTGGTACGTGCATGTTGATAGTAGTACTCCCTGAGGTTAGGGTCATAGTCTGCACCCATTTCAGTCAGCATCCAGGAGCCCATATTGACGCTGGGGTTATCAAAGTACACAGTACGTGTCCACTGGGGGCTGAGTAGGCTAACGCTCAAAGGCCTGATGCCAGCATCTATCATGCGTAGTGTATTATAGTGTAGGACCTGTAGGCCACCCGCAGGCACACCCAGGTTAACACAGGGCTTGCCAATGATCTGGGCCAGCACACGATCCAGGGTATCTGCATCATCCAGGCCTATGCCCGCTACTAGACTACAGCCCATAAGCACGTGGCTGTCACTCCAGTCAATCTCTGGCCAAGCCGGGCAACGGTACCCTGAAGGGTTCCAAGTGTAGTGTACTTGACGTGTGCGATACAGCCAATCTGGGCCGAGCTTTTTGAGATGCTCTCGGTATATGCCTTCAGTGTCTGTACCCTGAAAGTGCTCATTAGTACCTGGCTGGGGCAGTAACAGGTGTAGGTCTGGATTACCTAAATGGATTCGGGGGTATATGGGCATGCCTATCATGCCACTATTTACTTCTTGACACAGGAGCCAAGATAAATTATACTATGCTTTACACAATTTTTAAACCTACACTTGAATGGATACGAGATGATTATTCTAGTCACCCTGGCCGTTTTATTATCGAGCTTCTTGCTTGGGCTATTAGCATTGGCTGTAGCATCACAATGGCCGTTACAGTCCCTACGCCACCTTTGCCTATTCTTTACCCTATTTGGATCACTGGTTGCAGTATGTACGCTTGGGCTAGTTATACTAGGAAATCGTTTGGCATGCTGGCTAACTACTGCCTGCTAGTCAGCATTGACAGTGTGGGACTAATTAGGATGATACTACAATAATGATTATACGCACATACAAACAAGAGCTACGTCGCTGGGCCAGTACAGATAACACAGTATTTGAAGTCATAGCCACTTATAACCCTAATGAAGAGCAGGATCCATGGGTCAAGTATCGCAACGTGGCCACAGGGCAGGAGTACACTTGCCGTCAAGAAGCTTTTGAAAGCCGCTTTAGTCCTTTAGCTGACTAGTGACCCATAGAGCCGCGGTACGATTAGTTTCAGTGCCCGGATGAATGCCATCACGTGCTAGATCCACGCGGTCAAAGCTAGGTATTTCACGTGCTGTGCGCCAATGATGCCAGGGTGTGTCATATCTAAACTCCACAACAGGTATAGCCCTGTAGCGTAACTCAGCTAGAGTTTGATTAATACGTGCATGGCTAACTTCAGCTATTAAATTGGCCTGGGCGGCATCAGCGTATATGGGGTGTGTGTCAAACATCCAAGGCCCCAGGAACTCAGGGTCATGCCTATACCAGTAGCGATTGACATTGGGCCATGCTATAACCACGTGACTGGGCTTAAGATCCTGGGCCAGCAACATTTCCAGCAAACTACACACAAACTCAGGACTAGCACCCATACGTCCTAGATTGATTACTGTACGTCCAGTGGCCCGCTCAACCAAATCAGCACATGTTTCCTCAACCTCAAGCCCTTCTCCATATACATAGCTACAGCCCAAGAACCAAACTGCACCATTTAAATCACGAGCACTGTCGTAGCGATAGCCCATGTGATTCTCTTCAATATACACACCATGCTGTAGTCCCGAATAAGGTGTTTTGGGAATAATACGATAAGTCATAACAGTAATTATACCAAGTCCGCATAGGCCCCGTAGCCTTTAGGCGTCAGCGCAAAAATTTTGGGCGAACTAGGCCAATAAAGCCGCTGAAAGCGGTAGCGGTAAAATCCAAGCGATAACAGTAGCCCCTTAAGCCTGCGTCAATGCCGTACAAAATCCGGCATTGACTTGCGGTGATTGACAACTAGCTCAAAAGACAGTATAATAAGACCAATGTTAAGAATACTCATAATCCTAGCCGTAATTAACCTACAAGGTTGTGCTTATACAGTAGTATCCACCGCCTCCCTAGCTACGACTGGTCGAAGCATAACGGATCATGCACTAACACAGGCTATACCCTATTCAGATTGTAGTAGTTTGAACGCTCTCTCCGGTCGCTATTACTGTGAAATACAAGATCCCGGTGTAACGTATAATAGACACGGATTCTAGTTAAATACTACTAGAAAGCCACAAAGGGCTAAAGGAGCAATTATGAGTCAACAAGCATGGGCAATATACGCATGGAGTCCAAGTACTAACCAAAGAGTACGTCAGTTTAGACTAGCTGATGTCACTACTAACTATACACAGCAACAGGCGCAACAACATGCAGATGCTTTTGCTGGCATTCAAAATCGTGATCAATACATGCATGTGCAAGACTGGATTGGACTAGCTGAACTAGAAACACATGGCATTGACACTATTCCTGGCTACTTGCCACCACAACGATAACAATGACTACAGAAGACTTAGTCAAACTGCTAGTGCTTACAGTTAAGAAGAATAAGCAAGAGTATACAAGTACAGAGCAAATGGCATATACACTAGGAGTACTTACAGCAGTACTCACTGAGTGTGCTAATATAGACAGCAGATGTAAAAGCCATTTGATAGCAGTCGTACGCACTATACAAGTACTGAACGAACATGAATAACGGACAAATAGCCATAGCCATAGTAGTAACTACAGTAGTATGGGTTTTAATCTATATACTACTAGCACACTGGCATTAACGCTAACGCAATACCCCGCTGTTAGCATATTATACAGTGAACGCACTTCGTGCTACGCCGGCACTCAACACACTAGCACTAGACTACAGTAAAGACCCCGCTGTTAGCAGTGTCGAACTTCGTTCATACAGCCATTTAAACTCCACAATAGGCCCCGCTGTTAGCATTACATATACAGGTAGAACTGCTGATAGCTCCTAGGCATGCTAGACTACTGTATAGGCCCCGCTGTTAAGCAATGGGTATATGATGTATATTACTATAGGCCCCGCTGTTAAGCAATGGGCTTTGGCAAGACAGTGGAGGAGACCCCGCTGTTATGAGTATTCATTAAAACTATGCCCGTCAACGCCTCTCACCAAAAAATTATAACACCATAGAACTACCGTGCTAGGGACGGTTCTGAACCGTTCGCCCAGAACTGTCACACTTTATCACACTTTATCACACTTTTCGACACTTTTTCTTATTCTTGGCCTGCGTATAGACATCACAGCGCATGGTGGTCTGATCTATTTCACACTTGTTCACACTATCAAGTACGGATTAAGATTCTGTTAATGGCTTAAAGAACCTCGAACCGTTAAATACTTGATGGAAAGTATTAATCCTTTCGTACACATAGCTCACATAGCTGTTAAGGATCGTAACTATACAGCTAGCATTAGTATATGTTTGACTACTCACAGTGTGCATGTATTCAAGTACAATGAACATCGCTGTGATTATGAAGTCTTTGCCACTAGTTATGAAGCCGAGATGTATTTGGATCTAAACTTGTAAAATCATTATAGGCGGTTCAAACCAAAATAATTTAAGGATTTAGGGTCCGGACCCGTCCAAACCAAAACCCACTTTGTCAAGCGGGTTTTATTTTGAGTTGCGCCAAAACAACACCAAAAAGTTATCCACAAGTTATCCACATAGGTTAGTTGGCGCTTACTAACTTAAAAACCGTTGCCCGCCCCTGCCGTCCACCCCATGCATAGCATTTCGAAACTATGCATATATTATAAGGCAGTTTTGCCAAAATGTCAACCAAAATAAAAGACCCTACGGTGCGTGTGTGTATAAAAAACAACTTGACGTAGTAGCGGACTGAGCATATAATTATAACACTTAAACAAAGGAGCGAACTATGTTTACAAACACTATTGCACATGCAAAATTAGTCTATAATAAGCGTATACAAGCGTATAAGCTAGTCGTAGCATTTAACGCACATAAAACAATTAAAAAAGTAGGTAATACAGAAGTAGTAAAATATGCGTTCCCAACACAAGCAAAATGCGCTTATGTTAGTGGGGACTTACTTGCAGAAAATTTGCAAGCAGAGTTAACTAAAGTACTACCTCGCGTACAGGAGCAACTGCGTACAGCTAATATTGTATTTGTAGAGTAATTTAGTAGGGTATTAATAGCACACTTGCCCATTTTGCGTAAGTGTGCTATAATTAGTTTTTTAAACAGCATTAGGAGCGAAACTTATGCGTAACACAGTTACAAACGGCACAGTAGTAGTTAAAGCAAAACAACTACCTTTTAAAAACAACTTTAAACAAAGAGATTTTGTGCGCATGGAGCGTACACGTAACGGGCGCGACGCTATAGTTGCTAATGTAGTATGCACAGAGGACAGTGGTGAGGCTGGACGTGTTTACGTAGTTAGCTATACACTAAACGGCACTATGATGTGGTGCGTTTGCTAATAACACTACTACAAAAAGGGTTATTGACTGTTTTGGGAAAGTGTGCTATAATAAGTTTTTTAAACAGGAGCGAATATGCAAACAAAAAACATTTATGTAGTGCAGGGGCTAGGGCTGGGCGACAGCGACACACAGTTTGCTAACATGTGTGCGTTTACTAACTTAGCAGACGCTGAGAAGCAAGTAGAAGCATTTATTGCAGAAAATAAAGCTGAGGGCTGGGAAAACGAGTACGCAATAGAGGAGTTAATTTTAAATTAACTTAGCAAGCAAGCTACTTGACATTTTGGGTAGCTTGTGTTATACTAGCAGTATAGTAACAATTAATAACAAGCAGGAGCGAACAATGCGTAAACTAACATATACAACACAATTAAACAGATATTACATTGGCGAAAGCACAAGCGGTAGCACAAACGACATTTTGATTACTGATGGCAAAATAACGCTAAAATTAGAAGATTGCTTAATTTGGGAAAGCGAACTTTTTACGCTTAACGACTTTGACGACATTGTTGGCAAACTAATTGAAAGCGAATTAACAGGACAGACATTTTTAGACTTAGAAGGCTGGAGTTTAGAGGATGTGGAATAAGCACTTGACATTTTGGGTTAGGTGCGCTATAATTAATTTTTTAAGTAGGAGCGAAAGATGAACACACAGCAATTTAACACACTACAGCAAGCGTTGAAGCTACTAAATGAAGCGGACGTATTGATCCAAAGTGCAATGGGTGCTAGCGACGAGTGTTTTAATTTACACATGCAAATTGAAAACACAATTGAAGACGTGTGCGACATTATACGCACAGCAGACGAAGAAGGTATTAATGCTTAATAATATTTTAAAATGGGTAGCTTGCGCTGTTACACTTGCAGGAGCATTGTGTACAGCGTTTAAGCTGGACCCTGCTAACGTTTACCTTTTAAACTTAGGTGCTTTGCTGTACTTAATTTGGGCGGTACGTATACGCGAGCTTAACTTAATAGTAATTAATGGTGCGCTATTAACCATTTATCTACTAGGGTTATTTTTGCGTGGTTGACAAATGGCTAGGATCCTAGTATACTATAGGCTAAGTTAAACAAAAGGAGCGAACCAAATGAAAGACTTTAACAACATTCTAGACCTTGTAGATGAAGTACAGGATCTAGTGGAACGACAAGTGGCAGGCATGCGCCGTGTCCGTGCTAACGAACTGGGTTTGGATCCACGTTGTGGCAGTGCCTATGTAGACGACAGCATGGAAGCTATTGTGGTAGATGCTGGCAATGCACGTGGGTTTGACTACTACGGTGGGTTTGAGTACGTGGATGACGCAGACAAACGTACACTGGGCGATTATGTAGTGTATCTTAACACCAGCGATCGTGTGCAAGATGCGTTGGAATGTTTGATGGAAGAAGATGGTATTTGCGAAAGCGAGGCTGAATAATGAGCAGAGGCATAACAGAAGACTTGGCTGTGGTGCAGGCCATTGGCGAGCAACTCCAGCTACCAATGTTGGAGACGCTACAGTACATTGATGAGAACAGGGACGAGTTTAGCCAGTTTGAACTGTCGTGTTTTTACAACGTATTCCGTCAGTTCCAAATGTTGTTTGCACCCAAAGAAGTGGCGTAAATGCAACGATCAACCCTACAGAGTGTAGGGTTGGTTGACCAAAAGTAGGATCAGCAGTATAATAAACACTTAGCAACAAAGGAGCGATGTATGGAGTGTACCTACTGTAGAAAATGGCATAGTTTCGGAGTGAAGACTTGCCCAGCACCGGGTGCTCCAAAAGAGAACCCACACAAGGAGTAAGGTTATTATAGTGCCGGTTGACAAGTGAGTTGATTGGCACTATAATAGAGTTAAGATAGTTAGGAAAGCATTAAAGGTTACCTACATCGCTAGGTACTTGGAGGGTTAGGACAGTAGCGACGGCTACGCTCAATCCAAGTACATGAAACAGGGCGTAAGCTCGGAGAAGCGGCGATAGTAAGTAGGCAGTAATAGCGAAGGCAGACGATCTAGTAGACGGTACTAGCGCCTAGTCCGGAG
>Ga0214170_1000549_pt1 | contig 12563 bp, 16 predicted proteins | sample TroBogEpilimnion_2_FD_153008 | JGI IMG/M metagenome (GOLD analysis project Ga0214170, IMG submission 153008) | Freshwater microbial communities from Trout Bog Lake, WI - 27JUN2007 epilimnion | ecosystem: Environmental > Aquatic > Freshwater > Lake > Epilimnion/Euphotic zone | place: Trout Bog... | reverse complement strand
ATTATAAAACTGATTAATTGATTTTAATGGTCTTCCGTTAACTAATAGAGGTTTAAGTCCTCGTTTGTTTGATGTTAAAGTCATTAAATTGTTTAATCCTAAATCAATTGAACAATAATTTCCGTTATCTTTTTTTAATGTTTTTTCTTCATAATTATAAATAATATTTATTTTATACTTACCATTTTTCATAGGTTTAACATTAACCTCCTTAATATTTTTATATTCTTGTTTTGTGTTTATTCTTAATTTAAGTGAAGATAAACCAATACCTTTTCTATCCTTAAAAGGTTTTAATATACCCAAATCAATAAAAATAGCATTAAATTTACCATTTTTAGGTAAATATTTAGGTAGATTAGGTCTTCCTTTATATTTATCTTTATTAGATTTCCAGTCTTTAATTGATGCAAAGAAGCCTCTCCAATTACCATCTAAAGTTCTCAAAACACCTCTTGAAACTCTAGATGGCATAGCCATATAATCTGGATCAGTTTTAAGATCATTAAACATATCTATTTTAGAAATATACTTACCATTATTAATAAATTCTTGACGAATAATGTAATTGGCTCTATTATAGAGATTCTTACATTTAAACGTAATTTCATCTAATTCCTTAGACCCCTTAATGATATGTGTTTCTGTCAATAACATAGAGTATATATTAACTCATTTATGTCAATTTTAGCAAGTGTGGATTTTTTATAGTAAAATCACTTAAAGACTTTTTATCACTATTAAACATAAATAATCACCTTTATATTAACTATTAATCTTCTCTTTTTTTCCTTTATATAGATTTTATTATTAACATAAAAAATACAACTATCTATAGAACTAAAATCTGGCATGAAAAATAGAAAAGAACCTATTCGTATATTTGATAATTTTGAAATATAAAATCTTTTCTCATAATTTGTTAAATTACTATATAATACCCATTTCCCATTTAATGTATTTAAATTTAATAGTTTTAAACCAAACTCATCAATACTATTTATAAGTAAATTGTTTAAATTATTATCTATTGTATCATTTTCTTTCATTAAATCACATAAAATACACATTATTTTAAAATAAATACAATCTATTTTAATATCATCCAATACATATTTAGTTTCATTTTCAATGTAATTTATTAACTTTTTAATATTCATAATTTAACTCAAATTTAATCTTACCACAATCCCAAACCCTCTCTATTCCCATAGATGTAGTATATTCTTTCTCTGTACAAACATAACCCAACTTAGACTTTCTATAATTAGATTTATGAACCCGTCTATTATCAACCAAATATTTATAATCAGGCAAACTCTCACTAACCATCTCAAACCCTAATGTATAATATAAATCACCTTGACTCCAATCCCTATCCGCATAACTAACAATTCTACTCGGATCATAAACACTATTAAAATACTTTAATAACTTTGATGCACCACCAATAACATTAAAACCAATCTTATTACAAAATCTACTCAGGTTCCATCCACCATCTTCCATCTTCTTCCTACCCTCAAACCTGTTAAATGTCATAACAGATACCAATTCATCACCTAAATATAATCCCAACTTTAAACAACTCTGATCAACTCCCTGTATATGGTTATTATTCAAAAAATCAGTAACATTCTTCAATTCCAAAACCTTACACTTTCTTGCATATACCCTATTTGTAGTTAATCCTAACCAATTCCTAAGCTGACTTTCTATAATAAACCTTTTACTATCCCAATCATCCTCCCAAATATGAATAACCCGAATGCCACGCTCCGAAAAATATTTACTCTTATCCAAATGGTAATTTTTCTCCTTATACTTCTCAGAGTGCCAATATAAACCATTAAACTCAAAACCTATATTCAATTCTGGTAGATAAATATCAATCTCAAATACATCCCTATATGATTGTATAATCTCACCATCATACATAGAAGAAATTAAATTGTATAAATCATCTTCCTTTATAGATCTTGAATTACCTATAGGATGACATATAGTACATAATGGCAATGAATATTTAGTTCTACCATGATAATGTCCAATATTTATTTCAAATTCATGCCCATTTTCACAAGAAAACAATGAACTACTTGATCCTAAATATTTAATATAATTCTCATCTTTTGATATTATAAAATCTTTCCTAATTTCTTCTGATTTCATTACATTATCAACACCATATCTTCTTAAACAAGTGTTTTTAATATCTATCCTTATCTTTGACATACTTAATATATAATAAGTACCATATCTTTCTAAATTAGTTTTTCTAAGTTTATCCATATTAATAACATTTGACATAGGATGTCCACCATATCTTTCTAAATTAGTATTATTCATCTTATCTCTAATTTCTGGTGAAGATAACGGATTTTCATAACCAAATTTTTCTAAATTAGTACTTTTAATCTTATTACTAAATTCATCTACTTGAGATGGGTGATAAACTCCATATTTATCATAAAATATATTTTTAATTCTATTACTATCCATAAATGGATTCTCATAACCAAATTTTTCTAAATTGGTTTTTTTAACCTTTTCCTTTAATTCTTCAGATTGTAGTGCATACTCAACACCATATCTATCTACCATAGTTTTTTTGAACTTTTCATTATATTCATCTGTCTGTGAGAAATAATCAACTCCCCACTTCTTTTGATTAAATGACTTTATCTTTAAATGTGAACATTTATCACAAGTATAGATTTTATGTTCTGGACAAGAATTTATATTTTTATTATATGCTTGATATTTTATATTCCTTTCAATTAAACATATATCACATTTTACATCTAATCTAACACTACAATTTGATTGTAAATTACTAGGTTCAATTTCTATAATATCTCTTAATTTTATATTCTCACGAAATTGACTATAGTATTCTATATTTCTCCTAGTTATTTTTATTTCCACAAATTTATTTATTATCATAAAACATTTTTACTTTTTATTTATATAACAGATTATATCAAAAGTTTAACTCTCCATAATAAGGTATAACTTATTATATTAAAAGTTTAATTCTCCTTAATAGGGTACAACTTATTATATTAAAAGTTTAATTCTCCTTAGTAAGGCTTGGAATATTTTTAAATTATTTTTAAATTATTTTTTAAAAATATACTCTAATTAAACTTTTATATGTATATTTGTACAATAAATAACTAAATTTTAAATTATGGTATTAAGAAACATCCATGAAAAACTACTAAATGGTATCCAGCAAATGCTAATTGATACACGCCTAAACCTCCCATACTACGGAGAGTATAATTTACACATTAACTTCCATGAACAAGATACTATTGGAACTTGTGCAGTAAATGTTACACCAAAAGGTATGAATTTTTACTATTCTCCAAAATTTTTGGCAGATATGTCCCAACGAGAGACCAATTTCATAATTTTACATGAAAATTGTCACCTTTTATTCGACCACCCACGCCGGACAGTTACTGGACAATATGATCATAAAATGTCTAATATTGTGCAAGACATGATTATAAATCATATTATCTGGGAGGATATTCCAAGAGCTTTTGTTGAAATTCCTAAATCAAAAGATGGGAAAAATATGGCATTGTTTGTTCCTAAAGAATATACCGGAAAACTTATCTTTGAAGAACTCTATGAGTGGATGAAAGATGAGAAAGAAAAATGGGAAAAGAATAAAAAAGAAAATTGTTCTTGTAAATCTTGTAATGGTACTGGTAAAAAACAAGAACAACAACAAGGGCAAGGTCAAGATAAATCAAATCAACAAGGTCAAGGTCAACAACCAGGTGATGGTCAAGGTCAAGGTGGTCAAGATAAATCAGATCAACAGGGTCAAGGTCAAGGGCAACAACCAGGTGAAGGTCAAGGGCAACAAGGTCAAGGTCAAGGTCAAGGAAGTGGTAATGGACAAGGTCAAGAACCATGTCCTGATTGTGATGGAACTGGTAATGAGGGTGGAAAAGATTCAACTGGTAAACCATCATATGGACCATATGGTAAAAATCCTGGTAAAGATAGTGATGCTATTGATACTTGGTCTAAGGAACAAATCTTTGATGATATGGAAAACAACAATGGTGAATATTTAGATAAACACATTGGTGATGAGGTCCCAGAAGAGATGCGTAATGCTATGGTTCGTGATGTTATGGAAAAATTAGCAGCACGTGGATTAACAGCTGGTAATCTTGAAACAACTCTTAACAAATTACGTAAGAAAAGAAAGGATTATCTTAGAGAGATTAAGAGAGCTGTATCAAATATGATATTTGGTACAAACAAAGTAAGAACTATTGTAAAACCTAACCGTAAACAGATCACAGGTATCAAAGGAACTAGAAAAGTTAAGACTGCTGTTAATGTTATACTTGATACAAGTGGTAGTATGGGTAATACATTTGAGAAAGTATTGTCATACATTTATAGAAACGACATAACTGTGAATATGGTACAGGGTGATACCGAAGTAAAATGGGTTGATAAGTTCATGGATAAAAAGAAAATTGAACGAATGGTTATTTCTGGACACGGAGGTACTGTTCTTCAACCAAGTGTTGACTATGTTGTTGATAATTTTAATAAGTACAATACTGTGATCTTGAGTGACGGTTTTTGTGACAATTTGAATCTCAGCAAATTAAAAGGTAAAGTTCTTGTAATATCAATTGGTGTTAAAGTACCAATTAGTAAGTCTAATGGAAAAGTCAAACAGATCTGTGTTGATATAGATAGTGACAAATAACAAAAAAATAAAATAAAAAAAGTCAGTCATTAAGACTGACTTTTTTTGTTTATATAATCTTCTTCGGTCAAAAAAGATTTAGATGAATTTATACCTTTTTTAGTTATGCATAAGTTTTCAATACTTCCTATTTCCTCCGGCATTATATTGTTTTTAAATCCATATATTACACTTATTTTATGATCTATAGTAGGGTAGTCATAATCAGTGTGTTTTATATCAAAATTATTCTTTATATATTCATTATCATAGTAATCTAGACCATCCCAATCTTCCAATAGTTTACTTTTGTTTAAATTAGTAATATTTCTTACTACCCTTCTGTATAATTCCCAATCAGTTAGTTCATCATCTGGTATTACAAGTCCTTTACCTATTTTTGTTAACTTACCTTTATCTTTTATTTTTTTCATAATCTCAGGTACTCTGGAGTGATGTTCACCATACTTATCAAGTATAGAATTTTTAATTTTATCCTTTATTTCGTTATTTGCTATAGCATATTCATTTCCATATTTTTCTAAACAAGTTTTTTTTCTTTTTTCAATACATTCTGGTGTGTATGATGGATTATCATAGCCATATTTTTCTAACATAGATTTCTTATAAGTTATGTTGTTACATGCTTTACAATTATATGAATTGCTTCTATCCCAATTTTGATGGTATTTTTGCATAGGTAATTCTTTTTCAGCACCACAAGTTTCACATTTTGCTAGTATTTTATATTTTGAATATCTAGGTAATAAAGAAACTTCCATTTCATATATTTTACCATATACTACTTCTATGTTTTGATTTTTATAGTGTTCTATATTTTTATTATTTATTAGAACCATTATAGATTTTGTAAGTATCATAATTTATCCATTATTTTTTTTTCAATATCATCTTCCATTTTACCTCTATTTTCTGGTGTATCAAATTCATACACATAATTAAGAATAGTTTTTTCTAACTCTTTTTCAATAAATTCATTTATTTTAATATCATTTTTAGCACAGTGTATTCTAATTTTTTGGTGCAACTCAGGTGATATGTTAATTGTTTTAGTTCCTTTTTTCATAATAATTTTATATTTTTATTTATATATAAAATTACACCCTCTCCCTTTTAAAAAAGCTTGAATTTCTTCAAACTTTTTTAATTTCATTTAGAATTGATAACCGAATCTAAGTTGCCATATCCAGGAGATTGGTATTTGTCCTGTTGGATCGTTATAGAAGTTAACACCAGCCATTGGGGTAAGAGTTATAACATATCTATAGTCTGATACATTATATGGGTTATTGGATTTACCGATAATTATTTTATAACCAAGATCAACACCTGCACCTTTTGTTGAGAATCTTGTATTATCAACATTATTTACTAGTTTTCCATAACCTGCTCTCACTTGTAAGAAGCACCCTTCTCCTGATGTATTAGCAACTAGATAGTATCTTAGGAAAAGTTCTGCTTTATATCCGTGATAATAGTATTTAAGTGTGTATAGATTAAGGGTTGTACCATATGTAAGATGTTGAGTTTTAGTATCTCTTTCATATTCAAATTTAAGTCTGGATATATTAAGGTCTGTTATATTCATAGCACCAGAAGCTGATATATGACCTTTGAAGTTAAATAGGTATTCAGGTTTAGGTTTAGGTTGTTCTTTTAATTTATAATTATTATTTACATTAACGTGTTTTAGTGTATCTAATTTACATTTGTTTTTATTATTTATGACATAAGTTTTTGGTTTATTTACTACTTTCTTACAGTGATCAACTGTATCTATGATATAGATCTTGGTAGTATCTTTTGGTTTTGATATATTTTTTTGTTCTTGTTTGAAGTAATCTTTTTGTTTAAGATTAGTTTGTTTTTGACCTAGAAGAGGGAAAGTGATTAAAGAAAGCACTATTAACCATAAAATTTTTCTCATTTGAATTATTGTTATTTTTATAATTTATATATTATAAAAAATAACAATAATTCTCTGAAACCCTTTAAAAATGGGGGTTTTTGATGATTGGGTTATAAAAAAAATTAAAATTCTACACCATATCTAATACCAAAATTAAAAGAGTAGTTTGGTGTTCTATCTAGCCAATTAATATTTGGTCCAAAATCTATGGAAAGTCTTCCATTGTGTGTTTTTTTGGATATACCTATAGGGAAGTATGTTTTCCATCCAGCATTGCTAGGGATTATGAAAAGATAATGGGAAGCACCTATATAAGGTTTAATAGTTTTATTTCTGGTTAGGTATAATTTTGTTCCTAATGATGAACTAAGCAAACCTATTCCAAACTCTGCACCTAATCTTTCGGATAGGAAAGTTCTTTCATATACTATACCGAAATATGGAGTTGAACCTTTAAGGGAATAGTGGTAATAGTTTTTTTGTGCTGTTATGTTTATTGTTAATATAAGCAATAATATGGATAAGATATATTTCATTTAGTATTTTACTTTTATTTTAATAGTATGTGGAGCAGTTTCATTTCCACCGAAATAAGGCCAAAGATAGTAGTTATTACTTTTATCATTTCTCCATCTTTTCATAATTATAGTTTGTCCATTGCAAGTGAATATATAATTATCATTTAGTATTAGGCTACAATTATATTCTTTATTCAATTCTAAGTTTGTTATTTTATCAAAATAAAAATTACCTTGATAGTGAGTATAAGCCATTAGTTCTAGGTTATTATCTACCCATCTCCAACCGAATCTTGCTGAATTTCTTTCATGGAAACCACCATCACTAATTCCTATTAATTTATTAACATCGTATTGATCTTCTGGATATTGTGTTTTGTATATAGCTGAGCTATCAAATTCAACAGTAAAATTAAAGGTTTGTTTATCTGTATATTCTAGGGCTATTGATGATTTATGATTTCCTTTTTTTATAGTAAAATTAGTATAACCATTACTATCCTTTTTATTACAGGATAATAATAAAAATATCATTAATAGGAAGAGTTTTACTTTATACATTTTTATCTAAAATTATTTCTATTCTATAATGTGTTGTTCTTTTATCTTGTAGTGGAATAACATCTATTTCATATTTAGGATATTCATCTAATAATCTATATATAGCAATTTCTATGTCTCTAGTTGGTTTTATTCTATCATTTCTCCAATTAATATTATCATAATCTAGTAGATTATTTTTTTCAGTAAATTCTATATCATCATTATTATAATTTACATGGATAACTACACTATTTGATAAAATATTTCTAAATGATGCTTTATTTTCATCAATTAGATCTGCAAAACAATGTGATATATACACTGCATCAATCTTTCTAAGATTATTTTCATTAAATTTTTTCAGGTGTTTCATATTAATCTATCCTCTCTACATTTTTTAGTTTTACATAACCAATTTGGTTATTTTGTTCAATTGTTATAAGACCATCTTTATCTATATCAATAGGTTTTAATGGCACTTTTGGATCATTTTTCGGAATTTCTTGAACTATAGTAGCATATATATTTCCATTTCTTTTAATACAATCAATGATATCATCTTCTGATATAAGATCACCAGCAATATTATTTTGTTTAAAACTTTCAAATTTTTTAATCCATTTCATATTTTATATATTATTTTTTTAATATATAAAATATGAAATATTTAAAATCATATAAAAAATTATTTGAAAGATATCATTCATATGATAAGGATTCAATAATGGATATCAAGGATCTTATACAAATGGATATAATTGATGAGTTTAATATTCCGATGAGTGATATTGAGAATTTTTTCACATATGATGGTAGTGAACCACAATGTTATATTAAAAATATAGATCAAGAAGAAAGCATTAAAATAAAAGAAAAAATAGCATCAATTCGTAGAAGAATTTACAATATGACTGGTTATTTCATAAAAGTTTTCTATAAGAAATTTACTGATGTATTAGTATTAGAAATTAATCATCTTCCTGGTATATTAGATATTGCAGATAAATTTAATTTAGAATTGACAAAAAGTGACAATAGTTATGATTTTATGGATGCTGTATATTGTGATTATGAAACAGTTTTTAAAATTATAGACTATCTTAATTCATTTTACCAATTTGCATATAGAACTGAGACTGATTTATTTAAAAAGTGTTACGAAAGGCTAAATGAACTTTATAATATTAAATTGAAATTTAGTATTGTACGTTTTGAGGATGAACAATTTATGCAATATGTTGCAATTGAATTTGATTTATCGGATAAAGTTGAGATAGCTACTGGTAAATATAATCCGGTTTTTGTGATAAATAACGATCATACTAAGTCACCTTATATATGGAAAAGGAATAGCAATTATTCTTGGGATTTGATTAATAATATAGATGAATATTTAAAAAAGGGGCAATTTTAAGAAAATTTTTAGTATATTTGTAATTATTAATTTAAAATTAAAATTATGCCAAAAATATTTTTTGTAGGAGGATGTGTAAGGGATAAATTCTTAGGAGTTAATTCAAAAGATATAGATTTCACATTTGTTCTTGATAATTTAGATAGAACTGTTGAAGATGGTTTTGACATTATGACCAAATGGTTGGAGCACAAAGAGTTTACTATTTTCTTATCTACACCTGATTGTTTTACAATTAGAGCAAAATTCCCAAAGGGGCATCAACATGCAGGTCTTGTTGCTGATTTTGTGATGGCTAGGAAAGAAGTTGGTTATATTGAGGGTACTAGAAAACCGATTTTAGAATTGGGGACTATTGAAGATGATTTGATTAGAAGAGATTTCACCTTAAATGCTTTAGCTGAAGATGAGGATGGGAATTTAATTGATTTATTTGGTGGTCTTGATGATTTGAGGAATGGTATATTAAAAACACCATTGGATCCTAGAATTACAATGATGGATGATCCATTAAGAATTTTGCGTGCACTAAGATTTTCTATTACTAAAGGATTTACAATTGATCCTACTATATGGAATTCTTTTAGACAACCAGAAATTTTGGAAAAGTTAAAGACAACTGTTTCTTCTGAGAGAATTAGAGATGAGATATTCAAAATGATGAAGCATAATACACCTGAAACATTGAGACTTTTACACGATGTTGATGTACATCATATTCCAGGGTTTATTGATTTGGTATTTTCAAAGGGATTATGGTTAAAACCAACTAATGAGTTATAATTTTTTATTTAAAATATTTTTTATTTAAAATATTTTTTATTATAATATCTCGCTTGTTCAATAATTTAAATTTTTTCAATAAGTAGTTTAGATATTTTTCAGTATCTATTTTTTTAGTAGATAATATTGAAATTTTATTTATATTTGCATTAAAATCATAATTAAGATTATTTACATTTTCAACTAACCACAAATGATCAATGTATATAATATACATTGATTTAGGATTAATATTATCATAACCTACTAAATAATTTATACATATCCTAGTAGTAACAATAAATAGTAAAAATTTTTTATTTTTGAATGCATCATCAATATTACTTGAATCGAATTTTAACCAATTATTATATAATAATGTTTTTTCCATTTAATATATATCACAAGTATATTAAAAAGATTATGCATTTATAATAAATTAAGATAAAATAACAATATGGCAAATTATATAACACATTTAACAGATATTATTGGAAACAACTACCTAGGTGTTGATATTCCATTAACAATTGTTCAACCATATTTAAATGAGTTGAAAGATATTTTAGGTGAGGAAAACTATATTAAATATACTGAGCAACAGATTAATCGTGATAAGGGTCGTTTTCACATAACTGTGATTAATGTAAGCACTTATAACAAGCTATCTAATCAAATGGGTATTGATAAGTTTGTTAGTTCGTTAGATCCAATATTTAAGTATCCTATTGATGATTTAAAACTAATGGGTATTGGTAGAGCACAGAAGAATGAGAACATATCATTTTTCATTGTATGTAAATCTGATAAATTGGATGCTATTAGAACTAGATATGATTTGAGTAAGCAGGATTTTCACATAACATTGGGGTTTTTATACAAAGATGTTCAGGGAGTTCCTAAAAGAGAATTATTTAAAAAGGAATCTAAGTTTATTCAACTTTTAAGAGATGAATTTTATAAGTATGAATGTTTTAATTTCATAAGGGATATAGATAATTTTGATTTGGATCCGAGGGCAGAAATTATACCGGTTAAAATAACAGATACTACTATTAAGATTAAGTGTGAGGGATATTATATGGATATTGGCTATAGTGATGACAAACAGGCACTTTGGATATATACTAAATATCCTATAGGTGATATTTATCCTAGATTACCTGAAACTGAAATTATGCGATATTTTAAAAATATTAAATAGTAATGAAAATACTAAAGAATTTGAAAGATTTTCTTGAAAATGAGAAAATAGAAGAAACCATACGAAAAAGAGATGAAAAACTGAATACACTAATAAAATACAAAGATTGTACTCAATATTCTATATTTGGTTATAATTTTTATATTAATGAAAAATTGGGATATAATAGCTCATTAGTAAATTATATTAATATAATAATTGAGAAAATTGAGAAAAGGAAATCAGATAATTTAATCTTTGATTTAGATATAGATCAACTTTCTATCAATAAAATTAAATTAAAAATTACTGAAGATGATACACATATTATTAAAAACAATTTAACATTAGAATTAAATATAGGGACTGATAAATTAGATGATTTAAGATCTACCTTAAATCATGAATTACACCATATTTTTATTAATTCAAAGGGTAATAAAACCAATAATAAGTATTTTATAGTAAATGATTTGATTAAAAATACATCAGGAAAAACTCATGCATTTTTACTTTTATATTATTTATCATTCAAAGATGAAGTAAATTCAAATATACAGATGTTTCATTCAATTATTGGTGAGAATAATATTAAAAATAGGGAAGAATTTTTGAAATTTTTAAATAACAATGATTTATATAATGTTGCTATTAAAATGAAAAATATAGATGTTTTTAAATATTGGAGAGAAATTGTCAAGGAGGGCTATAGTGATTTATTAATTGAAGAATTGGGTATAGATGATATAACCATTTTTCTAAACAATATTAGTAAAATTATTATTAAATCTGGAAATGAATATATACATAAACTTAGTAGAGCATTTATATGAAATATTTAAAACCTTTTAATGAAAAGTTCCATGTTAATAGTGATGTTAAACATTTAACTAGCATTATTTATAATAAAATTTACCAATTAATTCCTAGTTTAATTATTAAAAAAGAAATAGTAATCAATAATTTATTACAAGATAATTATAGTAGAATTAAATTCAAAGATGATAAAATAACTGTTAAATTAGGAAATAAGCATGGTGGTATTATAAATATTAATATATCAGATGATGATGTAATTGAAAATTTAGATATTGAGTTCATTATTAGTTTATCAAAAATGGAATTATCACAGAAAAAATTAATAAATAATTCTGTCAGAGAGGATATAAATCATGAATTCCAACATATAATAGGTATTTATTATAATATTGATAATAATAATTTAAAGAAAAAATTTGAACTCTTAAAATTTCATATACGAGATATAAATAGATTATCTAAAATATATAAACGTAAAATAGATAGAGTTTTTTATTTCCATAATAACCCTGATTTATTTTTAGAGGAAAATATAGATAGAGAAATTGACTATAGAGGAGAATAATAGTTTAATATATAGTGTTAAAAAGTGAATATCTATGTATAATATAACACAATTTGCAAAGCTAATTAATTACTCTGTTAAAACCTTACAAAGGTGG
>Ga0214170_1000548_pt1 | contig 12582 bp, 10 predicted proteins | sample TroBogEpilimnion_2_FD_153008 | JGI IMG/M metagenome (GOLD analysis project Ga0214170, IMG submission 153008) | Freshwater microbial communities from Trout Bog Lake, WI - 27JUN2007 epilimnion | ecosystem: Environmental > Aquatic > Freshwater > Lake > Epilimnion/Euphotic zone | place: Trout Bog... | reverse complement strand
ATTCCTCCACGCATATACCAGCACAGACGAAATAATTCTTTCTTTAGGATTTTGGTTTCGTTTTCCAGGCCCTTAACGATCTCAACAATTTCTTCGTCAGATGCTGTTAAGAGCCGTTGCCGAAAAAAGCGGCGTTATCAAATCCAATAGGCACATCGTAAGTCTCAGGAGCACCTAATTCAATTTGTTCCGGAGTTGACTGTACTGTTAATGGTTGTAAACCGTTCTTATCTTTAAGTTCGTTAATGCGAGCATTAATTTTATCAAAGATATCCTTGTCAGCGTTCTTAACAAAGTCTTTGATGAACACAGGATCCTCAACAGTTACTTCTGGAGTTTTGATAACATAGATACTGTCAGCAATCAACTCAACAGTAATGTCAGTCATTGTACCAAAGCTCTTGTTAAAAATTTCTAACTTGTGCTCGTCACTGATTGAATCATCGCTTAGAGCTTGCATTAACTTTTGTGTTTCGAAAGTCTTTAGTCCTGTCTTGGTCATATGCTTGTAGGTCAACGGACGAATGTAGCAAGTAATGTTTTCGTTAATTACAACTTCTTCTTCCCAAGTAGTACGAGCATATATGTTATCTAACAAAGTTGTTAGGTTAATTACACGTTCTTCTTGTTCGTTAATGTTAGGAACAGTATAGCTGATTTCTAACTCTTCTCCGTAGGTTGCTAAACGAATAGCAATCAAGATAGCATCTAAGTCAATGTTTGGACAAGCCCAAGCATCTTTAATAGCAGGGATACAGCTTTGAATAACTTCAACAACACCTTGACCGTTCATCAACGCATCAGGTGTTTTGAACATTAGTTCATCTTTAGCAGTCATAGAGAATACTGGCAATTCGCCGTTCTCGGGGATCTTAATAGATCCGTTTTCCCAAAACGCACCGTTGCTAGGTAGCTTTAGGTAAATCTTTGGCTGACGCATGAACTGCGCCAACGGGTTCTGTTTTGGTGGTTGCTTAAAAGTAGCCATTTTATATCTCCAATAAATAAACTATGTGAGTCTAGTATGACTATTTATATTAGCATTTAACCAGGATTTTTAATATGAGCGGAGCCTCAGAAGCAACCCTACAAGAGCTACTCGAAGTTAATAAAAGTATGGCCGACGCCATACGTGGCCTAGCGAGTAAAAGTGGGGGCGGAGCCGGTGGTGGAGGTGCTCCAAATACAGGCCCGGCACAGAAGGGATTAGACGGATTATCTAAGACTGCTAGCATAGCAGGTATGACGATTTACACCTTACAGACTATTATCGGTGCCTCGCTAACTCCGGCAATAAAATTAGCATCAGCAGGTTTTAGCGCAGTATCAGCAGGACTTGGCCTACTTACACAAACTGGTAAGGCAGTACTAGATGGGCAGAAACAATTAGCACAAGGTGCTATTGAAGGTACTAACGGACTATCTAGCTTTGCTGATTCTTTAAAAAGCCTGCCTGGTCCTTTAGGTTTAATTGCTGAAGCCTATGCTTACCAACAAAAGAAATTAGAAGCAAACTTACACACCTATCAAAAGATTAGTGATGCTGGCGCAACCTTTGGCGGAAGTCTAACTGAAGTTAGAAATTCAGCTATGGGTATGGGTCTAAGTATGAGTGAGTTCGCTGAAGTTATGAAAAAGAACGGTCCTGCTTTAATTAAGTTTGGACACAGCGCAGAAGACGGTGCTAGAAAGTTAGCTAAGTTTAACACTGATTTGATTCAAGGCGAACTAGGTAAAGGCATCTTGGGGCTAGGCTACAGTTTAACAGAAGCTAACAACTTACTAGGTGGTTACGCTACTATTGTTGGCGGCTTAAATGAATCTCAAATGAAAGATCAAAAGCGTATGGAGCAGTCAGTTGCTTCATTTGCTAACGAGATGGACTTATCAGCACAGTTAGAAGGCAAGTCGCGTCAAGAGAAAGAAGAAGAAATGAAGAAAGCGTCTGCTAACGCTGCCTTACAGGCCAAGTTAGCAACAATGACGCAGGACCAAAAGGACAAATACCAGTTAGCATTAAGTAATGCCTTGCGTACAGGCGGACAAGGCGCGGCGGATGCCCTAAACTCTACGTTGCTTGGTCTACCTCCAATGACTAAAGCGGCTCAGATGTTTACAGCCGTTATGCCAAACGCTAACAAAGCTGTTCAAGAAAACGCTAAACTTGTACAAGACAGTTCTACTATTGCTCAATCTGAAAATAAGATTCGTGAGAACGGAGCCAAAGGCGCAGTAGGTGCGGCTAATGATATTAAGAAGTTAGGTAAGGCAGCTGATGCGCTATCTTATGCTCAAGGCGGAAATGCTGATTTACAAAGTACAATTAACGCTGGTAAGAAGTTAGAAGCACAGCAAACTAACCAAGGCATTAAGACAGAAAAAGATGCGATTGATCAACAAAAGAAACTGATCGAAGAGCAAGAAAAACGTAAGAAGAGCGAAGTAGGAGCCGCGGCCCAAGCAGAAGCTAGAGCCAAGTATCAAGCAGGTATTATGGATCAAGTGTATGCCGCTCTTGCTAAACTATTCCCTGTTGTAGAGTTTGTAGTAAAAGCATTTACTAAGGTATTCCAGTTTGCTGGAAACGTATATAAGAATATCATTGAGCCTGCTTTTAAAGAGCTATTTGGCGGTATTAAACTGTCTGATATTGTTAAACCTTTTAAAGATTTTTGGGAAGGATTGTTCGGCGGAAGTACAATGAATATGACTGATATCAAAGATAAGATTGTTAATTTTATCAAGCCTATCAGAGATTTTGTTGGTGATATTGTTAAGAGTATTGACTTCAAAGCACTTGGAGAAAGGTTTAGAGAAACCTTTACTAAGGTGTTTAACGCAGTCACTGACCTATGGAAAACATTCAAAGACGCTATGGGCGGCAACGAAGGTATGGCGGCGGCATTTAAAAAGTATTGGGAAATGCTATCTAGTGTAATATCTGATATTGTTGACGGTATTGTTTACGTAGTTAAACTGTTTGTAGCAAGTCCGCTATTTGCCACCTTAAAGAAAATATTCGCAACGTTAGTTGATATTATTAAAAATATTGTAGACGTGATTGTTACTATTGTTAAGAGTCCTATAGGTACGTTCTTAATGAATGCCCTGTTTGATGTGTTTGCTTTCTTAGGCGATATTATCGACGGTATTTTACAAGCAGTCAACGGTGTAATACAAATAGTATCGGGTGTCTTTAAGATACTCACGGGCGACTTTAAAGGCGGTTGGGAAAAGATTAAGAATGGCGTAATAGCAATTCTAAAAGGAATGGTTGACTGGTTCTTATCAATACCTAAGCTGATAGGTAACTTACTTGTCGACGGCCTAGTCCTAGTAGGTAAAGCTCTTGAAGGAATTATTACAAGTGTCATTGATGGCATTAAAGCTATTGCCGGCGGAATATTAAGTTTCTTTAAGAGCAGTGGAGAAAAAGAAGCTGAGAAACAAAAAGTAGAAAATAAAACAGCGCCTGCTCCTACGGCTGCTCAGACTCCAGATCCGGCAAAATGGGCTCACGATGTTTACGTTGGTGACAAACGAAACGGGGATGTTCCTGCTGAGATCAAAGGTAAAGTTCAAGCACTTTTGGACAAGCCACCTCAAGCGTGGATTGACGAAGTTAACAAAAAACAACAAGCTAACAATCAGGCCAAAACAGAAACCAAAGCAGAAACTAAACCTGTTGAGGCACAGAAACCTGCCGCAACCCCTGCTGTAGACTTAAATAACAAAGATGCCGTTGCTGTGTTAAAAGCAATCGCCGACTATCAACGTAGAACAGTTGACGCAGTTAACAACTTAAATGGCAACCTTTATAAGAGAGCATAATACATGTCTTGGAAGAAATATTTTACCCCAGTAGCTAACACCTCTGGACAACTGAGCCCAATTAGTGGCGCAAATAGTTTAATAGGTCCAGGAGCGGCTCGTTCAAATTATAGCTCATATTTGCCGGATGTTTACTCCGGACACCCAAATCGTTTAGAACGTTATCAGCAGTATGATACAATGGATTCTGACTCTGAAGTTAACGCGGCTTTAGATATTTTAGCTGAATTCTGTACACAAACAAATGAAGAAAACGGAACACCATTTGAAATTTTCTTTAAAGATCAAGCCACTCAAACAGAGATTAAAGTTATCTCTAAGTACTTACAACAGTGGACAAAACTAAACAAATTTACAAATCGTATCTTTAAAATTGTTCGTAACAATTTCAAATTTGGCGATAGTTTCTTTGTACGTGACCCTGAAACACTAGCATGGATGTATGTAGATCCTGCTAAAGTTGACCGTATTATTGTTAATGAAAGCGAAGGTAAAAAGCCTGAACAATACATTATTCGTGACTTAAATGTCAACTTCCAAGCATTAACTGTTACAACAATTAATCCTATGAGTAGTAATACCCTAGGCGGAAATAATTTTGGTGTAGGCAATGCGGGCGGCAGTCGCGGCATGGTTGGACAAACTCCTACGTCAAACAATAGTCGTTTTAATAAACAGCAAAATGAACATGCTATTGAAGCAAAACATGTAATTCATCTAAGTTTAAGCGAAGGCTTGGACAATAACTTTCCTTTTGGTAATAGTTTAATGGAAAGCATTTTTAAAGTATACAAACAAAAGGAATTACTTGAAGACTCTATTATTATCTATCGTGTACAACGTGCTCCAGAGCGACGTGTTTTTTATATTGACGTGGGTAATATGCCAAGTCACCTTGCTATGTCTTTTGTTGAGCGTGTTAAAAATGAAGTCAACCAGAGAAGAATCCCTAGCGTTACTGGTGGCGGACAAAGCGTCATTGACGCATCATACAACCCATTAAGTATCAACGAAGACTACTTTTTCCCGCAAACTGCTGAAGGTCGTGGCAGTAAAGTTGAGATCCTACAAGGTGGTCAAAACTTAGGAGAAATTGATGATCTTAGATATTTTACTAATAAGTTGTTTAGGGCTTTACGTATACCTTCAAGTTATCTTCCTACCGGGTCTGACGACGGAGGAAGCAATTTTAATGATGGTCGAGTTGGAACAGCATACATCCAAGAATTAAGATTTAACAAGTATTGCGAACGCTTACAGAGCTTGATGAATGAGCAATTTGACTCAGAATTCAAGTATTATATGCGTGAAAAGGGCATTAACTTTGATCCTAACCTATTTGACTTAAAATTTAATCCTCCACAAAACTTTGCTAGCTATCGTCAAGCAGAAATGGATACAGCTCGTGTAAGCACTTACAGCACGATTGCCGCTATTCCGCATATGAGCAAGCGTTTTGCTCTCAAGCGTTTTATGGGTCTAACACAAGAAGAAATCGCAGAAAACGAACGTATGTGGAAAGAAGAAAACGGCCTAAGCAAAGAAGCTATCGGAGCCGCAAGCGAATTACGTTCAGCAGGAATTACTAGTACAGGCGCCGCTAGCGATTTACAAGGCCTTGAAGATATGTCAGAAACTCCAGACGGAATGATGGATATGGATGATGCGGGCATGGCTCAAGGCGGTGAAGCTGATATGGCAGGTGGCGGCGCTCCACCTGCCCCACCGGCTTAAGATAAATAATTCTATGCTACTCAACGAATTTATATACTTCAACGGCGAAAATCCTGACATGGAGGATGATAAAACTTATGATCCTTTCCATGACAAGAGTGTTCTAACATCTAAAGACTTACGTAAGACTCGCTTAACATTACGTATGATTCACGATTTAAGAAAAGCAGGCGAAGCACGTGAACAAGAGCGCATGGAAGAAACACAATTATTACAGGCTATGTATAAAAACCCTAGTCCAGAGGAAGCCGCGGCAGCTCCGCAATAAAAGTGTAACATAATATTTAGGATACAAAACTAAATATTTTTGACTACATTATCAGAGGACGCAACGTCCAAAAAACTGATTTTACCAAAAACCGCCTGTTTTTGGCCTATTTCACATAACTATATCAGAATGGCTGTAAATATATTCATACGACAGCCTTGCCGCATCTAATTAAGGAGAACTTGCATGTCTACAAAGATGGAACAACTTTTAGACCTTTTAGTAAACGAAGAAATGGATCAAGCTCACGCTTTATTTCATGAGATCGTTGTAGAAAAGTCTAGAACAATTTATGAGAATTTAATTGCTGAAGAAGCAAAAGAAGAAGACGAAGAAGAAGACGAGTCTATGGAAGAAGCTTCTGAAGAAGACGAATCTGAAGATAAAGTTGACGAAGAAACAACATTTGAAATCGGTGGAGAACCAGAAGACGAATTTGGCGGTGACGCATCTGATGATATGATCAGCGGTGTTAGCGATCACGAATTTGGCGGTGATGGTGAAGAAGACGGTGAAATTGGTGGGTTAGGTGGTGATGAGCCAGAAGATGATTCTGAGCGCATCGACGATCTAGAAGACGCACTAGAAGAATTAAAAATGGAATTCGAAAAGCTAATGGCCGGAGAAGCTGATGAACCAGAACACGCTGATATGTTTGGCGATGAAGATGGTGAAGAAGGCGACGACGCTGATGGCGAAGAGCCAGATTTTGGTAGCGAAGACGACGAAGAAGACGACGAAGAAGACGAAGGCATGGAAGAGCGTATGCTTACCCGTGAATACGTTGAGAAAGTTGGTAACGACTGGGAAAAGAATAGCATGAAGACACAAGGCCAATACTTAGGTGCTGGTACTGGTGAAAAACAAAGTGCTCCTGTAGAAGGCCGTAGCCCAGTTAGCTCTGGTAAAGGCAAGCCAACAACAGGCGCAACAGCACACAACATTTTATCAAACACTAAAGGTGTTGGCGAAATGAGCGGTACAAGTCCTAACGCAGACAAAGGCTCACGTGGTCTAGTTGGCGCTACAAAGGGCGAGTTTACTGACGGTGTTACTGTTAACAAGAACGGTTCTACAACTGGCGTTAAGAAATTAACTAAAGTTGGCGCAGGTTACCCAGGTAACAACAAGACAGCAGGTCCAGTTGGTTCTGGAACAGGCGACAAAGCTGGTCAAACTAGCGTTGGTCAAGTTAAGAGCCCATTAAACGGCGCACCTAATCGTAACGCTTAATAGAGAAATAGATGAGACAACAATCCTATCTAAGAGAACATTTAACCTTTGATCAGGCTCGTGTAGAATTACAAGAGTCTGAAGATAAGAATGGCAAAAACCTTTATTTGAAGGGCATTGCCATTCAAGGTGGTGTTCGCAACGCTAACCAACGTGTTTATCCTGTAGACGAAATTGCTAACGCAGTTAAAACTCTAAATGATCAAATAGTTAATGGTTATAGCGTGTTAGGTGAAGTTGACCATCCAGATGACTTAAAAGTAAATTTAGATCGTGTTTCCCATATGATTACAGAGATGTGGATGGACGGTCCTAATGGATATGGGAAGATGAAAATTCTTCCTACCCCGATGGGCAACTTAGTACGTACTATGCTTGAAAGCGGTGTAAAACTTGGTGTTAGTTCTAGAGGTAGCGGAAACGTTAGTGAAGGTTCTGGCCATGTATCCGATTTTGAGATTATTACTGTAGATATTGTTGCACAACCTAGTGCGCCGGGAGCTTATCCTACACCAGTGTATGAACATCTTATGAATAATAAAGGTGGTTATTATGCTTGGAGGGTTGCGCAAGAGGTAAAAGAAGATCCGAAAGCCCAGAAGTATCTTAAGGAATCAATGCTTAAGATAATTCAAGGTCTAAAATAAGGAGAAAGAGTGATGTTGGACGCATTCAAACAATTAGTAGAAAGTGGCGTGATGTCAGAACAAGTTGGTTCTGAGATTCAAGTTGCGTTCGAAAGTAAAATTCAAGAAAACCGCGACCAAGTCACCGCTGAACTACGTGAAGAGTTTGCTCAAAAGTATGCGCACGATAAGGCGCAAATGGTTGAGTCACTTGATAACATGATCGGCGAGCGATTGGCCGCAGAGATGGCTGAACTTGTTGAAGATAAGAAAGCGTTAGCGGAAGCTAAAGTTGCTTACCACAACAAGATGGCAAGTGATGCTAAAGTAATGGAAGCATTTGTCATTCGTCAGCTAGGTAAAGAACTAGGAGAATTCCAAAGTGACCGTCAAAAAGTTGCTGAGAATTTTTCTAAGTTAGAGCAATTCATTGTAAGTGCTCTAGCAAAAGAAATCAACGAATTTGCTGTTGACAAGCGTGATTTAGCTGAAGCGAAAGTTAAGCTAGTACGTGAAGCTAAGAGTAAGTTCGAAGAAGTAAAAACGCAATTCATCAAGCGCAGTGCAAAAGTTGTAGAAGCAAGCATTACAAAACATTTGAAATCAGAAATGAGCCAGCTCAAAGAAGATATCGAATCTGCTCGCAAAAACGCTTTTGGACGCCGTTTATTCGAAGCGTTTGCTACAGAATTTAGTTCTAGCTATCTAAACGAAAAATCTGAAACATCTAAACTGTTAAAGGTTATCGAGAAGAAAGATCAAGAACTAGCAGAAGCAAAAGCTGTTGTTACAGAGAAGGCAAAACTAGTAGAATCTAAAGAGCGCGAAATTCGTGTTACTAAAGATCTAATGGAACGCCGTCAAGTAATGGCAGAACTAATGGCACCACTAAGTGCTGAGAAGAAATCAGTTATGAAAGATTTGCTTGAGTCTGTACAGACCGCAAAGTTACATACTGCGTTCGACAAATACCTACCCGCAGTAATGGAAGGCGATGTAAAGAAAGTTGTTAAAGCGGAAGCTAAGACAACATTGACAGAAGGTACCGAGGTAACTGGGGACCGTGAAGTTAAACAAAGCCAGGTAGGCTTAGATAACATTTTAGATATCCGCAAATTAGCGGGACTAAAATAATTATAATTCAAGGAGACACTAAATGTCACAATTATTAAATGAAAGATGGTCAGAGACCAAAGACGCTCTGCTTGAAGGCCTATCAGGTACACGCAAAGCATCTATGAACGTTTGCCTAGAAAATACTCGCAAGTATTTGGCTGAAAGTGCAACTAGCGGAGCTACAAGCTCTGGAAATATCGCTACACTAAACCGTGTGATTCTTCCAGTAATCCGTCGTGTTATGCCAACAGTTATTGCTAACGAAATTATTGGCGTTCAACCAATGACAGGTCCAGTTGGACAAATTCATACTCTACGTGTTCGTTATGCTGATAGCTCAAACGAAGTTGTAGCAGGTGAAGAAGCACTAAGCCCATTCAAGATCGCTCAAGCATATTCTGGTAACGACAATGCGTCTACACCAAAAGCTGCCGCAACAAGCTCACTTGAAGGTACACCAGGTAAGCGTATGAGCATTCAAATCTTGAAAGCTAGCGTTGAAGCTAAGTCTCGTAAACTAAGCGCACGTTGGACTTTTGAGGCTGCACAAGACGCACAAGCTCAACAAGGTATTGATATCGAAGCAGAAATCATGGCCGCTCTAGCTCAAGAAATTACAGCTGAAATCGACCAAGAAATCCTAGCTTCTTTACGTGCTTTAGCATCAGTAGAATTAACATACGACCAAGCATTAGTATCTGGTACAGCTACATTCGTTGGTGACGAACATGCCGCTTTAGCGATCATGATCAACCGCGTTGCTAACTTGATTGCTCAACGTACACGTCGTGGTTCTGCTAACTGGGCAGTTATTTCTAACCAAGCTCTAACATTGTTACAATCTGCTACTACAAGCGCATTTGCTCGTACAACAGAAGGTACATTTGAAGCTCCTACAAACACAAAATTTGTTGGTACACTAAACAACAGCATGCGTGTTTATGTTGACGCTTATAAGAGCGATACAGATGACCAAAACCAAATCCTTATTGGATACAAAGGTGCTAGCGAGGCAGATGCTGCAGCGTTCTATTGCCCTTATATTCCTCTAATGTCTTCTGGTGTTGTTCTAGATCCAGCAACATTTGAGCCAGTAGTTGGCTTCCTAACACGTTACGGATATTTAGAGTTAAGCAATACTGCTTCTTCTCTAGGTAACGCCGCTGACTACCTAGGAAAAGTTGCTATTACTAGCGCAAACGTTTCTTATCAGTAATCTTTAATTAGATACAAAAGGCAAGAAAAGGACTCTTCGGAGTCCTTTTTCTATGGCTACTATAAATATAACTGTTCGCTCTTAAATGAGAGTTTATGAGGTTACCCAACCTACGTAGGCCTAGAACGCCATAATAAAGGAGAAAAAACATGGGACGTCCCTTAAAACAGAGATTTTTCACACGAAGCGGTAAAGAAGCTTCTGATACAGTAAAATATGAAGGTGTTACAGTATCTATCAATGCTAATGGTACAGGTTATTCTACTGGTGCTGTAGCAACATTTTCAGCACCTCAAGATCCAGCTGGTACAACAGCAACATTAGGATTAACAATTACTCCAGCAGGTGGAATTACTGCCGCTAGTATTACTAACGTTGGTGCTGGTTATAATGCCGCTCCAACAGTAACATTAACTCCAGCACCAACACAAAGCAATACAGCAATAGCTACTTCAAGTAGTTTTACATTGACTAATGTAAGCGGTGTAAATGGTATCTATCCTGGTATGCAAGTTACTGGATGGGCTGGACTTAGTTTAACTACACACGTTGCTAGCGTTGGAACAAGCACTATTACTCTTGACAAAGCTATTAGTGTTTCCGGCGGATCAACAGGTACTAACGTAGCATTTACATATACAGATACAGGTACTGGTGCTACATTTACTGTTGGTTTAACAGCAGTTGAAGTTCTTCCAAACAGTATTCAAATGACTGCTTATATTACAACAGGTTCTAGCGCAGTTACTTCTGCTATTATCAAGCAAGAAGGCGCACGTAGCTATCTAGTTGAAAACAACCAAGGTCGTAGTCGTGTTAAATTGGCATGTACTGACGCATTAACAGCAGGTACAGCTAAAGTTATCGCTACTGATTCAGCAGGTGCTACATATTTTGTTAAGAAATTTAACTCTCATAAAGTTACTTTAGTTAACAGAACAAGTACAAGTTCAGCAGTTGTTGTAACAACAACAGATGTTGCTCCAATTGGTACAAGCGCAACGATTTATACATCGGGTGTTGCTCGTTGGACAACAGGCACAGCATATACATACTGGGAAAATACCGGTTCAGTTTATGCCAAAGCTATTCCAGTTGTTTCAATCGCAACTAACGCAACCTAATAGTCGTAGACTTACAAAAGGGCTCTTTGGAGCCCTTTTTTGTTGGTAAATACAAGCTATGTCAACTCCTTCAAATTGGTTCGCTCCTACTACAATAACACAAGACTTTACAGATAGTCCACCTTATATCCCATGGCAAGGTATTACTGGAAATTTAGAATTTCCTTTGACCACTAGTCAAGATCTAATACATATCGCAAATAGTGGAGGTCCAGGACCTGCTATGACCGATATTAGACAAAAAACTACGTGTTTGTATCTTACAGGATTTAATTTAACTAATGTTCCAGCAACATTGTCTGGAGTAGAATTAACATTAAACATACAAAGAAATGGCAGAATAGCCGACGCCGAAGTATTTTTGTGTCATAACGGAAATCAAATAGGCTCTAGTCAAGTTAATTACAGCGCAGACATAGAAGATCACTTACTATATTTTAATGTAAATGATTATGGCGGAGATGGAAATGCTTGGGGTGTTAATTTAACTCCTGAATTATTACAAGATCCTACTTTTGGAGTTAGTTTAAGATTCCAAAGTCATCCTTTTTATCCTCATAGATGTGGTTGCCGTTTATACGGAATAGCATTACGTTACTTCTACGCATAAATATTACTAAAGGAAACTTTCATGACAGATGTTGTACGCTTACCCGGTGATTACTTAGTAGTAACGAAAACAAACGGAACTATTACCCTTGACACGACTGGTCAAAGTGGGGCTGCGGGAACCGGTACAGTTGTTATTAAAGGCAATTTAGATGTACAAGGTATACAAACAGTAGTTGAATCAACAACTACTATTATGAAAGATAGTATTCTTGTTTTAAACAGCGGTCAACAACCTACAGGTTCAGAAGCCGCACAAGTTAATAATATTGACAATACTGGTCCTGATCAATTTAGATCTGGTTTTGTTATTGATAGAGGTTTTGGAACAGGACTTAACGGAACAAGAGCATCGTTCTTATGGGATGATGCGAAACAAGGATTCTTTGTCGAAGTTAATAATGCTCCGGCATATTCTTATTCAGGTGGATTAAGATTAGATACTACTAATTTACCCGAAGCATATTATATTAATGGTAGACCAAGATTTACTTTATCTGGAGTAGAAACTCCTAACGCAATTTTAAGCATCAATCACGAATCTACAACAAGTGACTACGCATCTTATTTAGAAGCCGACGGTGTTGATAACGATATCCCTAACAAAGCATACGTTGACGGTAAATTTCAAAATACATCTGTAAGTATTGCTACAACTGCAACATCTTTAAGAAATTTTAATAGCTTTGTTACTATTACTGATTCTGCGTTAGGCGGAGGTGGCGTTATATCATTCTTTATCGACGACTATCTACAAATGCAAATTGAACAAGATAGTGTACAGATGGCAGGATTAGGTGTTGTAGGAACTTCTTTATCTACAGT
>Ga0214170_1000543_pt1 | contig 12688 bp, 29 predicted proteins | sample TroBogEpilimnion_2_FD_153008 | JGI IMG/M metagenome (GOLD analysis project Ga0214170, IMG submission 153008) | Freshwater microbial communities from Trout Bog Lake, WI - 27JUN2007 epilimnion | ecosystem: Environmental > Aquatic > Freshwater > Lake > Epilimnion/Euphotic zone | place: Trout Bog... | reverse complement strand
AGTCGGTGGTGGTGGCGGTTGTGCTGTCATTACCAGTAGCAATAACCGAACCATCACAGGCGGTGCTGGTGGTTCTGGTTTATATGCTGGCGGTGCCGGTGGAACTTATACTGGAACTAGCGGTTCAATTTATGCAGGAAGTGGCGGTGGCGGTGGTGGTTTCTTAGCCGCAGGAACTGCGGGAACTTCTGGCGGCTCATCTACTATTGGCGGTACTGGCGGTGCTGGCGGTGGCGGTGGCGGTGGTAACTATAACCAAAACTCAACAGGTTCCCCAACCAACGGTGCTGGCGGTACTGGTTGCATCTTGCTTTATTACTAAGAGAGGGAATTATTATGAAATACGAATATAAATGCGATAAATGCGGTAGTGATTACTCTGAAACAAGAGAATTAGATCATCCGCAATGGTTCACTCAATGCATCTGTGGTGGAAATTATGTCCAAGTCGGCGAACCTGTCGTAGTCAATCCTGATGTATTAAACCCCAAAACTGTTGAGTCTGAATCAACTCCTGCGGCGGAAGCGCCAACTACCTCGACAGATACAACACCTAGCAAGTAACCTACGGGTATGGCTACCCAATATCGTTACCTGCTCGCTGATGTATTAACCAACTCGATTATTGCTGAACTGTCTTTAACAAATGTTAATTTCACTCAGCAATTAAATGCGGCTGGAACTTTCACGGGAGATCTCTTACTTTCTGGTGTAAATAGCGCAGGACTAAATGTTCTCAACTCTACGATTCCGGGGCGTTGCGCCGTATATGTAGATCGTTCTGGTGTTCTTGTATGGGGCGGAATTATCTGGGCTAGAGAATACGATTCGGCTTCTCAAAACTTAAAGATTACGGCGCGTGAGTTCGAGTCATACTTTGAGCGCAGAAGAATCACCTCGACTCTCTCCTACACAAACCAAGATCAATTAACGATTGCCGAATCTTTAATCCAAACCGCACAGGCAGTTCCGTATGGAAATATCGGAGTCATAATCCCTTCTACAACCTCGGGTGTAGTGATTGGTTCGCAGGTCTATTACTCCTACGAGTTCAAGACTTATTTCAATGCGCTTTCTGATCTGGCTAAAAACAACAACGGGTTCGATTTCAACATCAAAGTTGCTTACGATGGCGATGGAAACCCTACAAAAACCCTTCAACTTGGCTACCCACGACTAGGTAATACCTACTCCGCAACTTCGGCTACTGTGCCAACCTTTATTTTGCCAGCCGGAAATATCGTTCAGTATAAATACACCGAGGATGGAACTAAAGCCGTCAATACTGTTTACGCCACGGGTGCGGGTTCTAACGAGGCGAAACTGATTGCTACGGGAACAGATGCCACCAAGACTGCTAACGGATGGCCACTCCTAGAGGATTCCACCAATTACTCTAACATCACCGACTCCACGCTTTTGCTTGGTCTGGCTAATGGTCAAGCCCTAGCCGCCTCTTATCCACCGCAAACTTTGCAGATCGTTGCGCCGCCTTTCGTTGATCCGATCTTTGGTACTTACAATCTCGGAGATCAAGCCCGCGTTGTTATTACCGATCCGTTCTATCCAAACGAGTTCGATGGCAATTACCGCATCATCGGACTCAATGTAAGCCCGGGCGAAAAAGGTCCGGAGCGCGTAACCTTGACCCTGACTTCGACAACGAACTGAGGTAATTAATGCCATATGTTAATTTTCCACCTGCTCTGCGTGATCTTTTTACTAGCCTCGATAACCGCATAAACAAATTGGAAACTGCTGGTCGTTTTACAGTTCCGGTGGTTGCTACTGATCCGACTAATACTCGCAAAGGTGATATGTGGCTTAACTCGACAACTAACACTCTAAAAATTGTCGATAGCGTTGGTACAATTAGAACTATTACCCTCGTCTAACCATTCATCCGTAAGGTGCAAATATGTTCTGGAATAACGCTAACACGATAACCAACGCAGTCTGGGCATTTCTTGAGAGCGTAATTATTATTGGAGCACCGATTTTCTGGATTAACAAAAAGTTCAACAAGATGGATAAGCGACTCGACAAGATTGAATATCAGATGTACGAAAATGGTGGGGGATCTATTAAGGATCAACTCAACCGCCAAGATGTCGCCCTGCACGAATTGCAGGTCAATCAAGCCGTAATCAAAACCAAACTCGATATCTAATGAATGCTCACGATCAAGGCATTACAAATAATTATGTGGTGCATTACCCACCGCACGAACCTCGGGAAAAAGATCCGCACTACAAAGATTTTAACGCTTACCGCCGCGCCACAAAAGATACGGCTAAGTGCGCAATCGGAGATCATAGAAACGACTTCTCGGAATGTGCTGGCGGACTAGAACTACACCACGCTCATATTGAGTTCTCCCTGCAAAATGGGGTCGATCTTAAATGGCTCGAAACTGACTATCCGGGTGTCAGCAATCCCGATGAGGTTGGCAAGTGGGTAGAATCAGGAGCGAATCTTTTATGGCTCTGCGAAAAACACCATAGGGGAGTCGGCGGAATCCACCACGCTTCGGCTAGTGATTTCGAAGCAGAAAAATATGTTCGCAACCTAATAGGAAAGAGAGAAAAAGATGGCAAAACTAAATCTCAAGATAACGGCTAAGGAAAAAGCATTACTCGAGCATTATGCGTACGGCATCGTTGCCGCTGGATACGGCGCGTACCAACTCGATCACAACGCATCAGTAAGCAAGATCATTACCGAGGCACTCGTAGGTGGATTACTTGCCCCGCTTTTGGCTCGCGTAAATCCAAATTCACTTGTAAATAAGATTACAAAGGAAACTGGGGCACCTGCTCCATTAGTAACGCAAGCCGTTACTACCGCACTTGCAGATGCTAATAAAGTTGTAGAGGCTGAATCTGCCAAGTAGCCTTTACTAAGCGAAACCCGCCGATAATGCCTCCCAAGAGGTTTTCCCTTACGGGATAGGTGGGTTTTCGTATTTCGGTACAATTAGAAGATGGCTAACGCTCTCGACATCGTAACAACCGCTCAAAAGCAGGTCGGTTTTTATGGTGGCACGACCGACGCCAATCCTTACGGCGAATGGTATGGAGTTCCTAACGAGCCGTGGTGTGCAATGTTCGTTTCGTGGGTGTTCGCGCAAAATAATCTTTCACACCTAGTAGCCGCTCAAACTCCTAAAGGGTTCTCGTATTGCCCATCTGGTCTGGCTTGGTTTCAGCAACGCAAAGGCGTAGTCGATAAATACTCTGGCAAGCCCGGTGATCTTGTTTTCTTTTCGTGGGCTGGCAATGGAATCGCCGACCATGTTGAGATCGTGGTAAATGCTTCCCGAGATGGAATTACAACGATCGGTGGCAATACTGGTCCAGAGCATATGACCGATGCCTCGCAGTATGACGGACACGGAGTTTATCTACGGCACAGAGCGTATCTGTATGTGCTGGCGATTGTGCGCCCTGACTACGAAGCGGATCTCAAGCCAACCACCTCTCTAGGCACTAACAAGCCTTTAGCCGCCGGAACCGCCGCCGTAACCGCCTTAGGGGCTGGTGGAGTGGCTATGCACCAAACTGCTACACCCGCCACAACAAAACCGCTCGTAGTGGCATCTGCGCCCGCTTTTAAGGCATCGGATCTGGTAGTGGGCAAGAAAACTGCCGCCGAGTTATTAGTTGAGAAGGCTCTATTCAATGCTGGCTTGATTCCTGCTGTAGCCCAAAACTCGACTTTCACCGCCGCCGATCTTGCCGCTATTAAGTTGTATCAAAAGAAAGTGGGGTTACCGGTGACGGGAAAAATCGACCAAGTGACCTACGCCTTACTCGCAAAGGGGATCCAATGATTCGCGTACCGATAACTAACCCGAAGGCGATTGCTTTGGGGAGTGCCGGCTTTATGGCGGCGTGGGCAAACTGCAACTATGCCCTAGATGCTCACCACCTGATTGTTGCCGCAGGTGCGGCTTTGGCTGGCAGTTCAGTTCCGCATAATCCCGTATCCAGCCCTAATGTCCAGCCTGAATCCCACATCGTTACCCCGTATGTGAACAATGTCCAATGATTTATTTCTGGGTTTTCCTCGGCGTGTTGTTGCTTGCATTGGTTGCCTTGTTGTAGGCTGAGATTCTTAGGCTAAATGGTCTAAGGGCGTGAAAGACAAACACAACTAAATAATCGCATTCGAGAGTGCTATCAAGAATGCAAACGGAGAGCCGCCTCTTGTGACCCTAAAAATCACTTGCCGCGGCTCTTTTCGTTGGGCGTGTCTATTCGCTTCTCCAGATTTTTCTCGGTACGCTTCTCCCTAAAGGGGGCAAACTATGGCACTAGCCGATTCCATTGAAAAACACACATTCAAATCAGAAAACAAATGTACGCTGGCGATAATCATTGAAATGTTGAAACCTAATGACCGGACTGTCTTACTTGAATCCATCGCTAAAGGTTTACCAACAACAACTTTGGTCGCGGCACTTCGTTCTGAGGGTTATCAAATAGCCGAGGCAACTTTCCAGAATCACAGAAACGGAAAGTGCAAATGCCCCGCAACCGAGTAGAGGAAATCCTTGCCGAACGCCTCGGTGAATACGGAGATGCGTTTACTGAGTTCACCGCTATTGGTCGCGTGTGGGCTGGCTTTCTTAAATTAGAGGATGACATTCCTGCGTATCAAGTTGCGTTAATGATGGATGCGCTGAAATCTGTTCGCCTTTTTCATAACCCGTACAAGGATGATTCGTGGCTCGATAAAGAGGGCTATACAAAACACGGCAAAACAATTATGGGGATCGAATGAGCCTCGCCGATCGCTTGAATGAGTTACCGGAAGGGATCGAGTCGAAAGATGTTGTCGAACTTCGTAAAGCACTTATGCGTGTGCAAAAACAACTCTTACAAGCAAAAGATCGCACCGAACAACTGGTTCAAGTCACGCACCAAGCCGCGTACGATGCAGTTTTGGGATTGGGTGAGATTAAACCAGTACCAGAACGACCTCTACCAAAAGGAAAGAAAAAAACTGAGGTCGCGCTCTGGCATATGACCGACTGGCAGGGTGCTAAAAAAACTACTTCGTACAACTCCGAAATTATGTCCAAGCGTGTGATGCAGTTCGCCGAGAAAGCAGTTGCGATCACCGACATTATGCGAGCGGATCATCCTGTAAATGAGTGCGTGATTATGTTCGGCGGAGATATGGTCGAAGGACTTTTTAACTTCCCGTCACAGGCTTTCGAGATCGACTCAACTTTATTCGAGCAATATGTAAATGTCAGCAAACTTTGCGTTGATGTTGTGCGTTATGCGCTCGCTAATTATTCTAAAGTGACTGTCGTACCGGAATGGGGAAATCACGGGCGTATTGGATCGAAGCGCGACAATGTGCCTCGCTCTGATAACTTCGACCGAATGTGTTACGAATTGGCACGACAACTTCTCGCAGGAGAAAAGCGTTTAACTTGGCAGGAATGCCCAGAGGATATTCAGCGCGTTGAGATTGGCAACTATCGTGCACTTTTAATTCACGGAGATGAGGTTGGTCGTAATGGATTCGCAAGCCCCGGTGCCATTGTGCAACACGCAAATAGATGGAGGTCAGGATCGTATCCGTGGGAATTCAGAGATGTGTACATCGGTCACTATCACACTCACGCAGAGTGGGCAATGGCAAATGGTCAAGGCTCGGTCTATCAAACGGGGAGCACGGAAAGTGACAATCGTTACGCGGGAGTTATGTTGGCAGCCAGCGCAACACCATCACAACGATTGCATTTCGTTGATCCCGCCAAAGGCAGAGTGACTGCCGCTTACAAGGTATGGCTTGACTAATGACTACGCTCGTCGGTGTTCAGGGTGATGGTTGGTGCGTGTTAGGTGCTGACTCGAAAGCAAGCGACATCGATGGTTCGTATATTTATATGCGCGACTCAAAAATCTTTGCCAATGGTCCGGTTCTAATTGCTGGATCAGGTGCGGTAAGAGGACTCAACATTCTCGAATATGGATGGACTGCCCCGCGTTATCGTGGAACGCCCGAGAGTTATATGACGCGACTTTTCATTCCTGCACTTCGTAAGAAACTAATCGAGTCCGGTGCGGAGTGGAAAAAAGAGGACGAAACTGTACGGCACGATAACGATTTACTGGTTGCCGTTAAGGGTCGCATATTTAAGATCGCAGACGATTATTCTTGGGAAACTTCTATCAGCCGTTTATATCGTGCAGGTAGTGGTGGCGATTATGCTCTCGGGGCTTTGGTTGCTCTCGGTGGGGAAAATGTTGCTACTTGGCGAGAGGCTGATCTACTGACTAGGAAAGCCATATCCGCCGCTATTGAGTGCGACAATTTTTCTGGCGGAGAGATCCGGACTTTTACCCAGTTCGCTTAATCCTCGTCAAGATCGTCAATATCAAGTGGCAAGCCGTGAGCGGTGATGTCGATTTCTTGATTCTTAGCCGCCATCAAGCCTGTCACGAATAGAGTGCTGGCTCGATTGACCACATCGTCGATCTGGTCTGGGTACTTGATGTCAGCCTCGACCATGACGGCTAGGCTCCACAGGCTAATCTGGACTCGAATCATAGGTCAATCCTCGCATAAATTGGTCTGGCGTGTCGCTTTGGGGGTACTAGACAGGTCGGGATCCTCGATATAGATTATGCCTATCAGATCCGAGAGAACGGATCCCAAACGAAAGGCAGTAAAAATGAGCACTACTTTCTACCCAGTAACAGATGCAGAACTAATTGCCTTGTTCGGCAATATGAATTGCGGTATGAAATATAAGTACGAAGTAATTTTTCAAGATAAATACTCACGCGAGCATCTTGCAGTCAAAGTTGTGCAAGCCGATAACAAAGTTGAAGCAACAAAATTCGCTCGTGAATATGGCGTTCGTTTCCAAAATGCAAATGTAGTCTCCGTTTCACGATTGGAGGCATAAAAGTGATCACCACAACAAAACTTACAGAAGGCGCACACATTGGTTGGTTCAATAGTGGTGCGATGAACTCTTGCAATATGTGTGGTCGCAAACTTGGCAAGAATCCTTACTTCGTTCATCTTTCAATCGATGGAACGCTTCTCCCTATTGGTGCCGAAGATTCTGAATCTCAAGGATATTGGGAGATCGGTAGCGAGTGTGCAAAGAAAATTGAGCCAAACCTACTTTCTAAAAAGGCAGGTGCATAAAATGGCTATACCTACAAATTATCTTTTAACTGATGCAGATTTAATTGCATCGTTTAGTGACTCTCAAATTGCTCGCCGTCAGTATGAAGTTTTCTTTAGTAATGACTTCTCAAAAAGTAACAACATGATGGTGTGGGCAGATAATAAAAAAGAAGCAAACCGAATCGCTCGTGAATATGCCGCGCGAATCCTGCAACGCAAGTTTCAAGCAATTTTAATCGTAGCGTAATAACCAACAACTAACGGAAGGCAAATAAAATGGCAGGTCGTTTTAACTTAGAGGATTACGACACGGTCGAATCCCGTATTAAAAAGTTCTGGGAGCAATTTCCGAACGGGCGTATTCACACTCAGATTATGCACAACGATGGATCTCGATTCATTGTGCAAGCGTGGGTTTATACAGACCGCGAAGATGATCGCTCCGTGACAAGTGGAATGGCTGAGGAAATTGTCGGCTCGTCTATGGTCACAAAAACTTCTGCGCTTGAAGTCTGCGAAACTTCTGCGATTGGTCGTGCTTTGGCTAACTTCATCTTCTCTGGAAATAAACGACCATCTCGTGAGGAAATGGAAAAGGTCGAGCGTTATGAAAATAACACACGCAAGACACCGCTTTATGCCGTAAGAACTCTTACACCAGAGGAACTTGAAAGACTGGAAAAGATCCTCGACATCATCCAAGAAACAAATGAAGTGGATGCTCTGCGCAAGATCTGGGCAGACGAAAAGGATTTTTTGGATTCAAAAGTTCGAGGCACGACAATTAAGGATGCGCTCAATAAGAGAGTGCAGGAGTTATCGTGAAGCAGACTTCAATAGATGCTCGAGCAAAGATTGAGCCAAAGATCGGAACGCTTCGCCGAAAGGTGTACGAACTTTTTATCAACAGAGAAATGAGCGGACTAACCGATCAAGAAATTGAGAAGTATCTACACCTCGACGGAAATACTGTACGACCTATTCGTGGCTCGTTGGTTACGGATGGATTTATTATCGACTCAGGAATCACACGACCTAATGCAAAGGGAAACCAATGCATCGTATGGCGATATGCCGAGAATGGAATGATGCTATGAAACTCTTTTGCAATAAAAATCATTGGGAAATCAAAAATGGCAAACTTATCCTTAATGCCGATACCGATGAAAAACTTGCCGAGCAACTGACAAAGATGATGGCTCGACTCGAGGCAGAAGTTCGACTCGATATTTACGATCAGATATGCGCTCTCGATTTCACTACAAATAAAAAGCAGATCGTTAAGAGTGGCATAGAAAATGTTGCGCTACAGGTTCAAGATATGTGCGCGCAGATCGTATTGGGTGAGAATAAATGAGTGTCGTAACTCCTATGCAAGTCGAGGCGCGCTTAAAGGATCTCAGCAAACTAATTGACGAAGCGCACGATGACCTAGTGGATACTGAGTCGCTTTATCAGCAACACAAAGCAGATTACGAAATCGCTATGGCTCGAACCCGCCTTGAACTTTCGCAGAAGTCATCTCCGACTGGAAAGAATTACACAGTCGGCGAACGCGAAGATATGGCACTCGTACAGAATGCTGAAATGCACAAGATCGTTGCGATGGATGAAGCGATTGTGAAGGCTAACCGCGCAAATGTGGCTCGCCTTCGTGTTCAGGTGGATATTGCTCGCTCAATCGGAACTTCGGTTCGTACTGGAATGGAACTCTAAAAGTGGAAATCAAGAAAATGTTGATCGGCGCATTAGCCGGACACGATGAGCAACGCGACAGGTCGCTACAGGTTGATATTGGTCCGTCATCAGTAGGTGACTGCAAGCGCAGGGTTTTTTACAATCTTACGCAAGCACCAAAGATTAACCCAACGGACAAACTTGCCGCGATTATGGGAACCTTTATTCACTCCGGAATTGCCGAGGCTATTAAGCGCGAGGATCCGTTCGGCGATAATTTTATGATCGAGCAGGAGTTCAAGGTCGATGGGTTGAGAGGTCATGTGGATCTTTATATTAAAGATCGCAAGCAAATCGTGGACTGGAAAACTACTAAAAAGAAATCACTCCGTTACTTCCCTTCGTTGCAACAACGAATGCAGGTGCAACTCTATGGATACCTCGTCAGTCAGAATGGCTACCCAGTAGAAACAGTTTCGCTGGTAGCAATCTCTCGCGATGGTGAGTCTGAGGATGTAAGAGAACACACCGAGCCGTACGATCCTGAGATGGCACAACAAGGGCTTGATTGGATCGCAGAAATTAACGAGATGGTGGCAAATGGTGAAGTGCCGGAGCCAGAAAAAGATCTCTATTTCTGCAGATCATATTGCTCTTACTACGATGCGACAGGAGTAAATGGATGCCCGTCGAAAGCGAAGTAAAAAAGATCTCGGTCAAAGCCGCAACGATTCGTTATGGGGTTACCCAGAGAACGATCTTTCGTTGGATTGAGAAGTACGAGATTCACCGATTCGATGATGGTTTTTACAACCGCGATCAACTAGATGCTCTCGTTTCCAGTTACGAAAATCCCGATTATCAGGATGTCGACTGGGATCGAGCCGCCTGTATGGATCTGCCACTTAACTTTTTTTACCGAGTGGAGGAGCGAGGCAATGCAAAACTCATTAACTTCGATTTATTTCGATCGATCTGTGCGCCTTGCCCTATCTGGGCTCAATGCTTAGGGTATGCAACACATCACGAAAATTACGGAGTGTGGGGTGGAATGACTACCGAAGAAAGGCAGTCGTTACTGACTAACAAGAAATCCGCAGTAAGGCATAAAGTGATTAAGGATTTTGAGCAACACGGAATTAGCAAGGAAATGATCCTTCAAGCGATTGGGAAAAAATGAGTTCGTTGCCGTACATGCAACTATATGTGAGCGACTATCTTGCGGATACCGCTCATCTAAACGCCGCACAAAATGGTGCGTATCTCCTGCTACTTATGAACTACTGGCAACGAGGCAAGCCGTTAGACAACACCGGTGATCGACTTGCGTATGTTGCTCGTATGAGTCCCGAAGAATGGGAGGATAATAAGGAAATCCTTGCCGAGTTTTTCTGGATCGATGGGGATGTCTGGACTCACGCACGGGTCGAAAATGATCTGGCAAAAGTTCGTGAGAAGTCCGAACAATCTTCAAATGCTGGTCGCAAGTCTGCGATGGCAAGAGCGTTGAACGAAAATCCAACGGGCGTTGAACGAGCGTTGAACCATAAAGATAAAGATAAAGATAAAGATAAAGATAAAGAATCTATCTCGTTCGACATATTTTGGAATGTTTATCCGATCAAGGTCGGCAAGGCTACTGCGATGCGTTCTTGGTTGAAAGCAATTAAGCGTGGAACCGCAGAAGTGATTATCGAAGGGGCTAAGAGATACGCGGAGGATCCAAACCGAGATCCTGCCTTTACTGCTCATCCTTCGACTTGGTTGAATGGCGATCGTTGGCTGGATTCCCCGCTACCGCAAAAAAAGGTTCAGAACGGGTTTAGAGCGATCGAAAGCACCCCGACCATAGTTCCACCTAAGTTCAACCCCGACGAGTTCCCAGAAGCGGCTCCAATCCCCGATTCCGTTAAGGCGATCTTGGATGGAATCCGGCGCAATCCGTAAGTAATCTGTTACCATTATCGTAAGCATTACGAACCGAGAGGGGAAGTTATGACTATCGTTACACCAGACAAAGTTCAGTTCGGCGATGTGGTTTCCGTCAATGGGGAATCTATGATCGTCAAAGATATCGAAGGTCCGGATCATACGGGCACTTACGACTTCTATCTGACCGCTGGCGAAAAGGTAGTGCATAAGGTCATCAACGACTCCGTTGCATTAGTCCGCTAGTATTCCTCGGATGATCTCTTTTAGTTGCGAGGGCACACCCGTGCCACAAGGCTCGATGAAGGTCATCAACGGACACATACTTCACTCGCAAGGTTCTGCCCTTGCGGTGTGGCGTTCCACGGTTGCCTTATCGGCGAGGTTCGCTGGGGCAAAGCCTGTCGATGGGGCAATCGGGATCGAGATTGTATTTCGGGTCAAGCGACCAAAAACAGTCAAACGGGATTACCCAACAGTCGCTCCGGATCTCGACAAATATATTCGAGGGGTACTGGATGCCCTGACTGGGATCGGCTACCAAGATGATTCTCAGGTGATAGACATTAAGGCGGAAAAAGTCTATTCGGACAGTCCGGGGGCGGACATAAAGATTTTTCAGAAATAGTGGCGTGTCGCTTGTAATCTATCGGGCAACACTTTAGATTTCTCTTAACAGGGCAGAAAGCCCCCAAGAGAAAGAAGGCAAGCAAATGCAAGTTACACGAATCTCAACAACCGACACCGCGAAGTTGATTCGTAAGGAACTCAAGCACTATTTTCCTGCAACTAAGTTTTCTGTACGCTCGAATTCATATTCTGGTGGATCTTCAATCAACATTTCTTGGTTCGATGGACCGATGCAAAACGAAGTGGATGCTATTGCAAAGCGTTTCGAGGGTGCATCGTTTGATGGCATGACAGATATGAAGGATTACAAGAATTCGTTCGTGATTCTCGAAGGTTCAACACTTCCAGTTGAGGTTCACTACGGAGCGGATTTCGTTTTCACAAATCGCGATATGTCTGCGGAATACAAGGCAGAACTGATTGCTAAGTTCGAAGAAATCTCCGGAATGAAGTACGAGGACAATGAAAGTTACGAACTCGCAGAAACCGGACTTTACGCACACGGATCTTGGTACGGAATGCCTCGGATGTATGGATGCCAGATCGTAAATCGTATGTCATACATTTTTCCCGCTCAAGAGAAGGCGGTGGCGTAATGACTAAAGCACTTGTCACGATTGAAGTCGATATCGATACGGCTCACACAAATATCTGGCGAGGATTGGGCGATAGTAGCAATCCTGAGATCCTCCGCACTCGGCACAAACAAGATCTACAACGCGACTGGATCTGGGATCAGGTTCACTTGTGGGTAAAGGATCAACTCGATTTCGTTCGAGTCACAAAGGTTTCTCTAGTTAGGGAAAGTGGGGAATGATGGAAACGATGCTCATACGGGATCTGACGGAGATTCTCTACAACAGTCCGGACTCCCTGACGGATGGTCAGGTTCTGGATGCCATCGCGGACTATCTCAAGGAGCGGGCAGTCGAATTGGGCGTGTCGCTCGATGATTTAGCGGTTGGGCGATGACTGGTCAAAGAAAAAAATAATTCGTCAAAATCCGGCGTTTCGCTTGTAATCTATCGAAGGTCACTTTAGATTATGCATTAACAGGGCAACAAGCCCCCAAACGGAAGGCATTAAAATGGCTACAAATTTTGATGGTGTATCAACCGCCGAACTAATCGCTGACATTAAAAAGCAGTTAGCAGAACGCAAAGCGCAATTCGAACGCGACTATCCTGTAAAGGTTGGTGCATAATGAAATACGAATGCTACAACTGCGGCAAGAAATTCGAGAAGCAATATCAACTTCTCCTTCATTATGATTTTCACAAAGGCGAGCCAA
>Ga0214170_1000537_pt1 | contig 12777 bp, 26 predicted proteins | sample TroBogEpilimnion_2_FD_153008 | JGI IMG/M metagenome (GOLD analysis project Ga0214170, IMG submission 153008) | Freshwater microbial communities from Trout Bog Lake, WI - 27JUN2007 epilimnion | ecosystem: Environmental > Aquatic > Freshwater > Lake > Epilimnion/Euphotic zone | place: Trout Bog... | reverse complement strand
AAATAGTTTATTGGCTTCTGCTATTCTGGATGGTGGTTTTTTTGAATTTAAAAGACAATTACTTTATAAAAAACAACTATATGGTGGTAAATTAATTATTGCTAATACCTACTATGCAAGTAGTAAATTATGTTCCTGTTGTAAAAACAAAAATAATGATTTAAAACTTTCAGATAGGATTTATATATGTAATGCATGTGGAAATGAAATGGATAGAGACATAAATGCCTCTATCAATCTAGAAAAATTAATAAATATGGCGGGTAGTTTAACCGTCAATACCTTTGGAGATGAGAGTCCAACTACTAACGTGGTTCAGCTTGTCGATGAATTAGGAATAGGACATCAGATGCACTATTTTATTGCCTAGGCAATAAATATAGCGCGAGGAGCATTTTATTTTAAAATGTATAAGTTTGAGTAAGTTCTTAAAAACGGAGCAAACGATCTATTAGATTGGTTTGAAAAAGAACATAATGTTCAATTAGGAATTCGTTTTGACGAAGAAAACTCAGACAACTACAATGATGTAATTAACGCAATTAAAAACTCATAATATGAAAATTAATCAAAATTTATTTGATCTTACTACAGATCAAGAAGCAACATCTAAAATGATGTACAATGGTAAAGTAATCAAATGTTTGGTTGCACCATACCACTCTTATGCTCAATTAGAGAAAGTTGTTCCTTTTACAAAGACAACTTATTTATTTCCTGAAAGAGAAATGTCTATATCTCAGGTTAAAAGTCTTATCTCTATGATTGTTGCAAATCCATCACAAGATGAATTCCGTATTATTACAGCGAACCAAAACATCATTATTGATATGGTTGGTGAATGTGTTCGTGTTCTAACAGAAGGTGATGAGGTAGTTTACACAGGTACTAAAACATTTATGGCGAACATTCATGATATCAGATATGAGTTATTAGAAAATGATGCTCATAGATTATCTGAGAGTGATAGAACCCAATCTCATAATAAAATTCAAGCTTTAATTGATCGTGTAAATGATAAAAGTACTAAAATTTCACAATTAGATTTTGGTAAACTAATTACAGAGATTGATTTGATTGGAGAACCAATTATCAAAAGCAAATTAAAAGAAATGGCCTACGACAATTTAACAATTATCTAATCATATAAATATTCACATATTTCAATATCAAAACCAGGCCACAAAAGTCTGGTTTTTTCTTTTATACGATTATCATATTCTTCATAATCCCCATATCAGATAGATTATCATCATCTACTAACTTTAACCAGTAAACTCAAATATTTATCAAAATATCACAATGAATATTCATATAAATCTTCTAATAGATCCATTAGTATAATATCCAAAATATCAACATCTTGTGCTGATTCAAACATTTTAAAATTTTTTAAATGTTTTATTTTTTATTTATCCTTTGTTTAAATTCCCTTTCAAGTAAATCATATTTAACTAAATGTCCTTTATCATAATCCATTTTTATTACTAACTTCATAACATTTTCTATCTTAGTCTTTACATAATTGAAATTATGTAATTCACCATAAGCATCACATAATAATTTTAAAGTTTCATAATTGAAACTCCAAGGATCATATTCATCTATACCAAATATAGATTCACCTATTAAATATAATAATGTGTTATTTATTTTTATCATAATGTTTCATAATGGTAAAAACATTTTTGGTTTTTCTAAACTTTCCATTGGTACAATTGCTAGGAACTCTTCTTCATCGTGCCCTCTTTGTAAACCAAACTCAACAGTATCATATTCAATATCAACTGGTCTATCATCATCATTTAACAATCTTCTAGCCTTAGCCAATAAAGTGTCGTTTGATTCCTTTGTATATGTTTTTGAAATAAAATAATCAGTTCCTAATTTACTATTAAATTTATTTAACTCTTCTTCAACTTTAAGTTTCAACTCTTTTATATATTCTTTATCAAATGAATCATCTAGTGAGTAGAATTTCAATCTACCTTGTTGAATTAAAACAGAACCAAATTTAGTTTTCAATTCTCTTTGTAAAACTGGATCTAGATTTATTTCAGTGATCGGTCTAAAACGATAGTTAACACCCAATTCTTTTAATTTCCCAATATGTTTATAATCAAAATAAGAAACTAGTGGGTGAGTAATATATCTCAAATCAGGACTTGATATGATACCATATTTTTTTATGAATTCAGATGCTTCTTTTCTTTTAGATTCCATTTCAGTTGGTTTTCTAAATAATCTATAAGGTTTAAGTGATGTATCACCCTCTTTCTTACCAACAGTATAATCATCAAGTGTAACATCATCAGAGCCTTTATAAAACCCATCATTCTTTAATTGTTTATATTCTTCTATGGTTTTTTTAAGATATTCCATTGCTTCTTCTTCATTTCTGAACCATCTACCTACTATAAATTTATGATCAAACCCAGTAAGATCCATTTCATCATAACTAATATTTTCAAAAGTTTTATATGCTTTAATATATTTCATATTGTATATATTAAGTTTTTTATTTATATTTGTATCTATTAATAATTTTTATTTATATTTTATGAATACAAAACCAAGTATACAATATATCATTGAAAAAATAAATGATATAAAAATAGAAAATAATACAAGAAACATTACTAAGATTAGTTCTAATTATGGTGATAATACTTTATGTATATCATTTTCAGATACTAATATACTTGGTGATGAGGCTAAGTTTTATAGAAAATATAATTTTAAATTATTTGAAGTATTTAAAGAAATTTTCAATGTGGAAAATATTAAATCCGAAGAATATCCAACAAATTTAAAATTTAGAAATAGTTCTTGTAATCATATATATTATGATGTATTTAATATTTGGATTCACATTGACTTAGAAAAATGGGAATCGGAATATAAACAAATAATCAGAGATATAAAACTAAAAGAATTAGGATTATAATTTTTAATTAATTATATTTGTTAAAAATATTAAATTATGAAAACAAAAGAAATAAACAACGAACCTATTAAATTGAATTTCTTCAATAGTTTCAATGATATTTATATGCCGGAAACACAGCCAAAATTTTTAGGCAAAACTTTACAAAATAGAGGTAAAATTAAAAAAACAAAATAAAATGTATAGACCATTACCAGAATACCTAACTATAAAACAATCTTCAATTGAAGGACTTGGTTTATTTACAACTGATAAAGTTCCAGGAAATTTCAGAATTGGAATTACACATATAAAAGATGAACGTTTTGAAAATGGTTATTCTAGAACCCCACTCGGTGGTTTTTTCAACCACTCTGAAAATCCAAATTGTAGAGTTATACATGAGGGAGATTTTATCTTTTTAGAAACTATAAATGAATTAGATTCAAATGTAGAAATAACTGCAACATATACTTTATATAATCCAAATATTTAAAAACTATAATTATCAAGACAATACATACAATCATGACTATAAAAACCATTGAAGAATTAGGAAGTATTGCAAAATTAGATTATTTAATCAATCTATCTTTAAAAAAATTTCATATCAATTTAGATATAAATAAAAATTTTACAGAAAATGAATTTGATATGGTTGAACTAATACAAGAACTTGAAAAGGAATTTGATATATATTTATATCCTACATTAGAAGAGATATTAGTATATGATGAAAATTTTAAAATAAAAGATATGTACAAGCTTGAATTAAGAAATAAGAAGTTAGATGAACTATTAAATAACTAATATAATTATTCTTAAAATATGAAAAAATACGTACATTATAATATATGGATAGATAACAATAACGATAAGTTTGGATTAATAATTTTTATATCAACACTTATTTCTATTGTATCTATGATGGGTCTATCATATGTTAATAATAAATTCTTACTAGTAGGAATATTTTTATTAATGTTAATTTCAATACAAGCAATGCTTAGAAACAAATGGAATCAAAAAGATATTGATATGTCCGAGTATTTTGATTTACCAGAAATAGGTGATATAATCGTTGTTATCAATGCTGATAAATTTAATTTTTATTTAGAAACACAAAGTAGTTATATTGGATCACAAGTTGAAACTGGAGATGAGTTTCAAATAACATATCTTAAAGTAACCAATAAAAAAGTGCTAATTGATTTTAAATATGATTCAAAACCAATCGGTTTCTTTGATTATTATAAAACTAAAAAATACTGGTGCACTAAATCAGATATTAGAAATAAAAAATTAGAACAACTTGGATTATGAAAACTAGAATACATGTTAATCAACATCATATTAGATCCAATAAAACAAAAGATACAGATCTACCAGTAATAACTATCAAACAAGGTCGCAAGAACACTTATTGTAATGAAGTTGAGATATTAGGACCAAGTAAGATTATTTATTGTGGAAGTGGTGATAAAAAACCTATTATAAGTTGTGGTGCTAGAGTTGTTATTGAAACAGAAAGCGAAATAAGAATAATTAGCTAATTAAACTTTTAAAATTTAATATCATATAAATAAAAATTAAAAATAAATAAATATATGAAAAAAACAAAAATCTTCGCAATTTTAGCAATTGCAACAATTACATTTTTTACAATATCATCTTGTAAAAAAGAAAACGTAACAACAAACAATGGTTTAAACAAAACAACAACAGTTGATTCACTTAAACCCCAAGCAATGGGTGCAATTAACCCATCAAATCCTTCAAATACATTTGAAGCAACAACAGCAGCAACAGTAAACACTTATCATTACACAGGTAAAAATAGTGCTGGTAAATTATTTACATATTCTATAACAGTTACTCAAATTGGAAATAATTTAATTTATGATATTGATGGTGATGGTATTATGGATTATCAAGCTATCCCAAGATTGAATGGTAAAGTTATAGATTACACAAATTTTAAAATTTATAATAACCAAAATAATTTAATCAGAGATGTCAATCTTAGTTTAATTGGTAAAAATATACAAATAGCTGAAACAACATTATCATTTACAACAGATTCTCCTATTAAATATACACCAAATAAATCATTATCTACTTGGTTGTCTTGTATGAATAATAAACTTGATGTAGGTGTATTTTTATCAATAGGAGTAGTATCAAAAACAGCAGCAGGTGTATATTTAGGATACATTGGAGTTAAATGTTGTTTTGGATCAAGAGATAAAATTGTAACTACAACTTGGGCTTGTTCATCAACAGGAACAACAACAAATGGATCAGTTGATTCTTATGGTACAATTCACACATCTGGACCAATATATAATATAAACACAACACAATATTAATAAATAAAAAAATAAATATGAAAAATATATTATTAACAATCCTGTTAGCAATAACAGGATTTACATACTCACAAGATACTACTACATTTTACATCACTGATGCAGTAACAGTTTCAAAATTAAATTCTAATATTGCATTAGGTAATAATGTAGCTTTTGGTATCAAAAAAAATAAATTCCAATTAGGTTTAGAATATTCATATTATGGTAGAAAAGTTGATAATTTAATTACCAATAACAATGATCTACATTTTACATACCAATCTTATAGTTTAGTTGGTCAGTATGATATTAAACAATATGGAAACTTAACATTAAGCCCATCATTAGATCTTGGTTATACTGAAGTTGCTCTTGTAGATAGATCAGTTCAAACATTTTTCTATACTGAAAACTTTATAAGAATAGATAAATTTATATCATTAACACCTGGTATTAATTTATCATATTATAACTTTTTATTCTTATCAGCTAAATGGAGAGTATTATTTGATCAAAATACAGTTGGATCAAATATATCTTATAACACAAATAGCAATGGTTTACTTATCAATTTAGGATTAAGAATTCCAATAAAAGTTAATATTAAAAAATAAAATAAAAAAGTCCGATTTATTCGGACTTTTTTATATATTTGCATTATGAAATACATTTTAATATTATTCGTTTTAGTTTCTTGCACGAAACAACCTAAACTATATAAAGTTCAGGTACTATCAACATATAGACATCATTTGGTAAAAACAATATCAGATATTTATCCTGATACAACATTTACAATGAATGCTCTTGTGAACAATGATACAATTATTTTAAATTATCACAAAGGTAGTGGTAAATTATATTTTGATAATAAAGATAGTATAACTATTGATAGCACTAATTGTAGAACTATAATGGCTTTATATGACAATAACCAACATTTATTAAAAGATATAAATAAATGGTATATCCAAATTATGAATAAATGAAACTAGTTAATTGGCAAATTGAGATTATAGATGAAATTAGAAAATCTACACGAAAAATGAAGATTAAAAAAATATTTAAATTATGATAAAGATTAAAAAATTAGACAATAGATTTATAGACGATGATAATAATATATTTGATGTTTTTGTAGTTATTGAATCAGAAAACGAATTAGTTAAAAAAGGTAATTTTATACTTGATATAATTAATGTAAATACAGAAGCAAATACAATTGAATTATATATCAATGATATATTACTATCAAATGATAATATCATAACGAAAAAAGAAAAATTAAAAAAATTTATATACACCATTGATTATCATAAAAATCAACCAAAAGTAAATTCACACATAAAGAATGCATGGAGAAATATGCAATTAGATAATTTGCTTAATTCATAGCAACTTTTTTAATATTATATTCACTATAATTTTCATTAACCCATTTTAATAAAAAATCACCAACATTTTTATTAACACCAAATGCTTTTACAAGATCTTCACCATCAATTGGGAAAAACATATCAAGTAAATTCCATATATCCTTATCAAAAACAGCAGTTTTTATACCTTCCTGTATGTGAAGATACATTTTACCATTTTTATCAAGGTAAACAGGCCAAGATTTTGATTTATCCAATTCCATATTTTTAAATTGATCCATATATAATAAAGCAATCTCATTTAATGAATACTTATCATAATATTCAGAACTTATAATAAGAATTCTATCTAACAAATAAGCATCATTAATATCAGTCACCAATTCATACTCCATATCATATAATCTCTTTTTAGCAGTTTCAAATTTAGAAACCCAAAGATTGGAATCATCCGAATAATCACCAGGTATAGAATATAATAATACCTTACCATCTAATTCATTATTTATTAATTTTGGATTGTTATCTAAATCAATTAGGATCCATTTAATGTCTTCTAAATCACTTTGATTAAAATTTTCAAATAATTTTATATATTTCATATACTATATATAAAATATTTTTATTATATTTGTAAAAACAAAATATATGAGACGACATAAATTATTACAAGAAATTTATAAACACGCAGAGGTTATTGGTGCAAACAAGGCAACTCTTGTTTTCTTGATCGCAACAATGACAGATAAAGCCCTAACAAAATTTCATAAAGAATTTATGGAAAAAAAACCTTACGAAAATGAATAATAAATTCACACCAGAAGAAGTTGAAAGACTTAACAAAGAACAACAAAGAAAAGATAGACATCCATATACTTGTGATAGAAAATCAAAGAAATGTGAAGTTAATCAAACACCAAGAGATCATGAAAAAGATGGTGTCTTAATCGCAACAGAAAACGGATGGATATGTCCTTGCGGAAAATATAAACAAGATTGGTATCATTAATTAAAAACTAAAAATTATGTTCTATTTACTACCTATACTTTTCATTTTTATGGAAATACATCTATTGTATCTAAGATTAACAACAGATGATTTAAAAAAATCAGTACCAAAAGTTATGATACTAGTTGCTGTTATTTATATGATATGGTCAATTTGTTGTCTTTTCACAACTGTTTGGCTATATGGTTTAGGATTTATTTTATCTGGTCAATTAGTCCAAGCATTCATCAAAGAATATAGCAAAGATGGTAAGAAAGATCCACATAAATCACTATTAGTTAAGTCAATTTATATACTAGATGCATTATTTAATATTATATTATTATTAGATGTTTTACTAATAAAAACAAATTTATTTAAATAAAATTTGTTTTTTAGAAATTAAATATTATATTTGTTAAACAACTAAAACAAAATATTATGAAAATTGATAGATCCATATTTGAATTAAATGAAGTTTGTTCATTAAGCATTGCTTATATTATTAAATCAATTAATGATATGATTATCATTAAAGATGATTATGAAATGCGTAGAAATATAGTAAGACAGAAAGGAAGTCTTTATCTCACAGAATTAGATAAACAATATATTGATGATCTTGATTCTCAATTATTCTATATTGAATTAAACTTAAAAACATTAAAAGATGCTTTGATGATTCATGAATCTAAACTATTTGAAAAAAGAACATCAACTTTAAAAGAATTAGGTTTAATTTCATTAAATTAAAAACATGTATAAATTTGCAGTAAACATAGCAGGAAATAATTCCCCTTTAAATTTATTTCCTATGTTTTTTGAACATGAAACGATTAAAGATTGGACCAATGATACAAGAAGTGAAAATAATATATTTGCACTTCTTGATTGGGCTCTACATTATTATATACCACCTTCTCAAATGAAATTATATGTTCATATTGAAAATGATGATTTTGAATGGGACTTCAAAATAAATTTAAATAATGTAAGAGAATATAAAAAATGGATCGGAACAGATCGTGATGAGCTACAAAGTATAATAGATGCTTGGCAACGAGATCAGAAATTAAATGAAATATTAAAAGATTAAATATGAAAAACTTCATAGGTAAGCAATTTTTTCACATAGAGAAAAATGAAGATTTAACAGAGATGTTATTATATTGTAATGATAGGAATATTTATAAAATGTACCATGAACAAGACTGTTGTGAAAGTGTTAATATTGAAGATATTGAGGGTGATTTAAATGATCTACTAAATACAGATATATTAAATGCTGAATTAGTTACAAATTCTGAAGAAAATACCGAAAAATACGAATCTGTCACATGGTCATTTTATAAATTTGCAACAATAAAAGGATATGTGACAATCAGATGGATCGGTACATCTAATGGATATTATTCGGAAGTTGTCTCAATTAAAAAGATAAAAAATTCAAAGAATTTATGGAGAGATAAAAGATTGGAAAAATTAGGTATTGAATAAATTTAATTACTATTTCTAACTTTATTAATCATATTAATTAATTGTTCAGTATCTTCTTCTGTCAATTTTTTATTTCTAACAAAAGTATCAAAATCTTTTATAATATTTTTAGGTATTTTACTATGATATGACATCTCAATGTCAAATGGTTCAAAATCTATCAATGATATTATTATATCTATAACATTCCAATCACCCCAATCACCATCAATTTTCATAGTTGATTTTTTTATTTTCAATTCACATAAATAACCCATTGAATAAAGTCTGTTTTTAACATAATTAAACTCCTTTTTAATATTTTCATTTTTATCTAGACTAATTTCATCACTATCATCTATTACTTTACCACCATTTATTTGAAAAACAACTTTCCAACCAGCCCTAACATTTTCTAAACCTTTATCAATCAAAAACTTATTCATTTTTTTTAGATTAAATCTAGTATCATCAATATCCTCACTATCATTTATTTGAATATCAACATATTCATTGGTTAAGTATTCAGTAGTAGTATATTCATGTTCACCGATCTCATCTAATAATGGTAATATAACCTCTTTTATTTCACCCATATCTATTGAATTAACTGCATACAATTTATCTTTAAATTCATTTCTGAATTTTATAAGCTCATCATAATCATTAGGTACATTACTTTCAAAGTGTTTAATATATTTCATATCTATTTTTTAATTTGCATTACTAAAGTATAACATATTATCATCACCAATATACATATCAACTTCTTTTAATTTTTTAGCAGCTCTTTCTAAATCAACCACATTATCATAATCACGATCCATAAACCCAGTTCCATGACCATTTCTAGTTAACCAAATATCATGTCCTAATTGCTCAGTTCCATTATCATCAATTGCCTCAGCAACTGCTGCACCACCTGCTTCTAATATAAAATTTCTAATATCCAAATATGCTTGTATTTTAGAATTAACTTCTATATCATCTTCAATAAAACCACTAAATGATTTATTATTTAGATTATTTTGCATTTTAACTAAACGATCTATTTCTGTTTCCTCTTCATCATCGTCATCATCATCTTCTTCAACATAAGTATTTTCAGATTCATACTCATCATTTAATCTTTCTTCTTCTGTCCATAAGGCAGCCATCAAATAACCTTTAAGTATTTCATTTATTTCTTCATTTGATATACCAATATGTTCTAAACTTTCCTTTATGAAAGTTTTCATCGTTTTTATGTATTTCATATACTATATATTAATTTTAATAATCATCTTCATCTTCATTATCATAATCACCTTCTTCTAATATTTCGTCTCTTATATTATCTAATTTTCCTAAAATATCTTTTTTATCTATTACTGACCAAGATTGTATATTTTCAAAACTTTCAATATAATTAGAAATATCAAATTCATTATATTCAGTTTCCCTTGTATATTCGTATATCAAGGTCATATCTATCCAAATATCCTCAATACAACTAACTGGTATTCTACCTATATAACCATATATACCTATTTTATTAGTTATATCATTTTTATAATCTATACCTTTTTTATTATATTGATATTGATAGCCCAATTTATTCAATAATTCAGAATCTGAACCATAAGCATGTTCTCCTAAATCATAATCAATAATTAATTTTGATGGATCTGGTACTTTAAATGAAATTACAATAGGATATGATGTTGTTTCCTTTGCTGTATGAAAAGCATGAAATTCTGCTTTATCTAAATTAGTAGTGAAAAATATTTTATCATTATGCTCTATTTCCCTGAAATTAGATTTTTCAGAATTAGGTCTTAATCCAAACTTTAATATATCATTTAAGTATTTAATACTTGTGCCATGGTAAAAAATTCTATCTTCTATTTTATCATCTTTTGGATTTAGGTCATATTCCATCGTATCATCAGTTCTAGGATCAAATGTATTAACAACTATTTTAAATCCAAATTCTTTTTCTAACTTAATTAAATCCTTAGAATGATCAGAATGTCTAAAACCAGCACCATGCTCATTAATATATAATGTATTACCTGATATTTCACCTACTATAAATCTAACATTTTCAGATAGATTAGATACTGAATCATAATCACCAAAAATGATTTCTTTACCATATGCTTTATTTATCTTATCCCATATAGCATTATCTTCATATTCTTCTTCATCAAATATCCATACATTTTTCTCAAATAATACAAGAGTTTTACCATCATATTCATCACCAAATGAATTAACAATTAATTCATTTATTTTGTCAAATCTATAACTATTATAATTTTTTATATACTTCATATACTATATATTAATTATTTTTACTACTTTTATAATATGAAAAATATTTTTAATATAGCAATCGTTCCTACTAAAGACATTTTAATTCTATCAGGGAAATTTTACCAAATGATGTATTTAATGAAATTAAGATAAATATAAGAGATTTAAAAATAAACTCACTAATAAATTAAACCATGAACAGATTAGCTATAAGAACCATCATAAAAGATATTATTACAATAGTTAAGAATAATAATGGTGGGTTTTTTAAATTACCAGAGGATATAAATGATGAACCTTTTTATAATTTCAGAAATACTAAAATAAAATATGATATTGAACTAACAATAGAACTATCAGATAAAGTTGATTCTTTTATATTAAATGGTGACTATATACCAAATGAAGAAATAATTGAATTATATCTCATTTACAACCCTAATATTAAATATATATATAATCTTATAGGAGAACTAAATGAAGTCCTTACACACGAGATGACACACCAAAAACAACATTATACAAATGAGTTTAATCTAAATGCTAAGAAACCAACTACACCTTTTAAATACTACACACAGAAACATGAGATACCTGCACAATATAATGGATTTAAAAGATATTCTAAAATAACAAAAGAACCTTTTAATAAAGTAGTAAATGATTGGTTTATTAAAAATAGAAATAAACACTATCTAAATAAAAAAGAAGAAGAGAAAGTAATTAATTTAATCATTAATAAAAATTATGAAAATATATAGTTATACAAAATTATCAGATGTAGATTTCTCAATAAATCTAAATGGTAAAGTATTTTTCAAAATCATTAATACAACCGAAGAACACGTAAAATTAGTTGTAAATAATTTAAATAACTCCACATATGAATAAGATGCCGAAATATGTAATCTGTAAAGCTGAGGGTAAAAGATATGAAGTTTGTAAACAAGCTATTACTAGAGATGGTAACATTTACTATATGCTACTAAAAGATGGTAAAGCTACTGGCTATTTTAATTCTAATGGCTTTATAAGTTTAGAGGATTTTAGAGATGAAAAATTAAAAGAAATTGGAATATAAATTAAAAATATTAGGATTTTAATATTTTTTAATTATCTTTGTATTCTAATAGGAGGAAACCGAAAATCCAATATAACAGAGAAGATTAATAGTTAATAGTAAAGTGATTAATTATGATAAAAAAATGTTAAAATGTCTATAAAAATCCACTGATATTAAAACTTACTAATAAATTTAATATATAATGTACAAGATTCAGGATAAAGGTCTATGATCATTTAATATGCCAATCGCTTTTTCTTCTATGTAAATGGAAGATCGTTGGAAAGTGGGCTAACACA
>Ga0214170_1000530_pt1 | contig 12929 bp, 9 predicted proteins | sample TroBogEpilimnion_2_FD_153008 | JGI IMG/M metagenome (GOLD analysis project Ga0214170, IMG submission 153008) | Freshwater microbial communities from Trout Bog Lake, WI - 27JUN2007 epilimnion | ecosystem: Environmental > Aquatic > Freshwater > Lake > Epilimnion/Euphotic zone | place: Trout Bog... | reverse complement strand
GAAGACTATCAACGCGAAAAAGAAAAAATGGCAGCTAACGGGGGTTACTTATAGTGCTAGAGATTGATGTAATTTCGGATAAACTCCGTAAATTACGTGCGCACTACTTCGCACGTGACTCACGTTATGACGATCTATTGGCTATCCGCCAAGGCAAGATCGATCAGGTATTCCCTGGCATGTTCTCAGAGGATTACCCAAAGCCAATGATCGCCAACTTCATTGACGTTGCTGCACGCGACGTTGCTGAAGTTATCGCTCCGCTTCCTGCTTTTAACTGCATGACCACCAAGACCACCTCAGATCGTGCTCGTGAGCGTTCAGACAAGCGCACCATGATTGCCGCTGGTTACCGCGACACTGCCAACCTTCAGACCATGATGTACACAGGTGCAGATCGCTACCTTACTTTTGGCTGGTTGCCATTCCTCATTGAGCCAGATTATGAGAATAATCGTCCAATGATCCGCATCGATTCACCTATCGGTGCTTACCCAGAGTTTGACAGATTCATGCGCCTTGTGTCTTATTCCAAGCGCTATGTCAAGACTGTTCGTGAATTGATCAACGACTTTCCTGAGCATGAAAACATCATCCGTGGTCAGTATGAGAACCGTAACTCAGACCGCATCCTTGAGATGTATCGCTACCAAGACAAAGACCAGATGGTCTTGTTCTTGCCAGAGCGTAACAATTTTGTTCTTTCCCGTGTCGAAAATGAACTAGGTGAAATTCCTGTAGCCATTGCGTTACGCCCAGGCGTTGACTCAGATGAGCATCAACGCGGTCAGTTTGATGACATTATGTGGGTACAGGTTGCTCGCTCACGCTTTGCTTCGCTTACACTTGAAGCGGCACAAAAGGCAGTTCAAGCACCATTTGCTTTGCCTTCAGATGTGAACGTACTTGAGATTGGTCCAGATGCGACTATTCGCTCTGCCAACCCACAACAGATTCGTCGTGTGGATCTTAACCTTCCACCAAACATCTTCCAAGAAAACGAAATTCTTGATCAGGAAATGCGCACTGGATCACGTTATCCAGAAGGTCGTCTTGGTCAGCAGTCTGGTTCTATCGTTACAGGTCGTGGCGTTGAAGCACTCATGGGTGGCTTTGACACACAGGTCAAGACAGCACAAGGCGTATTTGCTGAAACATTCCGCGAGGTAATCCGTCTATGTTTCATGATGGACGAAAAGCTATTTGGTGATGTAACCAAGGAAGTTCGTGGCATTAACGCTGGTGCTCCGTATGTTGTTACATACACACCAAAGAAAGACATTGCTGGTGATTACACCTGCGACGTAACCTACGGCATGATGGCTGGACTTGATCCAAACCGTGCTTTGGTTTTCGGCCTACAAGCTCGTGGCGACAAGCTCATCAGCCGCGACTTTTTGCGTCGTCAAATGCCTTGGGAAATGAATGTTACCCAAGAAGAAGAGCGTGTTGAAGTAGAAGAACTGCGTGATAGTTTGATGCAAGCAGTTGCCTCATATGCTAACGCATTGCCACAAATTGCTATGCAGGGTGGCGATCCATCTAAGGTTATTAATGCTATTGCAAAGGTGATTGTTGGTCGCCAGAACGGCGATCCAATTGAAGAGATTGTAGCTGAAGCATTTGCTCCTGAGCCACAACCACAGCAACCACAGCAAGGTGGAATGCCAGGACAGCAACCTCAAGCACCTGGAGCGCAGCCAGGGCAACCACCGATGGGAATGCCTGCCCCACAACAAGGCCAAGGTGGCTCTGCTTTACAGCAATTACTAGCAGGACTTAATTCTTCTGGTAACCCGCAGCTTGCTGCATCGGTTAGCAGACGCTCACCCGCCTAACGTTACGAGTGAGAAAACCAATTCCCTATAGGAGAAAAAAATGACACAGTTCAAATCAAGCCTACAATCACCACCAGTACGCGTTGCAATGCAGGGCGGAATGGGCAGTTCAGATGCAGTAACACAGAAGACAAGCATCCAGTCTGCACCATCAGTAAAGTCAACAGGCAAGTCAGATGTTAAGTACACCGTTCAGCCTTCAGGCACAAAGGGTGTTGGCACAACAGCTGGAAAGCCACTTAAGTAAATTATGCATGATGAAGAGAGCGGTAACCGCAGAAAAATCCTGTCTTCTTGGGATGTTGCCGCTCTTTTCATTGAACTTGCAAAAGATATTTTAGTTAGTTTTGTAAAGTTTTTAGATGTATTGAGCGATATGTCTCTACATCAAGCAAGTGTCGTGGAAGATAAACAGTTGTTCCACGAAGATGTTGTTCGTACCATTGAGACTATTATAGAGGGTGAGTGATCATGGCAGGTAAAGGTGGCTATCAAGCTCCAGCTAATCCCGCTCCAGTATCAGGCCCAGGGCGTTTAAGCGCACGAACCGATGGAACAGCAGCGTACAAAGCACAACAGGCAGAGCGTTATATCGCTGGCATGCCCAACTGGGGAGATGGCCAAGATATAATGCAGATCCAAAGCGGCGCTCCGATGGCTGCTACGCCATCAGCACAGCCAGTATCGCCATCACAGATGGCTCAGGCTGCGCAGCAACAGGGTCAAGCACAAGGCCAACCACAGCAACCAGTTACTCCATTGAGCGCACCTACACAGCGTCCAAATGAGCCAGTAACCCAAGGTGCTGCACTTGGTCCAGGAGCAGGAACAAACATTCTTGGCTTGCCAGCAATGAACATGAACAACGGCGGCACAACCGCAAAGCAAACCGTTCAAACATTAGCAGCACATCCAGACGCTTCCCCCGAGCTGAAGAACCTCGCTGATTTACTAGGGAAGTAGGGTCACATGGCTGACACAACACCAAATACCCCGCAACCTTCTGCTACCCCTGCACCAACTAGCACTGCTCAAAATGCTAGCGATTGGGTAAAGAACAATACACTCTTTGTTCACACAAACCCACAACTTGCCGCAGATGCAATTTCTAATGCCACGGCAACAAACAACTTTTACAATGCAGATGCTATTGCTGCTAACGCAGTACCTGTCAATATTACAAAGGCAGTTCAAGATAACATCGCTACTCACAATAGCCAGTCTTGGTGGCAGCACGCTCTTGGCGATGTAAAGCAATGGGGTGCAGACGCAGTAGGTTTTATTCCTGGCGCTAACACAATTTCCAACTGGGCCAACAAGCCTTTACAAGAAGTTCAAAAAGACTACAAGTTTATTAGCAGTGTTTACGAAAAGCACAATCCTCTTGAGGCTGTTCTTGCTACATTGCCTATTGTCGCTGGTCGAGTTATCGGTGGCATTATTGGTGGTGCCGCAGGTGCAGCAGGCGGTGCAGAAACTGGCGCAGAGATTGGCGTAATCGGTGGAGCAGCAGTTCCAGGCGCTGGTGAAACAGGCGTATCAGAAGTACTTGGTGGCGGTGCTGGAGCAGTTGCTGGTGCAGTTGCATCCACTCCTGAAATAATTGCAGGCGCAGAACGTGGTTCTGCAATGGGTGGGGAAATTGCTAGCAAGGCAGTTCCTATCGCAACCCGTGTTGCTCAAACAATTCTTAAGCGCCTTGGCGCAACTGTTGGTGGCTTTATCTCACGTGACATTCTTGGCCATACAGTTCCCGATTTTCAAAACTCGCTTAACGATTCTAATAACCCAAAGTTTGAAGCAGACTTTGGTACACAGGTAGCCCATGGGCTTGCTAAAGTCCCTGGCTTTCAAAGCCTAAACACCACAACCAACGGCGCTGGTCAGATTGTATCTGGCGTACTTGATGGTGCATTTGATTTTAAAGCAGATCCACTTCTTAACCTTGGCAAGCTCAAAACTGCCATCAAAGAAGGCGGATTTATTGCCGAGGCTAAAGAAGCAGATGGCGTAACGCCAAAGCTAAACCCTGATACGGGAAAGCCAATCGTTGCTCCAAGCATGCGTATTGCCGCTGCAAGCGACAATGTCAATAGCTTTATCCTTGCCCACACTGGCAAGTTAATTGATTCAAGCCAACTTGATAGCTTGTATTCAGCACCTACTGCCACTAGCGCATTAGGCAAGGCTGGTCAGACTGTAGTCCGAGCAGTCAATCCAATGGTTAACGCAACCTTTAGCCGTGCTGTGGACAAGATCGCAAGCCTTGATAACGCTGCTGAAATTAAGCAACGTTTTCCAATGTTTACAGATAAAATGTCTGGCGAACTTGCAAAGGCAGATACGCCTGGCAAGGTACTTAGCGTTATGGGCCAATCCCTTTACTCTAGCGAGTATGCGGGCAAAGGTGGCTATCTAACATCTTTGGCTTTGCCACAACTAAGCCTTGGCAGAAACTTTGCTGGAGATTTGCTATCTAATATTCGCAAAAACTCTCAAGCAACCACTCTTGCTGATACAGCGAACTTCCTTGTGCCAAAGCGTGTAGCAGTTGTTGACCCAAGTGGCAAGAACTTTTTGTTTGATTCAAACGGCGATAGAGTTTACAAGTTTGTTAAGCCAGCCCTTGCTGGCGGTGGATTTATGAATGCCCTTGCTGGCAAGGTACGCACATTCACCACGATGAAGGCTATGGCCTTTGATCCTAAACTCTTAAAGTATTCTACAAAGAATATTAACTTTAGCGATGCAGACGCAAGCAATGCTGTCATGCAGGTTCTTTCATCATCAATGCCTTACAAGGTTGCCCTTGAGCATACTGCTCAAATCATGGCTGAAACAAACCCAGAAAAGCAACTAAGCCTTTTCCACAAGGCTCAAATGGAAACTTTGAACGCAGCTGGACTGCCTGCTGACACTGCGATGATGAACAGAATACTTGCAGAAGGCAAGCGTGCTTCCTTGAACGAAGCGCAAAAGACTGGTATTTGGGGATACTTCAAAGGTAATGTCATCGGTCAAACCATGATGAAAGCCTTGCCAGGATCTGTTGACCCAGACCGCCAAGTCCCACACCTAGCCTCTACTGGCTTGTTTGAGCATCATGCCGCTGGTACAGCAATGCTTGATTACAAGAAGATTCGTCAAGCCATGCGTGCTACAAAAGTTTACGGAACTTTGTACAACAAAGTTGATGATGGATTTAGCCATTTCACAAACTTAATCTTTGCACCGCTTACTCTTCTTAATACAGCCTTTGGCGCTCGTGTGGCCTTTGGTGAGGCTATGCACCAAGTTATCCGCAGAGGCGTAGGAGATTACCTACAAAGCCGTATTGCTACAACTGCCGCTAGTCGTGCCTTTGATAAGGATATGGTTGTTAAGCGTGCTGAAGCAAAGGCCAACGCCGAAGCGGCTCAGTTTAACCTTAGAACTGGTAAGCCAGAAGACGTTCTTCCAAAGGAAGATATTACCCCTGGCGATCATGCTCATATCGCAAGCGCAGTTGCTATGCAACTTACCGAAAGCGAATTGGACAAACTAAAGGAAATTGCCAATGGTTGGGCTGCACCAAAAGAAGGTTTGGAAGCAACTTATCCAAATGGAAAAACATTCTTCCACGGAACCTCTCGGCCAATTCCAGATGGCAAATTAAAACCAGATGTTTACGGAGCAGCCAATAATAATCTTTTTGGCGATGGTTTTTATACAACAGATGAACCTGAAGTTGCTTCAAGTTATACCAAAAAAGGCGACGGAAAAGAACCTTCACTTTATTCTGTTAAGTGGAATGGTTCTGGCCAACCTAAAGAAATTAATCTTGAAGAAACTGCAAATAAAGATTTGCGAGAGATATTTAAAAATATTGCAGATAATTCTTATGAAGGTTATTCTTATTTAGAAGAAGCATTAGAAAACAATAAATCAACTGGCGTTGATTTGTATCAAGCATTAAGAAGTGATCTTAAAGAAAACGGCGCTCATGCAGGCGAAGCTGCTGAAGTTTTTCAAGATATTACAACAATGCTACTTGAAAAACAATACGATGTAATTCGTCACGTAGGCGGAAAATTTACTCAATCTGCTAAGATGTTGCATAATGTTGCCATTTGGCTTAAGCCAGAAGACATTTCTGTCAACAGATTGGGCAAAATGCCTGACGACACAATGAAGACTAACGAAATTGTAACCCGTGCCAATGACATGGAAAAGCAGTCTAAGAGCATCGTCAAGCGTGCCATCCAACTTGGTACAGATCCAGAGAAACTTAAAGATGTTTGGGATGATATTAATCCTAGCCAATACAAGACTCGTATCAACCCAGTTGGCGCTGCTGCCCTTAAGGGCTACAAGATTTACCCATACTCGCTACAGCACAAGATTGACGTGCTTACTGAGAAGTGGATCAGCCAAGGCTGGAAGGGTGCTGACGCAGGTATTGATGCAACCCACTCAAGCCGTGCCAACGTTGCGATGGAAGAACTTGTACATGGCACAGTTCAGCGTCGTGGATCTGGCGTAAAGCCAGGAGAAGAAATTGCTGGCTTGGGCAAAGATGATCCACACTTTAAAAAGTACCTAGCGGTCAACTTGACTCAAATGGCTCACAGTGAGATTGCCCGATCAATTGCTAAAGACTTTCTTAAGCAAAAAACCAAAGCAGATCTTGACGGCATATCCCTTGATGACCAATGGTCAAAGGTTGGCGAAAAGCATTTGGCTAACGTCAAAGACCCTAGCAAGTTTACAAGAGCGCGTGGCGTTATCCGCGCCCTTGATTATGGCGTTCCAGAGTCTGTAGCAGCCAATCAGGTTAACGCTATCCGCGGCCTTGTGGAAGGTCATGACGGCACTTTGCACACACCATTCTTGCGACGCATCGCAAACCAGCAAGAGACTTATGCGGAAGATCTAAAGAACATTCCTAATGAGTCTTTGCCTTTGATGGTAACGGGTCGTAAGTTTGCGCCTAGCGTCATGAACGTTCTTCAGAAAATTGAAGATTTTGGCTTTAGAACTGCCGTTAACCCAATCATGAACTGGGTTAGCCGCGATCCTTTATACGCTCACTTTTATTATGAGAACTACATCAAATTTGAGCCTATGATCGCCACTGGCCGAATTGATAAAGAAACAGCACAAAGCATTGCGTCGCTAAACGCGGTCAAGGAAATGACACCGCTCATCCACAGCCCCCAGATTCGCTCTCAATTTGCGATGATGCACCGTAACGTTATGCCGTTCTTCTTTGCTCAAGAACAGGCCATGAAGCGTGCTGGTCGTCTTATCCTTAGCAACCCACAAGCGCTACGCGATATTCAACTTATTCATCAAGGACTAAACAACCCAGCATTTGTTCACACAAATTCCAACGGTCAAAAGTACATTGTTTACCCAATGATCGGTGAAGCTGGCAATACGTTTGTCCGTGCCATGAACAACATGGGCATTAGCGTATTTAATCAACGCTTTGACAACTTGCCAAACAACGCTTTGGGCAGCATCTCATCTTTGCAGACAGTAATGCCAGATGTAAAAATCCCAGCGGTTGGTCCATTTGTCAGCATCTTGGCTCAAGACCTTGCAGATCATTTTCCTTGGATGCAGCATGCGGTTAACACAGCCCGTGGCGGTTATCCTGCCACAAGCTGGCTAGATACTGTTATGCCTAACTCAAGCGTAAGAGATATTTTTACAGCGCTTACAGCGGATGAAAAAGAGCAGTTGGTTCACAATGCTCAGATCGCTTCGCTTATGTCTGCTTACCAAACAGGTGATTTGAACCTTGGCGGCTTGAATTTTGCTCAACTTCCAGTTGCTGACCAGCAGGCTTTGCTTGACAGAGCGGAAGCAAACGCTAAGAGCAACTTGTTCGTCAAGGGCTTGCTATCATTTTTCTTGCCACTGTCACCAACGGTGAACAATGATTACATGACCAAAGATGAAATTTCTTTGCGTCAAGAATATACCAAAATGATTAACCCAACATCTGAGGGTGGCTTGGGACTAACCCACGCTGAGGCATGGCAAAAGTTTGCTGCTGAGCATGGCAGCCAATCAGTTGCCTATACAGCGATGACTACTCAAAATGGCTTTGGTAGCGCACGCGTTCCGCTGAACGATCAAACCGTTCAATGGCTTACAGACCATCAGGACTGGATGAAGCAATATCCAGCTGCTGCTGCGTACCTTATCCCACAAGGTCAAAATGGCAAAGATGCTTTGCAGGTAGAGCAAAAATTGCTTGTGCAGGGCTTGCGCTCACAATCAACCCCACAACAATTTCTTAACAATGTGTACATCCAAAAGGGATGGAACGACATTGACCCATACTATGCAGACTACAAAGCTGCGCTTGCTTCTGTCCCAGAAGGCAGCATGATGGCTAGTTACTACATCAAGCAATGGGATGCTTTTACCAAAAGTTACGGTACATCTAATCCAATTTGGTACGAAGACTATAACTCAAAGGTACGCGGAACAAGTGCCCAAAACGCACTTACCCAACTTAATGAAATGCGTGATAAAGGCCTTTTGAACAGTCCTCAATACTCAAAGGTTAATACCCTTTTAGATTGGACAAACAACTTTGTTTCTACCATTAACCAAGAAATAATCAATGGTAAGAAAACACGCGCTTATTCAATTCACGTTAATCAGTTCCTTAACACAATGACCAACATAGCAAATGAAGATCCATCAGTTGCAAGCATTATTAATGGCGTATTTAAGAGGGTGGCATAATGGCAACTAAACCAGCAGCAAAGGCACCGGCAACTAAAAAAGCCCCTGCCGCTACGGCAACGCCTAAGCCATCTGTAACACCTTCTCCTGCGGCCAATGGCTGGCAAAGCGGTTCTTGGAATGGCGCTCAACCACCAGCACCATCTGCCACGCCAACACCAACTCCTTCTAGCACTTCAGCTACAACTCCAGCGCCAAAAGTTCCAGCAACCACACCGCAAAACCCAACCGATACTGCAAATCTTTTAGCCCCACCAAAGACTACAACTCTTACAGATTACAACCTTACTTCGCAACAAGATGTTGCTTCTTTGGTAAACTCTGTCATGCAGCAATTTGTTGGCCGCAACGCTACTGCTGCTGAAATTGCAACTTACGGTGGCGAACTTCTTGCCGCTGAACGCGCTAATCCAACCATTGAAAATGAAACATTGAACCGTGATCCAGTCACAGGCTTGGCTACAAGCCTTACTGGTGGCACAACCAGCACAGGCGTTAATGCTCAATCATTCCTAGAAAACCTTATTTCTCAGACTGGGCAAGCAAAAGACTTTAAGGTAGCCACTGGCTATATGGACGCAATGCAACAATCTAACTCAAAGTTCAAGGGTGCATACAATGGCTAAAGACAAAGTAGAGTTAGATTACACGCCTACACCTGCCACTCCAGCAGCAGGTGCTTTTATGAATACCCCTGGCTACAATGCTGGTCAAACACCAGTTGGCACTGTTCAATACGCTACAAATCCTAATACTGGATATGTGGAAGGTGGCTCACAACCTGTAACAGCCGCTCAAGCAGCAGCCAGTGCAGCAGCGGGAGCAACACCAGCCCCAACGCCAGAGCCAAATCCAGCGCCAAATCCAGCGCCAACTACGCCAGCCACACCAGCTACACCTGTAAATCCACCAGATACTACTGGTACACCTGGCACACCTTTTACCCCACCAACACCTGCAAACATTACAGTGCCAACAACTCAGGCTCAAGATCGTCAAGATCTAATTGACACATACGGCGCACAGGTAGCATTGATTGACTCAGTTCCAGAACTAAGCAATCTGCTTAATACAGCTCTTAGCGAGAACTGGTCGGCAACCAAGTGGCAGGCTGAATACGAGAATACCAACTGGTACCAACAGCATGGTGCTGCTTACATCTCATCTGAAACAGATCGCTTAGCAGATCCAGGCAAGTACGCTGAGGCGTATAACAATCTTCTCCAGCAAATGATCATCACTGGTCAAAATGAAGGTATTAACGTTTCTTCATTTGGTGGACCAATCACGGCAGACCAAGCAAAGGCTATGGATCCATCCAAGCCAAATGCTGTTGCCACGATGCTTCAGAATTACTACAACGTCGCGCCAGACGCAACAGTTCTTAGCCAGTATGTGGCAAAGAATGGTCAGTTGGCATTGGCAAATCCAAATACGCCAGAAGGCGCTATTGCCACAACTGCTCAGACCCTACGCACAAATGCTGCCAACATGGGTGTTGCTTCGCAGTACCTTACCCCATCATGGACTAACGCCAATGGCGCTAATGTAAGCCAAGGATCAGATTACTTTACAAATGCCGCCCTTGCCGTACAGCAGGGCTTGACAACAGTAGATTCTGAGAACGCCTTGTATCGCTCACAGGCTCAAGCCATCTACAAGCCATTTGCTCAACAGATCGCCAACGGCGCATCTGTAGCCCAGCTTGCCCAGCCTTACACAAGTGCTGCCGCAAACCTTCTCGAAGTTGATCCATCCACTATCAACCTTGGCGCAACCACTGGCACAGGTTCTTTGGTGACAAAAGCCCTACAGGGCGATGGAACAAATGCTATGTCACTTGATTCTTTCACCACACAGGTTAAGCAACAGCCAGCATGGCTCAACACAATGAACGCTAAGTCAAGTGTCATGGATACAGCAAATACGCTTCTTCGTAACTTCGGATTGGTAACAGGTTCATAATGGCTGATACAACTACTACCGCTCCCGCTACAGCAACTAGCGTTTCAACCACGCAAAATGCTTTACAACTTTTGCAGTCAACTTTGGCTGGTTACGGCATTGACACAACTGGCTCGATCAGCAATGCTATTCTTGGCTTACTTCAGTCCAATTACGATTCTTCAACAATTACAACTTTGGTTCAAGACCCAGCTGCGGTTAACTCACAAGATCCAAATGTGGCTAATCTAGCCAATGCTTGGCAACAACGTTTTATCGGCAACGTGGCTCGCCAGAACGCTGGTTTGCCGCCACTTGACCCAGCAACATATATCAGCACAGAAAATTCATATAAGGCTGTTATGACAGCCGCTGGTATTCCAGCCTCATCACCGTTAATGGATAACAGTTATTTTGGCAATCTTATGGGTAAAGATATTTCGCCAGATGAAGTAAATACTCGCGTAACAGCAGCCATGAACGCTGTTAACAGCACAGATCCTTTTGTTAAGCAACAACTTTCACAAAACTTTGGCTTGACTCAATCAGACATGGTTACCCATTTGCTTGATCCAAGTCAGGCTGCAAGCCTTATCGCAACCAAGGTACAGGCAGCAACCATACAAGGTGAAGCAGGTCGTCAGAACCTTGCTCTTAACCAGCAGAATGCGCTTACTCTTGCTTCGCAAGGTTTGACTCAATCACAGGCTAACACAGCGTTCACCAACGTTGGTACGCAGATTGGCTCACAGCAGGCTTTGGCAAACATGTATGGAATGCAGCCACAGAATGTCGGCAATGAACTTCTTGCTCAGCAAACTGGCGCTAACATCAACGGCACAAGTGCCGCTCAAGCCAATATCAATTTGACCAACCTTCGCGCACAAGAAGTTAACCAATTCTCTGGTTCTTCTGGAGCAGCCAAGGGCAGCCTATACACAGAGCAATCTGGCGTTAGCTAACTAAGTTCCATGCGGGTCCACCAGCACCCAGCATGTGTATTTAAGACTGGTAGTGGGAGCTAGCACCTCTTCCCCTGGAGAATGCTACGGCCTGCGATCAACCAAACAGAAAAGGGAGTGCCACATGGCAAACCAATACGAAGAAGACGAAGACGACCTAGACCTAGACGATCAGCCACAAGGCGATCAGAATGGCCCAGCAAACTTACGCAAAGCGCTTAAGCGTGCAGAGCGTGAAAAGAAAGAACTTGCCGAACAACTAGCTAGTATTCAGGCAGACCTTCGTGGTCGTTCAGTTACAGAAGTGTTGGAAAAGAAAGGCGTGCCAACTAAGGTCGCCAAGTTCATTCCTGGCGACGTAAGTACGCCTGATCAGATTGATGCATGGTTAAACGAGAACGCTGATGTGTTCGGATTTGCCGCGCCTGAGTCTGCTCCGTCCGAAGAACCATCAGCTAATGTCCGTGAGACACAGCGCATCAATGCCGCTCTTCAAAACGCAAATACCCCGTCTCGTGATGCAGATACTGCCGCGAAACTGGCTGGCGTTAAAACAAGAGAAGAGCTTGACATGCTTGTTTTTGGCCAGAAGATGACTGGTCGCGGACGTTAATTTAACCCATTCGCACACTAAACCCTATAGAAAGTAGGTGACACAATGGCCAATCAATATACCGACTCAATCGGTTCTACCTCTGGTATTCCAGGGTTAGTACAAACCGCTTATGATCGCTATGTCGAGTTTGCGCTCCGTGCTGTCCCACTTATCCGCGATGTAGCAGATAAGCGTCCAGTACAACAAGCTATGCCAGGTTCGTCTGTTGTATTCCAGATTTACACAGACATGGCCGCAGTTACTTCTTCACTCTCTGAAGACGTTGATCCAGATGCTGTTGCTCTTGGCAACACAACCCCTATCACCGTCTCATTGCTTGAATACGGTAACGCTTCACTTGCAACTCGTAAGCTCGAGTTGTTCTCACTATCAGATGTAGATCCAGCTATTGCAGACATTATTGCCTTCAACATGGCTGACTCACTTGATACTGTTGTTCTCAACACACTCATCGGTGGACCAAACGCTATCGCTGAACTTACAGGTGGATCAACTGCTCCAGTTTCAACATACGCTGGAACATACACCAACGGAACAACACAAGCATCTATCGATGGCACATCAGTCATTCGCTCACGCGATATTCGTACTGCTGTTGCTAAGTTGCGTGCTAACAAGGCTGTACCACGTCAAGGCGAATACTACTGGTGTGGTATTCACCCAGAAGTTTCATATGACCTTCGCTCAGAAACTGGCGCAGGCGGATGGCGCGATGACCACAAGTACGCCGAGAACGGTGCATCTGAGTTTTGGCCAGGCACCATCGGCACATACGAAGGTGCTATGTTCGTAGAGTCACCACGTCTCTACAACACAACTGACGGT
>Ga0214170_1000524_pt1 | contig 13190 bp, 25 predicted proteins | sample TroBogEpilimnion_2_FD_153008 | JGI IMG/M metagenome (GOLD analysis project Ga0214170, IMG submission 153008) | Freshwater microbial communities from Trout Bog Lake, WI - 27JUN2007 epilimnion | ecosystem: Environmental > Aquatic > Freshwater > Lake > Epilimnion/Euphotic zone | place: Trout Bog... | reverse complement strand
TTTGATAAATTAAACTTACTTTTATTTTTAGCAAAAGATTTATTAAAGAATGCTTGATCTTCATTATTTAAATCATTTTCAATAATTACTTTATTCATTTGTATTGTCTTCTTTTTTAAAGAATGGTTCACCATACATTTCCATACAATCTTTATCTAGTTCAGACTTTTCTTCTTCGGTATACTCAAAATTATCAATTCTTTGCAAATCTAACATAATTTCACGATACTCGTCAATTGTAAAATTTGGGGTTGTCCTTTCTGGGAAACTCTTTAAATTTTCAGTACGTATTTTATTATAATGATCTCTTATTTCCTTTTCTTCTTCATCTGATATTTCTCTAGTATTAATATTGAAATCAAATCTTGAATCATCATCAAAATCAAAAAACTCATCTATTTTTTTAATTTTTTTACTCATAATCTATATATTAATTATTTTATAGTTTTATTATTTCATCAAATCCTTCATCTGAAGTTGGTTCTTGATATGAATTCAACATGTTTGTAATTATAAATGGTGGTATCCATTTGTTTTCATTTACATTTCTTTCATTGTTTCTACGTTCATATTCTTCATTTTCCAAAATAGGGAAAATAATAGCCTTTTTATAATAATCATCTGAAAAATAACTTAATGTTTTAGCCCTTCTACTTACAACCATATTAGTCATATCAACTATAGCATTTTCTTTATTACTATTAACTTCTTTCAATCTTAAATCCAATAAACGATCAACTTCTTTTTGATCAACTTCTCTGAATGCTAAATTATAATCATCCGTACCATATACTTCCATAACAAGAGAATCTCTGGAAATTACTTTTATAGTGGGGTAGTTTTCTCTTATGAAATAACTTTTACCACTTAATGGTGCACCTATTAGCAATATAACATATGGTTTATTCATCATATAATTTTTTAGCAACTATCACTTTTGGATAATTATTTTTATTTACAAATATTCTGTGATAGCCATCAATGACCCTAAATTTATCACCATTTGGTATTACAACAGCTTTAATGCCATTATATTCTTCATAATGTTTAAGTCCATTAATAACCATTTCATCTTTAACTGCTTTAAGATTTGAATCACTACCTAGTATTAAATCTTCTTTTTTAACCTCTGTAATCTCATATAAACAATCTTCTAATTCTGGAAGTATCTTACCATATTCTAATAGCAATAAATATTCCATTCGCTCTGTAAATGAATTTATAGATAGTGCTTCTTGTAATTGGTTCTGTAATTTGTTGGCAACTGTTTGTATGAGTTTGACATTTTCTATTTCTTCACCATAATATCCTGAACAAACATTAATATCCCATAAATTTTTTTCCCAAATTTTATATGATCTAAGAATTCTATCTATAGTATAGTAATCAAAATCTTTACCAGTTCCAAATAAAACTTCATTTATCTTCTCATTTCTTTTTATTATTTTTTCATCATCGTTAAAGAAATTTTCATATAATCTATCTATTATAATATCTAAATCAACATCTGTTATAACTGCATTTATTATCTCACCACATCTACAAATATCCTCTTGGTTACAACCGCTTTGTCTGCAGGTGTAATTGTGATCATAATCAACTATGACCCCATTATAGTAAAAGTCCATATCTAATATGGAATTAAATTTTGGCATATTAAAATAAATGTTTCTTTGCGTTTTCTAAATAACTTTGTATGTTCTTTTTACCCACTTCGTTTTGAGAGTGAACAATATACTCTGGTATAGATAAACTATTATCAACACAATAATCTACTAACCATTTCGCTGCTTGATAACCTGTTTTTTCAGTAGGTACACTTCCTTCTAAATGACCTTTTTGTAATTCCATATAAGCAACATAATGCTCATCAGCTAGATCATGATCAAAAGAGATAAAATCTGGTAAACAATTTTCAACAATATAAGAAACGAACTCATCATATGATCTTACAACGATCCAATCATTAGCCCAATAGAATTGATTTAAATTAGAAGGAACTAATCCAATTCCATCTTTTGGGTTTCTTATATCGTCTAAAAATAGTTTTTTCATTATTCTTTTGTTAAATTTTATCATATTAGTTCAAGTCAAATCCGAACTCTTCAGAGCAAACGTAATCTAAAGTGACTGCTTGAGTCATTAAGATCTCATAGTCATATAGTGATGTACAATTTTCTAATTGTGTAATTAAATAATCAGCATATATTTGAGTAAAATATGTTAATACTTTATTTATTAAATTTTTCATAGTAATTTTATTTTATATTTTTTATATATCATTTTATTTAAAAGTTATATTTTTGATGAATAAAATGTAAAAACATGCAACATCATGATATATATAACTAAATATTTATTATTTCATCATTCAAATCCATTGAAATGATTTGAAAATGTTTATAACTATTACTTGATCTTCTTGAATCATCTGTTAATTTAACGAAATAAATATTATTAGAAATATTAACCCTTAATATTTCTGGGATATTATGATTTTTAACTTTTTTAAATTTTAACTTAAGTTCCTCATTTACTAATTCACTTATATAATGAAATATTTTTATATGTGTTGAACTTCTTAATTTTTCTAATCTATGCATCTCATTACCCATTTCAAATGCTTTTTGATTTGCTAATAATAAATCTAATTTTTGTTCTCTTGCATTTGATTTATTATTATCCCACTTAAGCCACTCATTTCTATAAGACCAATTATATTCAGGATCATATCTAATTTTATATAAATATGTACCATCTTTATTTTCATGATATAGGATAATATCTTTATTTTTATCTGGTTTTATTTCATTGATTACTTTTTCAAAAAAATCAGAAAAATCTTTTTTTCGTTTATTTGATCTTTCTAAAGTTTTTTCATAAAGTGAGTATAGTTCATTTATTGTCCATTTTTTAAAATCACGTTTAAAACGTTCTTTAAATATGGATTGAGTATATGTATCTGAATATTTTCTAAAATTTAAAGAATTTAATCTCATTTCTCCAAAGTTTCGTTAATTTTTATATCTCTTAATATTGCTTTTTCATTCATTCTATACCAATATGCAAAATCACTAGCATAATATATGAAATTTTTTATGGTTTTACCATCTTCTCCATATTCTACTTGACATGTTTGACCAAACATAAAATGATTAAAACTATCTTTCCATAATTCTGGAATTTCTGAATCTTTGATATCTCTACCTTCTTCGTATATTTTTTTTAAGTTCATGATTTATAAATTTCAATTCTTTCAATTTTTTCATCTAATACTTCAGTAAGAACATCAAAATAAATATCTGTTATTTTTTCCTTTAAGTTCCATTGAGTTGATGCTAATGTAATAGTATAAGTATCATCAAAAGCTAAAGTTATAATTACATTTCCTTTAAAATGAATACCTGATACTTTAAAAACTAATGCTTTAGATGAATGATTTTCAAAATCTCTAGCACCCCATGACATTAACCAAGACATTCTTGTTTTTAGAACTTTCATAGTTTCATTTATATCAAAACTTCTTTCTGATACTTTTTCTAGTAATTCCAATTTCTTAATATTCATGACTTTATATTTTGATTATATACAAATATAATAATTATTTTTGATTATTAGATATTTTATTTATATTTTCTTCTCTTTTATTAAATAATTCATTTAGTTCTTTAATCCATCTTGATATAGTAGCAGCCTTTTCGTAATTTTCTTCATCTAAAAGATCTTCTAATCTTTTTTCAAGGAAAACTATGTCATTATGTTTTTTCTTGTTCATATCGCAAATATAAGATAAAAAAAAATAATATGAAATAGATTTTATAATTTAATATATAAGATATGATAAATTATGATAATTTAAATGGTACTTTCAATATATCTAACACATTTGATATAATGGCAGCTACTGGTTCAACTAATTCAACACCTATATTTGCAGGAGTTGGATCTGAGTATATTGAAAGTTTTACTAACATACAAAATGTGACTTGTTTAGAAAAATTTACATATGATACTTTAGGTATGACACCAACTAGATTTCTAAATAATTATTATAGAGTATCAATAGATGGTAATGCTTATACCGAATGGTTACCACTAAACAGAACTATTGATAATTTCCCACAAATAAGTTCAAGATATCCATTGTTTATTGATATAAAATGGGTTAGGGGTGGTATATCAACTATTGGTGCAATTAGATTGTTAGAATATAGTATAAGTGGTTATGTAGAAAGAAGTGTTGTTGATGATGGTAGTATTATACAATTAAACATTGGATCAAGTACTATATTAAAAGCACCATATATTTACAAAGTATTTAAATTGACAGATTTTGAAGTATTATCTGGAAATGATTTAACAAATGTATTAATAAAATATAGATATTCACAGGATAATAGTAGAACGTGGTCTCAATGGGAAATATTAACCACTAGTAATATATCAACTGCTAGGATAAGTCCTATACGTTTTTTCCAAATTGAATATTCAATTGAGAATAATAGTACTTCACCTATTACTATACAGGATATTAATTTGATAGGTGATTTTCAAAATGTTAGTAAAGATTATTTTAAAAGTAATTTATTTGGTATAAGAGAAACACCATATTCAAATATACAAGGTGCTGGATATTATGATAGTAATGGTAATTTTGTATATTATCCAAATCCAGCTGGTTCATCAAGTGGAAATGTTTCATCTGGTATATCAGGTGATAATTGTCAAACAGATGGTAATGGTAATGTTTTACCAACTTTAACACCTGAGAATAAAGCAGGATTATATAACCCATACCAACAAAATACTGCAATGACACTTTTATCTAAATTAAGTGATGATGCACAGCAAATGTTTGGGCATAGGGTGATTTATTTTACAACTGATCCTGATAAAAGAGGTGAGGATCATATATTAAATGAATATCAGTTATATAATGTTTCTTGTCAATCTGAAATAAAGGTATCTGTTGAGAATAATAATTTTCCAGATTCCCAAATTGTGATGAACCAATTTGATTTAAATTTATTTAGTACTATGGAAGTTCATATAACTAAGCAACAATTTAAGGAAGTTTTTGGACCACAAAGAAGACCATCAAAAGAAGATTTTCTTTATTTCTATGATTTGAATAGGATGTATACAGTTGATCATGCTCAACAATTTAGAAATTTTAATAATAGTGCGGTTTATTATAAATTGATATTGAAAAAATACAACAAAAGATCAAGTGTTGCTATGCCTGATGATGATATACGTAATAAAGTTAAGGAACTCACACAAAATAGTACAATTGATGAGTTATTTGGCATAGAACAAGCAGAGGATAAAAAATCAATTGCTAATAAACAACAAACAAGAACACTAAGTGATGATCCAATTAGATTAAGTTATAATGCAAGTATAAATAAAGAACTTATTGAAAATTCATCTACTATAATATCTAAATCTAACTATGATTTATCATCTGTTAATTTTGGTGATGATGCTGTTGTTTATGATAATATAAATACTTGGATAAAAGATAGTGATAATATAGGATATCAAATATGGTTTAATCTAAATAATTATATACAAGATGAAGTATATAACTTTTTTAGTTATTATGATAATGTTAATTTATTAGGATGGAAAGTTAATTTAAAAAATGATAATATAATAGTTTCTTTGAATGATGTAGATTATACCTTTAATATAACAAATAATGGTAATGGTGTTGTTGGATTGAATGAGGATGTTTGGTATTGTTATGTTTTAAATATAGATCAAAGACAGAGAAATTTAGAACAATATATTTATAAAAGGAATTGTTTAGATGAAAGTAGAGCAAGTAGTTTAATGTCAACTATATTGGATCAAGTATATATGAATATTCAACCTATGACACCATTTGAATGTGTCATTGAAAATAATAATTGTAAAATATTTGGATCTGATATGAAGGCTACTAATATTAGATTATTTAATGATGTTCTTCCAGAAAAATCACATAATAAATTATTAAATCAAGTTATAGTTGGTAATGATTCTAGAAATTTAGTATTTGGAGACAATGCAAATACTAGAATTATTTTACCTCGCTTTCCTATGAATGAATAAAAAAATAAAATATATATGAAAAAGTTTAGTACAATGAATGAGGGTAAAATATTTATGGCAGATCCTTCTATAATTAAAAAATATGCAAGTTTTATAATACCACTTTATATAACAGGTGAGTTATCTTGTGACTATAAATTAATTGATGAGTGGTTGGAAAATAATAAATATACTAATAAACTAAAAGGTACTAATTATTTATTAGATATTGAAATATTAGCCGTTAAGAATATTATATCTAATCCACTTAGTCAAAATGGTTATGAAGATTTAGTAAAGGAAATTGAAAATAAATGTCCTAAATTAGAGAGATTTATGAAACCATTTATCACGGATCATAAGAAATTTAAATAATTAGTAAAGATTTTTTCGTTTGGCTTCGTTCATTCGCTTTCTTTCTCTCCAACCATCTATTTCTCTCTCCATGAATTTTCTAATTCTTGCTGAAATGTTTATAGAGTTTTCTTCACAGAATTCTCTGTAGTCATTGAGTAATTTTTCCTCTATTCGTATGGTGTACATTTTATTCTTCATGATATAAACTTATTTTTAAAGTATATATTTGTATATGCATTCTCTATTCAATCTTTTTCTCAACATAAGTTACTATTTCACCTGGTGTGAAACCTTTTTCTAACAAAAGTTGTAATGATGAATCTTTGCACCAAGCATACACTAAATACCCTTTATAATTAATATTGACAAATTCCCATCTAGTTTCCCATAATTTTCTGAAAATACCTCTCCTTCTATGGTTCTCATGAACCCATGCATCTAAAAATTTTATTTTATTACCAACCTCAACAGACATAAAAATATGACCAATCGCCTCATTGGTGATATTATCATAAGCAAACCACATTTCAATATTTTGTGCATTTGGTTTAATATGTACTACTTTAAATCCCATGAACATATATATTAAAAAAATTAATATGAAAAATTAATATATACTTAATGAAATATGTAAAAACATTTGAAAAATATAACGAAGAAGTTAATTATAAAAAAATATTAACTAATGCAGCTGTAGCTGGTGGTTTGGCTTTCGGTAATTTAGCAAGTGCTAATGAATTACCAAAAGATTCTATATCTAGTCAAAAAATACCATCTAAATCATTACAAGAATTTATAATATCACTAAATAATAAATATGGTGAAGATTTATATGATAATCTAAGACCAATATCCTTTCTTAAAAAAGAATTATATGAATATGATCCATCCTTTAAATTAAAAAAGGTTGTTGAAGATATAAAATCTCAACAACCTAATTATCCATTAAATATAAATTTGTTCTACATATATACAGGTAAACAAGTTCCTATTCTAACATTGGATTATAAATTTACTGATAGAATACACTTCACATTTACTAATAATGAAGTTTGGGATAAAAACTTATTTGGTCTGACCTTCAAGTTCTGATTTAACATTCTCTTCTGATCTCTCTCTGAAGAATGCTTCCATATCAAAATTCTCAGGAAGAAATTCTAAATCATAACCAAATTTATCTTGTAATTCAGTTATTAAATCTTTTACTCGTGCCATAATATTTTTGTTTTAAAATGTTTATGGAATAAATATAATAATATTTTTTAATATATGTACTATAAAAGAAATAAAATGTATAAATAATTTATTTGTATAATTTTAAACCCGCATCTATACAGGCACTTACATCACTTTCACAATAGTTTTTTATATCTTCCAATCTACCATCATAATAATATTTATGAACCATAGAACCATCCATAATTTGTTTGGGTGATTTTATATCTAGTTCATATACCATTTCATCAAAACTATATATGTATCCAAATTTACCTTTCCAATCATCTGATAGATCTACTATTCTACAGTCCCAAGGTTTTTTATCATACATATATATTATATCAGCTGGTACTATACCATATTTATGTAATTTGTGTAATAACCAAGGTATATCATAATATAATATTCGGAAACCCGCTAATTTCCAAGCCTTTTTCTCTATTTTTTTAAGTAGTTCATTGAAATTATTGACAATTTCTTTTTCATCATCCCCATAAAAACTACGTATCTGTTTCTGATTATTGGAATCTATAAACCCAAAAGAAATACAACATATCTTACCATATGTTGTTATAACACCTGATTGATTTAAATATGATTCTTCTAATGTGAATTTCTGATCCCATCCCAATTTTGACCATTTTCTTTCAAATAGCTTGGCACCTCTTTCATCATTTTCTAAAAATGAGTTATAATCTTTATATTCACCAACACATTCAATATCAAAACTAAATAATTCCATATAGTTTATATGTTGTTTATTAAGAAAAGTTATTAAAATTTATATTTTATATTTCATTGAATAGATCTTCTATTATACTCTCAACAGTTTTGAAAAGAATTTCTTTATCAATATCTTTATATAGAATAAATATTTTCTTGTTATCTATTTCATTGGTAGATAAATTAAAATTATATTTTGTAGAAAGTTCTTCTGAAAATTTTTGATATAAAGATTTTCTACCTTTTGATTTATCTGTTGCGCCAAATATTATTGATTTTACCTTTTTGTTTTTTATTAGATATTCCATACCTAACTTTACGGTTGATAAAACCGACATATAACCAGTATTAAATTTTGTTAATTCTACATCTAACTGATTTTTATCTTTATCATATAAATAAAACTTATATGTCCAAATGTCATTATTTTTTTCTTTGCAAGTAATTTGATATATTTTATCATTTACTATAAATAGACCAATTAATTTGTTTTTATTATCAATCCATTTAATTTGAACAGGTGTGTTAAAACCTTCAAATAAATCATTTAAAGATTTATCAAAGTTAAAATCGTTATTATGTTTTAAATATTTCATTTAGTATATATAAACTTTTTAATTACAATATATTAGTTTAAAATGCTATCAATTAGAAAATCTCTTATATCATCAAAATACTCATCAAATTCAGAATATGATATATGAATACCTATATTTTTTTCATTAAATACAATAATTGTGTGATCAAACTCATTAACAACATAATGATATTTTATAGTTTCATAAAATCTAAATTTTTGGTGTTTTCCAGATGATAGAAAAAACTTCCTACATATACACACCCTAGGTTTGTATTCAGGTCCATTAAAATGAAATCTAATTGGTTTTAAATCAGGTGTGTATTTTTTTAATTTATTTATCCTATTTGAACATAATATTTTATTATGTATAATCTTCTTAAAACCATTAACTTCTTTTATAAATGAGACCTCATCTATATTATTTATTTTTGCAAACTTTTGTGGTGAAAAACGACAGAACTTTTCCATCTCCACTAAAATGTTAGTATCAATGGGCATTTGTGATAATTTATCATACCATTTGTAAAATTCTTCTAAGTTCATTTATTGTAATATATAAAATATTTTTTATTATTGATAATTTCCTCGGATTCAATTAAATTCTTAAATGAGTTTTTTATTATATTCCGATATAAATTTATCTTAACTTTGTTATTAGTATCACCCAATGATAATGGATAATATTTAAGTTCATTTTTAATTACTTCTGATAAAATATAAGATACTTTTTTAAGTATAGAATATATTTGATTATAACCTGTTTCTTTTTCAACTATACTTACTAATTCTATAAATTCATCATTGGTTATGAAACCTTTAGTTTTGTATTGATTTAACTTATTAATATAATCAAGCCATTGTTCTTTGGTGGTTAATAAAATATTGTATGTATCTATGTTATTTATTGTATAAAAAAATAGATAAATAATATATTCGGTTTTATTATCATCAAATTCTATTTTGTAATCATTTTTGTCTTTATAAATATCTGATTTTACTTTTTCAATATTATAATTGCTATACTTTGGAGTTACTATTATTTCTTTTAGGAAATCTAACCATGGCAAAATATTTGTGTTTTCATTATATAATCCTGAATGTTTTATATCATCACCAAAATGTTTTTTTAACATATCGTGTGAATAGCCCTCTCTTTTCAATTTTCTATATTCTAGAAACTTTTCTCTTGTCCATATATCGTTGTATGAATTTCCCATTAATATTTATTCTTTATCATATATAGTAATATTACTACTTGAAATATTATTGATAGTATAAACAGCAGAACTATTTGGATAATTTGGATCTATATAAAGTTTTAGATCTAATTTTGTACTATCTATTTCAAAAATAATCCATTTTGTGTTTATTGTATTTTTTTTATTATTAAATTTATTAGAACCATATATAAATTTCATCCTTGGTATTAGATTATAACAATCCTTAACATTGGTGCAAAGATAGATTCGGTCTAAGTGTTTTGATAATTTAGATTTGGATTTTGGTAATAATCCATTTTTAATAATACTTGTTTCATATTCTTGTATGGATAAATGGTATAGTTTATTAGGTGTATTGACTAATGTGTCATATTTTGCCTCATAGATTATTTTAACATCTTGGTAATATAGATTATTTTCATCATCTAATAATATTTTCTCATTATACGGTAATATGTTTATCATATTTGAAATATTAATAATCTCCATTTCACTAGGAAACCAACCATGTCTATCTATTAATAAATTATTTACTACATCTAAATAGCTTTTAATATCTCTTATGAACCTAAACCCAACCAAGGTTAGTTCTATTTTATTGTTATTTATATTTAGGATGAAATTAATACGAAGAAGTGACAATTCTCTATTAACATTATTAAATGTTAAGTTTATATCGTGACTTTTTAATGTCTCATTTAGCATAAATTCTGAATATGTGGTTATAAAGTTCATTTATAAAAATTTAATTATCTTCTTTTTCATTCCGTGTTTCTTCAAACCTTCGGATGGTTTACATTTAACAAAGTTTTTTAGCCTGCTTAAATCTATATCATCTAAAGCAACCCACTTATCTGGTTTATGCTTTTCAATATATCTTTCAATTTCAATTGATCGTTGCTCTTGTAATGTGAGACCTGTAGATTCCCATTCAGTTGAATATAAGTCAGTCATTCCTATTGGCACTTTTATAACACCCATTTGTCTATAAAATTCCTGCATTTCATCTAATGTACATTTTAATCGCCAATCAGAGCTTATAACAATATCAGCATCACTTTCCATTAATATCTCATTTAAAACTCGTACAGCGTCCTTATTTAGGTCATCAAAACGAATTTGAATTGGTACATGATCAGTCTTGTTTACATAAACAACTACTTTATCAGGATTTTCTAAATTCCAGCGTTTGATCTTTAAAAAACGAGAACCTTGTTCACGTTTCATACAAAGAACACCATCATGATCCAAAAAAATTATTTTATTCATAAATACAAATATATAAATAAATAATGAGATTTAAAAATCATGTTCTAATATTTCACTAAAATTATCTAAATGATAAGATTCATTTAACCATTTTATAATTATTGCTTGAATTTGAAGATGTGGAAAATACATTTTATTTTCTAAAAATGAATATAGTAAATCATTATTTATGAAACAATCTGGGTTTTTTGGATTGTTGAAAAACATAAATATCTTATCACCCTTTTCATTTTTATAATAAGTCTTATTCATGTCTTGTGATTTTATTAAACCTTTGAATTTATCACTTATCCATTTGAAAGCAACCCATATAATAGGGTTATCCATATTAGGATCATTTTTATTTATAATATCTTGGAAATAATCATTATTGTATATGATGATAAAATTATCAGCACTGTTCCATTTTTTTTCTCTTTTTATAAGTGTGTAACCTAAATAATCTAATCTTTTTTTAGTAATTTCTAATTTATTCATATCAATATCCGAATCAATATCATATATTAATAAATTACCTCCCAACTCATTTTGATCTAAATGACTATACTCATCTAGGTCTATCATAATCCATTTGATTTCCTCTAGATCATCCTGGTTAAAATTTTCAAATAGTTTAATGTGCTTCATATTAGTCTATCTTAGTTATTAATATTGAATTATTATTCATTTTAGAATATATTGTATATCCAAATTCCTCTAATTTTATTTTCAAATCATTTAATATATATGATGGGTTAAATTTGTATATTAATAACATTCCATTAATTTGTGAATTAATGAATTTTGCTTTTTTATCATACTGCAATAATATATTTGTAATTTCCTTAATTGGGAAATTATACTCTTCATAATATTTAATATAATTCATAGAGTATATATTAATTATAAAAATCCAAAATTCTTAGATCCATTTTTACTTTGTATAATCAAAAACTCATTTATATTACAATTTTGTATAGAATTACTATCATGTCCAATTGGAAATGCATTATATTTAATAATACCATCTTTTTCTTTAATCTGTATGGTATATAACTTACCATCCTTTGAATTCTTAAATATTGTCATGCCTCTATATATTACTTTATAAAATAAAAAAACCCTCTCTTAAAAAGAGAGGGTTTTGGGCTTAAAAAATTAGAGGCTGGACAGGGTTAAAACAACGAGCTATCTTTTCCTATGCTAACCATTACTGTGGTTCGGATTCTGTCCCTTTTCTCGTCTTACAACCTTTTACGCGTAATTTAATATTTTGCTCCACCACCTTATTTACTAACAAGGAACATATATTATATACCCCGTTAATATTAAAGTTTAATTATTTCGCAACTTTTTCAGATTCAACCGAAGCAGCTCTATAAGGAGTAACCAATTTCTTGATCTCACCTAAAGCTTTTCTTGCCTCTGCATTTGATTTCTTAGTTGTTTTATTATGGTTCTCTTCAAATTGAGCCCATAACGTTTGTAATTTTTCGTAAACTTCTTGCATTTTCGTTTATTTTATTTTTTAGGGTTAAAGTACCCTTGAACTTTATTATTATATTATTTTTTATTAAAAAGTTTTATTTATTCTTAAATTTTATTAATTCGTTAAATATTTTTTCATAAATACTCATACCTATAGTTTCATTATAAGATATAAATCCACAGCTTTAACAAATCTACACAAAAGTGTGTAAATTAATTATTTAAAAGAATTAACTCTTTCTGGGTAAACTGCAATACCCTCTATTCCATTGGTAAAT
>Ga0214170_1000522_pt1 | contig 13250 bp, 13 predicted proteins | sample TroBogEpilimnion_2_FD_153008 | JGI IMG/M metagenome (GOLD analysis project Ga0214170, IMG submission 153008) | Freshwater microbial communities from Trout Bog Lake, WI - 27JUN2007 epilimnion | ecosystem: Environmental > Aquatic > Freshwater > Lake > Epilimnion/Euphotic zone | place: Trout Bog... | reverse complement strand
CTCGGCGCATCGGGCCATCAACAGGGAGAGGCTGAGGCTGCTCAAAGCATCGGCGTTGCACCGTTGGCACAGTGGATTTCCAAGATGCTCTCTAACATTTCTTACACCTACCTCGGAATGCCACGCGAGCTAGAGTTCAAGTTCATGGTCTCGGAAATCCGCGACAACGAAGAAGCTGCTAAAAAGTCTGACCTTGAATTGCGCGGCGGAACAAAGACCATCAACGAGCGCCGCTCTGAGCTAGGCCTTCCGCTTCTGGATACTCCAGCCGCAGACCAGCCAATCCTTGTAGCCGGCAACGGTGTGTTCTTGTTCTCTCCTGACGGAATCGTGAACGCCGCTGCTCCTATCGCTGGCGTTGAGAATGTCCAAGACGATGTAGATCCAATGGCCCCAACAACCGCAGTTGAAGCTCCTAGTGACGGCAATGACGCCACTTCTGAGGTAAAGCCGCCTAAAGAGCTAGAGCCTGACTTTCAAAAGGCTGGCGTACCATCTAAGGCAGAAGTTAAGGATGCGCTCTCTCGCCTAAAGATTCTCCCTAACGCCGCAGGAGACCATCCGATGTCGGACAGCCCTGAGCAGATAGCTGACTCTGTATCTAGCCCTTGGCCTATCGTGGAAACGCAAAACGGAGACTATCCCGTTAATCCAGATGTCTGGGAGAAGGCAGTCCTCACTCTGGTCAATGTCAAGGAGCTATACGGCACGGACACCGGCTTAGACCGCTCCAATGTCGCTGACCATATCGAGTCCATGGGGCAGGCTCTTACCCCATACCGTAATTATCCGCTGGTCTATAACGATGGCGAGAAGAACATCATCATTGACGGCCATCACCGCCTGTTCGCAATGTGGCTGCTCGGCATGGATCAAGTTCCGGTCTGGCTTGGCACTCCCGACATGGCAAAAGAAGCCGCATCAGAGGTCAAGGCATTTCTCAAATGGGCAAGCAAAGGCAAGCGCGCTCGTCAGTTCGAGTTCAACGCCTTAGACCCCATCGTGGGAGATGCGCTCAACCGCTGCTATTTTGATGGCGATATGGAAACCGCTAAGTCGCTGGCGAAGGCATATCTGACATGACCCTCGGTGTCCATCAAGTAGATGGGCGCTTAGCAGCAAGTAGCGCCGTGAAAATACGCGCGGCCTTGGTGAAGTCGGTCAATGCCCGAGAGGTCATAACTGGCTATATGCAGACCCACCCCACGGTCAGCGATTCCATCCCGCAGGATCGGGCTCGCGCGCGCGCATGGGCTCTGCATAATGTGACACTTGACCACACCGCTTTAGAAGCCGCCCTGCGCCAGCATTACGCAACAATGTATGTGACAGGCGTGGCATCAACCTACGAGGCATTCGGCAAGCAGCTCCGCCAGCGCAAGGCCGCCAAGCAACCCCCGCACAACTGGAATCCCAGCGCCTTTGCCGTGAACGCATTACAAAACGCGGTGAATTGGGATACATGGAAGCCCGGCAACCCTGCCGCTGCCGCCCTGCTCAAACCACCCGGCGGGCTAGAGAAGCTGCTCAATGGAATCAAGATTAAGTCGCTTGATATGAAGAAAACGAGCTACGACCTTTTGGGATCTAGGCTGGCGGATGGCATAGCTATCGGCGCAAGCCCAAACCAGCTCGCAGACATGATTGAAAGCTCCCTATCATCACCACAGCGTGCTCTCACGATTGCCATCACCGAGGGGTCTCGCGCCGCTAATCAGGCTGCAACGGACTCGTATCAAGCGCTAGGCGTGGAGCAAATCGAGTGGGTCAGCGCTGAGCCAGAGGATGAAGACTGCGATATTGACGGCGAAACAACTAATATCGGCGAGGAGTTTTCTAATGGCTTGACTGCCGATGACATTCCTGTTCATCCCAACTGCCGATGCACGACAACGCCTGCCGAAATAAATTGGGATACTTTTGACTATGGCGCTTCATTAGATGCGGCGCTCGCGCAAGATTAAGCAATAACCATTACAATTAAACGATAATCCGAGACAAGGACAATACATGGCGCTCAATCACAACAACATCACTGTTGGAACAACTCCAACCCCTATTGTCACAATTCCTAACGGCGTTGGATATGTAGCTGTTCAAGTAAATAACCGCGACAGCGCAGCGATATTTCTTGGTGATAACGCAGTCACCAATACCGTAGGAATCAACGGTGGACAGAACCTTGCTGCAAACGCAAGCGTACAAATCTGGCTGCATGGCAACGACACCCTTTACGCAGTATCAGCCGCAGGCACGGCAACAGGTGCGGTCTCAGTTATCTACTCAGCTTAACAACTCAATATGTCAGAAACTTTTGTTCCGCCTGCGGGTGTAGCAGATGCTGCAAAGCGCGCACTTGGCTGGATTGCAGACGGTCACGCCGGCGATGGATTTACTAGCACTGGCCGCACTAGAGCGGGGCAACTGTCACGGCGCGAAGGATTATCACGCGATACCATTATGCGCATGGTGAGCTTTTTCGCTCGTCATGAAGTGGACAAAAAAGCAGAAGGATTTAATCAAGGAGAAAAAGGATTCCCATCTCCGGGCCGAGTGGCTTGGGATGCATGGGGTGGAGACGCTGGAAAGTCTTGGGCTGAAAGCGTTGCCGCGAAACTTAACAAGGAGAAATCACTTATGGTCAATGACTTCGCTAATTCATACGCGGCTATCGTTAAGCAAGAAAAGCAAGAAGATGGCTCGCTGCTTGTCTATGGCAAAGCCACAGATGACTCTCTTGATATTGACCAGCAAATCTGCGATGACGCTTGGCTCTCCTCTGCTATGCCAGAGTGGTTTAAGTCCGGCGGCAACATCCGCGAACAGCACTCATCTATTGCGGCAGGAGTAGCGAAAGAATATGAAGCGAAAGCGGATGGTCATTACATTTCTGCTCTTGTCGTTGATCCTATTAGCGTTAAGAAAGTGGAGTCAGGCGTTCTTAAAGGCTTCTCGATAGGCATTAAGTCTCCACGCGTTGTCCGCGACCAGAAGGCAGCAAACGGCCGCATTATTGACGGGCAGATTGTGGAGATTTCACTAGTGGATCGCCCAGCTAATCCAAACGCTAAGCTCATGCTTGCTAAGAGCGTTGAGGGTGAACCTAATCTTGTTAAGGTCGAGGAATTTACTACTAATACAAAGGAAAAGTCCATGCTCGCTGAAGTTATCAAAGAAATTCACGCGGATTCCGTCAAGTTTGACCAAGCGTCATACGATGCGGCCCGCAAGGGAATCGCACAGCTCATCATTTCCGAAGCCAGCGAAATCGCTGACACAGATTCAGACGAGCGCGATGATATTGACACCCTGCTCTCTGCTCTAAAGCACTTGTTCAGCTTCCGCGATGGCGAAGCAGAAGAAGGCGAGACAATCGCTAGTGCTGCCTCAATGCTGGAGCTTTCAGCAACTAAGGATTCCGATAGCTCCGAAGGATGCGACTGCGATGGCTGCGTTGCCTGCCAAGCTGACGGCGGATGCGATGACAAGATGTGCAAGGGCTGCACCAAGATGTCTGCAAAGTCCGCTGACATCAGCAAGTGCCTAGAGTGCGGATGCCATGTCCCTAACTCAACTCACGGCCTCAGCCAAGTAGTTGTCACCGGCGCGACTCCAACTAACGAAGTTGCAAATGTCTCAACCGCGACCATTATGACTCCCGAGCAAAACGCGGGAAGCATTAAGTCAGCCGAAGGCGAATCAGTCCCAGAGGAAATCAAAGATGATGCCGAAAAGGTAGTCGAAGAAATCCACGAAACTGGCGAAAAGGTAGAAGAAAAAATCGAAGATATTCTCGGTGAGAAGTCAGTGACTTCCATCATCGAGAAAGCTGTAAAGAGTGCGACTGAATCAGTCAAGGCTGAGATCGCGGAACTTCAAGCTGCACACAAGGCGGCTGAGGAGAAGGCGGTAGCTCTTGAATCAGAACTCGTAACGGCAAAATCGGCAGCTGCATCAGGTGGGCCTAAGCGCACCGGACGCGTAGCTGTCACAAATGAAAACGAGCTACTGCTCAAAGCCGCTGAATACCGCCTAAAGGCATCAGCGACCTCAGACCAAATTCTCGCCAAGGGATACAAGGCATTGGAAAAGGAATACCTAGCCAAGGCCGGAAAAATCTCTGACGAGGAATAACCCACACTGCACTCGAAAGGAAATAAATTGGCTCTAACTGCCCCTAAAGCAGCTGACCTCTTTGGCGATGTAGATTCCGCTAAGAAGGCTGCAAAGCGCATGGATGAGTACACCGAGGTTCTCGGTAAGTCACTCGGCAATCCATCAACAACACCCGGCGTTTCGCCTGTAGCGGATCCAACCGCTGCTCTCGAAGCGTTGGCAGCAACAAAGTCACTCGCTCCAGATGCTCTCGCAGGTCTTAACAATGCAATCGCTTCACAGCGCCTTGCTTTGCAGGATATGCAGAAGGACATCACGCTGACCTCTCCACTTTCAACCAGCTTCGCTGCGTTTGACTTGGAAGCACCAGCAAAGCTCTTGACCCCACGCCCAACACCACTTCGTAACCGTATCCCTCGCAAGAAGGGCGTTGGCACATCACACCGTGTCAAGCGCATCACCGGTTATACGGGTACAGGTACTGGCGGACAAGGACAAATCTGGCCAGGCGTTACAGAATCAACAACCACCGCTTTCGGTTCAATCAACTTCGAGCGCGGTTCAAAGATTTCGTACACCTCAGATGACTTAATCTTGCCTTACAACTCTTACTCACTATCTGACAGCGTTTCGTTCGATGCTAACTTCTCAGGCCTTGGATACCAAGACCTCCGTCAGTTGTCATCAACTTCTACCCTCTATGCAACCATGCTCATGGAAGAACGCATGATGCTCATGGCTCGCGGTACTGCATCAGGTTACGCTGGCGCGCTTAACGCAGGCTCAGCTCCTACCCTTGCAACCCTCACAGCTGTATCTCCATCAGGATCAGTAACAGCGCTTCCAAACGCTACTTACTATGTCTATTACACAGCTGACGCTGGTATCTCATCAACAGGTTTCGGTGAGTCAATCCTCTCTGCAGTTGCTTCACAGGCAACTTCAAGCCAAGCGCTTACCATCACCATCCCAACCGCTATCACCGGCGCACTCGGTTACAACATCTATGTTGGTACAACCACTGGCGCAGCTAACGCGAAGTTCCAAGGCCGCACAACATCCTTGACCTTCACCCTCGGCGGTTCAGGCACACCAACAATCGGAAACCAAGCTCCGTTGAACACAACCACCACGGTTGTTGCAACCCGCGCAGCGGCTGATACCTCAGCTTACGCAACAGGTTATGACGGTATCTTGACCACCGTTCTTGGCCCTAACACTGGCTACAACAACAACATCAACAGCACCTTCTCAAATACCAATCCGGGCACAGAGTTCCAGACCGTATTTGCGAACCTTTACAACAATGTAAAGGCTGATCCAGATGAGATTCTGCTTAACGGTTCAGACCGCAAGCAACTTTCAGATGCGATTAAGGGTTCAGCTAACGCTAACTACCGTTTGCAGATTTCACAGGATGAGGCTTCTGGCGTCACCTACGGTTCTGTCGTGAACGGCATCGTAAACGAAACCACAGGAAAGTCAGTTCCTTTGACTGTCCACCCATGGTTGCCACAGGGCGTTGCTCCTGTTCTTTCCTACACCTTGCCAATTCCTGACACAGAGGTTTCTGATGTCTGGTCTAACTACATGGTGCAGGACTACATGGGTATTCAGTGGCCTGTGACACAGTTCGCGTACGAGTTCTCCACGTATTTCCGCGGTACATTTTTCTGCGTTGCTCCTACATGGAATGGCGTAGTTTCAGGTATCGTCTCTGCATAACTCGTAAAAATCTAAATGGGGAGGGAGTCTTAATTGGCTCTCTCCCTATTTATTAACAAGGAAGGCAAACATGGCACGACTAACACCGCGAGATGGATTCGTCAAAGAGACCGACATCAACTCGCAATCAGGAAAGACACGCTACCGCGCAGACCGCTCGGGCCTGTATTCCGTAGAAAACCCCAAGCACATTAAGGCGCTAAAAGCAGAAGGCTTCACAGAGGAAAATCTTGCACGCTATGAGCAAGGCGATGCTCAACGCGGGTACACTTGTACTCAATGCGGATTCGGATCATGGTTCAGACTATGTTCTCGATGCGGGCACGAATACGACTCCACGCCTAAAACAGACGGAGATTAAGAATGACATCTGCAGTATCGCCAATCACTCAGTTTCAATCAGGGTCATACCTCACAATCGCAGAGTATAAAAACGCTCCTACAGCGATTGACTATGACAATCTTGTGGTTGGCGGTACTCAGGCTCAGCAAGACGCGGAATTGGCCTCGGTCATCCAGCGCGCATCCTCGTTCATTGACATTTATGTCAATCAGCCGCTCATTGCTCAAAACTTCACCGAGCAATCCCGCACGCGCATGACCCAAGAGGGATTTCTCGTCATCTCTCCGGACTACAACAATGTGGTTGCGCTCAACTCTTTAGCCTATGGCCCAACCCCGACAAACCTTGTCACAGTGGGCGCTACAGCCCTGCAGAGTTGTTGGTTTGAGAAGTCTCAGATTGTCTATCCGCTCAGCCAGCTAGGAACGACCTATTCCTCTCAGGGGCCTCTTTCTTTCGGCTTCCCGCCATCTACGCGCTCAAAGATTTATGCCTCGTATAACTACACCGCAGGATTCTGTAACGGCCTTATTTCGACAGCTACGGCCAATGCCTCATCCTTCACCATGATTGACCCTATTGGCCTCACAGCGGGCACAGTGGTCACTATTTATGACGGCGCGAATACCGAGCAGGTTGTCGTTTCGCCTTCATATACCTACGGATCAAGCACGGTCAATATCACCGGCACGCTCAAATACTCCCACTCCTCTGGCGTTGCGGTAGGCAATATGCCGCAAGCAATCAAAGAGGCCGCCATCCTTATCACCACAGATTTCCTCAAAGTCCGCGGAGACAACTCTCTCACCATGGCGGTCACAACCCGCGCATCGTCAGGCCCAAGCGTTCAGTCCATCGTTGGCTCAGACCTCGAACTTGCCAAGCAGCTTCTTAGCCCGTTCCGGAGAATGCGCTAATGACAGTAGGTCGCGCCAATCTCCGATCCACTTTATACAATTACCTTACGGGCGCAAATATCGCCACGCTCAATCAGGTATTCACCTCTTTCCCAAAACGCATCAACTTCCAAGTCAATGCAACCGCTGGACAGTTAAGCCGCGCAGCCGCTGTGATATTTATCCAGAGCGAGCGCGAAACTCGTTTAGCTATCGGCGGCGCAACCAATGGCTGGAAGCGCGTAGATTACACAGTCATCTTGCAAGTCTTTCACCACTCTATGCAAAACCACTCAGAAACTGCCATGTCGGATTTTGATACACTTATAGACAACATCAAGAACACGCTTCGAGCCAGCCACAACTTTGGTGACACCACCCAAGTCAATGTCTGGCAAGGCGCGGAACCTGCGATCGACTGTTTGTATGGAGAGCCGGTTACCTCAGACAATGGGGCAACGGAGACTTTTGCAGAGATTCGATTCGATGTTACCCAAATGATTCAGGCATAAGGAGAACGATGGCCACTTACCAATACAGCGGCGATGATGTTCGGGAGTTTCCAACTCTCGGCCTCACAGTCAAGCCCGGAGATACTTTTGACTCCAAGGATGACATTATTTCAGCCGATGTCTCTCTCGCTTCTGCACCAAAGAAAACAACAACACCGTCAGCCCCGTCTGACTCAACCGTAGGAGCGTGAACTAAGTGTCAGTACAAAATACCCACCGTTCGTATGTCGGAATCGCTAAGGAAACAACAAAGGGAACAGCAGTCACTACTCCGACCGCTTATATCCCAGTTATTGCCAACACCTTAAAGCCACAAGACATTTACACACCTTTGTACGATGAGGGCCTCCGCGGTTCTCTTGTGAAGAACTACAACTACATTCAGGGCCGCGTTCACTCGACCTTTGATTTCGGCGGCGCAGTATTTGCTGACACCGTTATCTATCCACTCGCTGGCGTTCTTGGTGAAGATGTTGTCACAGGATCGGCTCCTTATACTCACACTCTCGCAGTGAAGAACTCGGCAACGGCTGCAGCGGATGCACAGCCTTCTGCTTACACCTTGCTCGATTTCTACGGAGCAAATGTTCGCACATGGACAGGCCACCAATTCCACGACTTCTCGCTGAAGTGGAACGCAGATGGCTTGCTCGAATACGATGCAAAGTCCACCGGATGGCAATCAGCCACCACCACAACCCCAACCCCTAGCTTCTCGACCGTTCTGCCTACCGCAGTCTGGTACGGAACTGTGAGCGTTGGCGGCACAACCATCTCCAATAACACAGACGGCAACATTGACATGAAGCGTCCCGTGACTCCTATCTACGGAATCTCCAATGTGCAGACCCCATACTCTGTATTCGTTGGCGCTCTGGAAGTGACCGGCAAGGCCACTTTCATCATGGAAAACGACACACAGCTCACCAACTATTTGACCAACACCCAGCCAGCTCTCGTTTTTAACTGGACAAACGGCTCAGGAGCGTCTCAGACATCCATCCAAGCGACCATGACAAAGGGTGCATACACACTCGCCGTCATTGAGCGCTCAAAGGATTTCGTTGAAGTGGTTGTTGATTTCAATGCCCAAGGCAACCTAACCGATGCTGGAACTGTTGGCTACTCACCAATCAAGTGGGTTGTTAAAAACGCGATAACCACCTCGGTCGCTTAACCTAGAACGCAGTAGCGGTGGCAGGTTGATTTGGTTCGCCTTCCGAAATCCCGCACCGCTACTGCCTAGTTTTGCTAGGATGCTCACAAGGCTACCAAGGAGGCACAATGTCAAAAAAGATTACCCTGCCATCAGGGGCAACAGTTACTATCAAAGATGCAATAGATCTTAAAGTCAAAGACCGCAACCGCATCATGCTCGCCGGAGATAACAAGGGTGAAGCAGAAAAGGGCATCGCTATCGGCAACGCTTTGCTTGCTGCAATTATTGAGGACTGGTCATTCGACCTTCTCGTTCCATCGGTCAAATCTGATTCTATTGACGAGCTGCCTATTAAAGATTATGTTGCTCTCATGGATGAGACCGCAAATGTCACCAAGGACTTGTTCCCTGAGTTGGCGGATACAGATAAAAACCGTTTGAACCCTGATAGCCCTTTAGACAGCTCCAACGCCTAAAGGATCGGCTGAAAGGATTCCAGCGGGTTGATGACCTGCTCTATCCAGACACCGAGTGGTTCTACTTTAAGTTTGCCGACAGATTTAGCTGGACACCCGAGCAGGTAGATAACCTGCCTGCCGGGAGAGCTGATTGGTTGTTAGCTATTGCTGATACCATCGAAGAAGTCAAAATCGAGCAGATGGAGAAGCGATGAGCGACAACCGCAACGAAGTATTTGCGGCGCTTAATGCTTGGCAAAACCGCATGGACAAAGCGGCTCAATTAGCAACCCGCGCGATCACCACAGAGTTGTGGACGCAGGCGCGCAAGAATGCTCACGAGACCACTAACCCGCCGCGAACAGTGAACGGCCGACTTCGCTATAACCCGCACATCGGGCCTCGCGCCGGAGAAGGCCCTAACTATGCAACGGGCAACTTGTATCGAAACATCATTGCTGCCCCACCGCTTCGGCGTGGTTTTGCAACTTATGTGGCGAGCGTTGATTCAGGCGCTGACTATGCGCGAGCAGTAGAACTCGGCTCATCAAAGTGGACAAGTGGGGTAAAATACCCATATATGTATCCAGCTCGTGATGAACTTATCAACTCTGGTAAGGCCTCACAAATCGTTTATGGATACCTCACAGCAGCGATGGGAGCTTAAATGGCAGGTGAAGTCCCACCGTTAAATGTAGAGATTCTTGTTCAGCTTGCCAATCTAACCTCAGCTGTCACGCAAGCGACAGAAGGCATGAACAAGATTGGCGATGCTGCCAAGGCGCAAGAGAGCAAGTTTTCTTCATTAAAGACGGTCATGGGCGGCGTATTCGCTGGCAACCTTATGACTGAAGGCGTAATGGTCTTGCAAAAAGGCCTAGAAGATGCTGTTCAAGCCATCAAGGATACGCAAGTAGCAACAGAGCGCTTATCTACTGCGCTTAATAATTCCAAGCAAAACACAGCCGCTAACCGCGAAGAAATCCAGAAAACATCGGACAAGATGTCCACACTTGGTTTCTCTACCGCGCAAACAGAGTCGGCATATGGCACTTTAATCACGGCAACAGGATCCGCAACAGAGTCCACAAAGCTGATGAGCATGGCTGCCGACCTTGCGCGATACAAGCACGAGGATTTGGCAACCGCTGCAGCTACCTTGGCCCGAGGAACAACGGGCTCAGCTAAGGCATTCCGCGAGCTGGGCATCACGCTTGATACATCTCTGCCTAAAAATCAGGCAATCGCCAAGGCGTTCGATGAGTTAAATGGAAAAATCGGCGGGCAGGCTGTTGGATATACGCACACATTCGCCGGCGAGATGGAAGTCCTAAAGGCTAAGTTTGATGACATAGCAGTCAAGGTCGGCGCTGTTGTTATGCCAATTCTGACAAAATTCTTGGAGATTATTACCAAGTTTATTATTCCGGCCATCACGGACATCATCAAATACATGACCTACTGGGAGCGCCAGCTCATCAGCTTGTGGAATACACACGAGGGATTCCGCAAAGTAGTCGTTGATGTTCTCAAAGTTGTTGTTGAAGGATTTGGCTACCTTCTCGGAGCGGTTGCAAAAGTTATTGACACCGTGGCAAAGATTCCCGTCCTCGGCGCTCCTTTTAAGGCAATGGGCAAAAGCGTTGATGAAGCAGCTGTATCTGTCGGCAAGTTTGGCCAAGGGTTAGATGACCTTGCCAACAAAAAGATTTCTATTGGTGGCAAGTCTTTAGCGGATCAGCTCTCAACGGCTGGGGTTTCGAGCGCTGGCGGAGATACAGGAGTTGCCGGTCAAGTAGCTGGCGGAGATGTTAGCAAAGCCGCAGTAGCCGCAGCCAAGAAATCTGCCGCTGCCGTTATTGCCGAAATGAAGAAGCAAACCACAGAGTTGATGAACGAGCAAAAGCAAGTCAAGTCTATCTACGACCAAATGAATGTGGACTTGCGCGATTATCAGACACAATACGAAAAGTTGGTTCAGACTCACAACGATGCAATAGCCAAGGCAAACCTGACTTTTAATCAGGCACAGGCTGCAGCACAACAGACTTTAGATCAGGCCAACCTCGCGGCAGCTGCGGCGAACAATGACGCTATCGCCAAACTGCAACAAGATGCCGCAGACAAGCAACTGGCCATTGTTCAGCAATCAGAGGCCCTGCTCACCAATGAATTTGCAAATGTCACGAAGATAGACCTTGGCAAGTCATTTTTCAGCTCGGGAACAACTAGCGGGCTCATTGACTCATTTCAGAGCCAGCTAAACGCCATGAAAACCCTTGCCACTGATGCTTCCAAGCTCGCCGGCCTAGGATATTCGCAGAACTTCATTCAGCAAGTTGTCGCACAAGGCCCGCTCATGGGTGACCAAATGGCTCAGACTCTCATCAACGCTCAGCCCGGAACAACAGAGCAGATTCAGAACCTATTTGCACAGGTGCAGGATGCTTCGACAACAGGCTTGAACGGTCTCGCGGATCAGATGAATCAAGGCGGCAATCTGGCAACTCAGGCTCTCATTGACCAATATAACAAAGTCACCACAGACCTTAACGCTTCGATGGCAACCCAAGCCGATGCTTTCAACGATGTTCTTGCTAAAAACAAGCTGGCTTACAACGACTCCGTGGCCAAGGCTCAGCAAACCCTGCAGGATTCGCTCGCGGCATCGCAACAGGCTTTTGACCAAGCAGCCACGGCGCTTCATGACTCCACCATTACGAAGCTAAACGATTTGCAGACCAAGCTTGAAGCGGTTGCAGCTTCCATGGCCGCGGTCAATGGCACGGGCGTTTCGATGAGCAGCATGGCGCTCGCCGGCTCTGTTGCAACGCCTTATCTTTCAGGATCGGCGGCCTTGCCAACGACCGCATCAAGCGGCCCTGCGGTTGCTTACACGCAGAACAACTACATCTCGACCCCTGTTTCAGCGAGCGACATCGCATCGGCTACCTATGGCGCTCTCACCTATGGAGTGGCTCAAGGAATCGCCGCGAAACTTAATGCAGGGAAGGCTTACTAATGGCTACCGTTACCTCGCTTAATTACTACTCTTTTGCCTTTAATGGCTTTGTCTTCGGCGGAACTAACTCGCCTTATCAAATCCTCTCTGTTGATGGGCTTGAATCGCTGCCCAATATCCGCAATCAGGATGACAACCGAGGCTATGCAGACGGAATGTTCACGGGCAACGACTTTCTCTCAGGCCGCACGGTCACCATCACCATCAACACCTTCGCAAGCACTGGCTATTCAGCTCAGGCTAACTTCAACTTATTACAGGCCGCACTCTTGCCTCAGACCAGCGGCACGACCCCGCTTCAATTCCAGCTCTCTGCCGCCGGCGGGCTACAGCGCCTGAATGCTCGCGTTCGCACCAACAAGACCGTTGTTGATCCGAATTACACCTACGGCTACATTACTTCGCAATACACATTCTTTTGCGCCGACCCTCGTTATTACGATGACACACTACAGACTGCAACCCTCGCCGTTGGTAACCCTCTGGGCCGTCAATATAACCGCACCTACAACCTCTCCTATGGCGGCGGCTCCTCGACCCTTACAACGACCGTCAATAACGCAGGATGGGCAACTACATACCCTGTTATAACTCTCAACGGCCCTATCACCAACCCGACCCTTGGTAATAACACGCAAGGCACTTACATTACGATTCAAGGAACTTACGCAAACACCGACACCATCGTCATTGACCTAGATCAGAAACTCATCACCCTCAACGGAAGCCCTGCCCGCAATTTGATTAACGGCGGCTCAAACTGGTTCTCTGCTCCACCGGGTAATAACTCTTTCTTCCTAGCGGGAACAGGTACACTTATCGGCACTACGGCTGCGACCATTACTTGGCGCAACGCGTACATCTAAGGAGAAGCAATGGCATTACGCACACCCCCAAGTTGGCTGCAAAACGGAAGCCATCCTGCGGAAAACGACCGCCTAACTACCCAGACAATCTGGAAAACCTCTGGAATTATTAACTCAACCGATTTAGCGGTTACCCAAAACTCTCCTGCCGGT
>Ga0214170_1000520_pt1 | contig 13263 bp, 9 predicted proteins | sample TroBogEpilimnion_2_FD_153008 | JGI IMG/M metagenome (GOLD analysis project Ga0214170, IMG submission 153008) | Freshwater microbial communities from Trout Bog Lake, WI - 27JUN2007 epilimnion | ecosystem: Environmental > Aquatic > Freshwater > Lake > Epilimnion/Euphotic zone | place: Trout Bog... | reverse complement strand
CCATCAGTGCCAAAATATTTTCTTTTCATGGTTTTATTTTAGTATGAATCAGATTAAATTCTCTGATTGCATAGCGCTCCAAATTTTTATTGCTTCTACGGTTGGTCTTACATCATGTACCCGAACTACCTTTGCTCCTCGCTCAATAGCCAAAATTGAAGCTATTACACTCGCGTTACTAAGTTGATCAGTAGGCTTAGAAAGAATTTTCGACAAAGTTTTTTTTCTGGATAAACCAACCAATAAGGTTGTTCCATTTAAGGGTAATTGATTGAGTCGATGTAATAAAGTTAAATTATGTTGTACCGTTTTTCCAAAACCAAAACCAGGATCAATCGCGATCCTCTCTCTTAAAATTCCTTGATAAACAAGCGATTCAATACGATCTTTTAAAAATTGCCCTACTTCGTTAACTACATTTTCATAGTTTGGTTGGTCTTGCATCGTTTGAGGATTTTTTTGCATATGCATGACGCATAAACCAACGTTATCGGAAGATAAAGCAGCTGCAATATTTTCCTGGTCTTGAAATCCTCTAATATCATTTAATATATCAACACCCGCCTCCAAAGCTTTTTGCATTGTTTGGCCTTTGTAGGTATCAATTGACAGAGCTACATTTGTACCTTGTAGTTTTTCTAGAATAGGCAATACCCTATCCAACTCTTCTTGAACTGAAATAGGCTCCATACCAGGCTGGGTCGATTCACCACCAATATCAATGATTTTTGCCCCATCCTCTATCATTTGATAGGCATGGTCAAGAGCTCTTGAGGAGTCGTAAAATTTACCACCGTCTGAAAAAGAATTCGGCGTTACGTTCAAAATCCCCATAACAATAGGCGAGGGATTTTGCACCCAATCAAAAGTAAAACGCCCACAGTTCCATACTGTGGGCATATCATCGTTTAATTCCATCTTTAAGCAGTTGCTGGGGAGTTCCCTTGCGCAGGTGTTATCGTTGGATTATCACCACCTGGAGTGTTCACCGAGTCAGATACTTTTGGTGGTCTTGGTGGATTACCAGCCATAATATCGTTGACCTGATCCGCATCAATGGTTTCCCACTCTAATAACGCAGTTACCATTGATTCAACCTTGTCGCGGTTTGTTTCTAGAAGATGTTTAGCGACAGCATACTGATTATCTAATAGAGATCTAATCTCAGCGTCAACCTTCTGCTGAGTAGCCTCAGATACAGTTTTGGAATTCATTCTTCCAAATATACCCTCGGACTCAGTATCCACATAAACCATCGTACCTAAAGATTCGCTCATGCCATATCTTGTCACCATATCGCGAGCCATTTTGGTAGCGCGTTCAAAGTCATTCGATGCGCCAGTACTCATAGAGTTTAAAAATACCTCTTCAGCAGCCCTACCTCCAAATAAAATCGCCAACTCTTCTAACATACGATCTTTATATAGATTCACACGATCAAATTCAGGTAACTGCCAAGTCACACCTAAAGCCATTCCACGAGGCATGATTGTTACTTTGTGAACAGGATCGGCCTTCGGTAATAATTTTGCAACTACAGCATGTCCTGATTCATGATAAGCAGTATTACGACGCTCATCTTCACGCATAACAGCAGACTTTCTCTCAGGTCCCATGTAGATTTTATCTTTGGCATCCTCGAAATCACTCATATCAACTGCTCGCTTATTTCTTCTAGCAGCAAACAAAGCAGCTTCATTAACAAGGTTCGCTAAATCAGCACCTGAGAAACCTGGAGTACCGCGTGCTAAAACCGCAGCATCAACGTCAGCGTTAATTGGAACTTTACGCATATGGACTTTAATGATTTGCTCACGACCACGAATATCAGGTAAGCCAACAAAGACTTGACGGTCAAACCTTCCTGGGCGAAGCAATGCTTTATCTAAAACATCTGAGCGATTTGTTGCAGCAATAACAATCACACCACTGTTAGCTTCAAAACCGTCCATCTCTACAAGCATTTGATTGAGGGTTTGTTCTCTTTCATCATTACCACCACCAGTTCCAGCTCCACGATGACGACCAACAGCATCAATTTCGTCAATGAAAATAATGCAAGGTGCTTGCTTCTTGGCATTTTCAAACATGTCACGTACACGTGCTGCTCCAACACCAACAAACATTTCAACGAAGTCAGAACCTGAAATAGAAAAGAAAGGTACTTTAGCTTCACCTGCAATAGCTCTTGCTAAAAGTGTTTTACCGGTTCCTGGGGGACCAACTAAAAGTACTCCACGAGGTATTCTTCCACCGAGTTTTTGAAACTTTGTAGGATCCTTCAAAAAGTCAACTAACTCTGAAACTTCGGATTTTGCCTCATCACAACCAGCAACATCCCCAAAATTTACTGAGTTACTATTCTCGTCAATTAATCTTGCTTTGGACTTACCAAAAGAAAATGCTCCTCCCTTACCACCACCCTGCATTTGGCGCATCATGAAGAACCAAAAACCTATAATTAATAATGTTGGGCCTAAGTAATATAAGGCAGATACTAGAACATTAGGCTCATCTTCTGCCTTACCAGTTACTTGGACACCATACTTCATCAAATCACCAACCATCCAAATATCACCCGGTGAAATAATGTTATAACGATTGCCATCCACAGCAGTTACCTGCAATGTTCGTCCCTGTACATCAACACGACGTACCTTGCCAGCTTTGGCATCGTCCATAAACTGTGAGTAAGTTACCTGGTTTTGAGAACCAGACTTATCAAATTGTTTAAAGAAAGTGAAAACGACAAGGGCTACTATTAGCCAAATGCCAACTTTTTGCATCGTTTGATTATTCAAAATATCTCCAAAATCCGAAAAATTCGGTACATGTAGAGTAAATAATTCTACAACCCATTATTTTCAAGTGCCTAGGTAAAAATAAATATATTCCATTCTTCTCCTATTTTGTCCAATTGTCAATAAATACAAAGGCTTAGAAAAAAATGCTATTTGTTACTTTAAAAACCTTCCCAGGAGAAAGGTCTCTGCAGATCGATTTCTTGATGCAGAAGGTTTTCTAGGAGCGACCATTTTGAATACTTTTTTAAAAGACTCAACAATTTGACTATATCCACTGCCGTGAAAACATTTGATAAGAAGTGCCCCATCAGTCCTCAAATGTGCTTGAGAAAACTCAAGAGCTAACTCTGCAAGATGCCCCATTCTGGCAGCGTCAGCAACCGCTACCCCGGATAAATTCGGCGCCATGTCTGATAAAACTAGATCTACTTTTTGGATATTTTGGTCATTTTCAGTGAAAATAACCTTCTCTAATTGGCGAAGTACTTCGTCCTCCCGAAAGTCACCCTGTAAGAAGGTCACATCGGCAATATCTTCCATCGGGAGTAAATCAATGGCAACAATCTTTCCATCAGGTTTTCCCGGTTCAATCAAAGGATTTTTTTTACCAAGTTCAACCAATCTATTTCTAGCATATTGACTCCAACTACCAGGAGCGCTTCCTAAATCAACGACTGTCATGCCAGCTTGTATGAGATGATCTTGATCATCAATTTCTTTCAATTTATAGGCAGCTCTCGCGCGATACCCATCTTTTTGAGCCATCTTGACATATGGGTCATTCAAATGATCTTGGAGCCAATCTTTATTAAATTTATTTTTTGACACAATAGATTTTAAAAAACACTTTCTGTAATGAGTGAAGTCAGCGATAATACACTATATGACTATTTTAGAACTTGATTCAACAACACGCTCAGATCTCCGCTCAAAAGCGCATAGCATTTCCCCAACTGTAATGATTGGTGCTGATGGTTTAACCACTGGCGTACTCAAAGAAGCTGAAATCGCTTTAAGCTCCCATGAATTAATCAAAATCAGAGTTTTAGGAGATGACAGAGAAGCTCGACTAGAAATTTATGACGAAATCTGTGACAAACTAGATGCAGCTAAAGTTCAACATATTGGTAAATTACTTGTAATTTATCGCCCTAATTTACATAAAACACCATCTAGTAAAACTTCTAAATCCACTAGAAACGAAGATAATTTTGGCGCTCCTAGAACGGTGATGGTCAAAAAATTTACCAGAAACCCTCAAAAAAGGCCGAAGGCAGTAGCCACCAAGATTTTAGGTAATGAGCGCGTTGCCGCAGGGGGTCAAATCAAACGCGCCAAGCCTCGCCAAAAAAGCGTAAAAAAACGTCAACTCTCTTAAGTAAAGTAATTCTTAGTTTTGGTTTTGCTTGCCAACCAAAAAACAGAAAAACTAGCAAAAACTTCAACCGTGAAAAGCAGACTCGATATGTGATGGAGTTTTGAAAACTCTTTTGCTTGCGGTGACATCATTACAGGAGCACCATTGTTAAGAGCAGTTTCGCGTAAATCACTCATCCAAGGCTGAATGACAAAAGTACCTATTACTGTCAAACAAATACACAACAGTAAAAGCCAGCGTATGAGTTTAAAGTTATTTAAGTCTCTTTTCACCAACAAATTGGCATAAATTAATAAGAAAACACAGCAAACCAAACTAACAAAACTGGTGTTTTTAAAAATTTCTCCAGCTATCATTCCGGCAACTTGCTTGTCATCCAAAACACTAAAAAGCGTTGGAGTTACCAAAAACCCAACCGCAACAAGGCAACCCAACCACAGCCCTGATATTAATATGAAGAATCGTTGCGCTAAGAAAATATTGAAACCCCAAAAAATTGTGCTTAGATGTATTGAACTGCAATAATCTCAACTTCTCGCTCACCGCCAGGAGTATTGACATGAACAACATCTCCAGCCTCTTTTCGAATAAGAGCACGTGCAATGGGTGAGCTGATTGAAATTTTATTTACCTCAAGATCTGCCTCATCATCACCCACAATTTGATAGGTCATTTTTGTGCCATCTTCTAGGTTCTCTAACTCAACCGTTGCACCAAATACCACTTTTCCATCAGCATCTATTAGTGATGGATCAATGATTTGAGCTGCAGCTAACTTACTTTCAACTTCTTTGATTCTGCCTTCAATAAAAGCTTGCTTCTCTTTAGCTGCATCGTATTCAGCATTTTCTGATAAGTCACCCTGAGCGCGCGCTTCAGAAATTGCATTAATGACAGCTGGACGCTCAACAGACTTTAAACGATGAAGCTCATCTTTAAGGCGTTCTGCACCAGTTTTAGTAATAGGAATAGTACTCATAAAATCAACTTTGTAAAAAATTTATTGTAAAGATTGGTGCAAACTTTGCAAGTCATAGACCTCAAGCTCGTTGATGGCTCGTAAACCCTCAACTGCAGCTCTAGCAGCACTAATGGTTGTGTAATACGTTACTTTATTCGATTGAGAAGTGGTGCGAATAGATCTTGAATCAGCAATTTCACCTCTATTTTCATCAACAGTAGTGAAAACTAGGCTAATTTCTCCATTTTTAATCAAATCAACAATATCAGGACGCCCCTCTTTAACTTTGTTCACTGATTTCACTGGAATTCCGGCCGCCTCAATTGCTTTAGCAGTTCCACGTGTTGCGACAATTGGGTAACCCATCTCATGAAGGATTTTTGCTACTTCTACTGCGCGAGCTTTATCACTGTTCTTAACCGATAACAAAACAGTTCCACTGCTTGGGAGCAAAGTACTAGCCGCTAATTGAGATTTAAATAAGGCCTCTCCAAAAGTTCTTCCCACGCCCATGACTTCTCCAGTAGATCGCATTTCAGGGCCTAAAATTGGATCAACTCCTGGGAACTTATTAAATGGGAAAACCGCTTCTTTAACAGAGTAATAAGCAGGTTTTACCTCTTCACCAACACCTTGATCATCCAAAGACTTGCCTGCCATACATCTTGCAGCTATCTTTGCTAAAGGTAAACCTGTCGCTTTAGATACAAAAGGAACTGTTCTTGAAGCTCTTGGATTTACTTCTAATACGTACACAATATCTTTACCATCAATTTGCTGAATAGCAAATTGAACGTTCATCAATCCAACAACGTGTAAACCCATAGCCATTGCCTGTGTTTGACGACGTAATTCTTCAATAGTCTCTTGGGAAAGTGTGTAAGGTGGTAATGAGCAAGCGGAATCACCAGAGTGAACACCTGCTTGTTCAATATGCTCCATTACTCCACCAATGAACACTCTTTTTCCATCACTGATGCAATCAACATCACATTCAATAGCTTCATTTAAGAAACGATCTAATAATACTGGTGAGTCATGCGAAACTTTTACAGCTTCACGCATATATCTCTGTAGATCTGTACCGTCATTAACAATTTCCATTGCGCGGCCACCCAATACATAGGATGGGCGAACCACTAAAGGATAGCCAATTTCTTGAGCTAGTCTTAACGCTTCATCTTCAGTACGCGCAGTTCTATTAGGCGGTTGTCTGAGCTTTAATTCATTCAGTAATTTTTGGAAACGCTCACGGTCTTCTGCAGCATCAATCATGTCTGGGGAAGTTCCAATAATAGGAACTCCATTGGCTTCTAGATCTAACGCAAGTTTTAAAGGAGTCTGTCCACCATACTGCACAATGACTCCAAGAGGCTTCTCTAAAGCAACTATTTCTAAAACATCTTCTAATGTTAATGATTCAAAATAAAGTCTATCTGAAGTATCGTAGTCAGTTGACACTGTTTCCGGATTACAGTTGACCATGATGGTCTCATAACCATCTTCACGCATCGCAAGTGCTGCATGAACACAACAATAATCAAACTCTATACCTTGGCCGATTCTATTTGGGCCACCACCTAAAACCATAATTTTCTGTCGGTCAGTTGGATTGGACTCACAAACTCCCTGAACACTCTCATACGTTGAATACATATAAGCTGTGTTAGTAGAAAACTCCGCAGCACATGTATCAACCCTCTTATAAATTGGTCGAATACCAAACTCATGTCGACGAAGCCTAACTATTGTTTGATCAGAATTAGTTAACTTCGCAATACGACGATCTGAGAAACCCTTTTGCTTGATAAACCTTAACTCTTCCGGTGTCAAAGTCTCTACTTGACGCGAGGCTAATAATTTTTCAATTTCTATAATTTCTTGAATCTGAATCAGAAACCATGGATCAATCGAGGTATGTTCATGAACCTCTTCTATACTCAAGCCCATTCTAAAAGCATCTCCAACATACCAGATGCGCTCAGGTCCAGGTGATTTTATCTCTAGAATAATCTCATCTAAATCTGAAGTTTTCTCATCAAAACCATCTACACCAACCTCTAAACCTCTTAATGCTTTTTGTAGTGACTCTTGAAAGGTTCTTCCAATAGCCATTACTTCGCCAACTGATTTCATTTGCGTAGTCAAATGCTTATCAGCCTCTGGAAATTTTTCAAACGCAAATCGAGGAACTTTAGTAACTACATAATCAATCGTTGGCTCAAAAGAAGCAGGAGTAATGCCTCCAGTAATTTCATTTTGGAGCTCATCTAAAGTAAATCCAACAGCTAACTTAGCTGCGATTTTTGCAATCGGAAACCCTGTTGCCTTAGAAGCTAAAGCGGAAGATCTGGATACACGTGGATTCATCTCAATAACAATCATGCGACCATCCTTTGGATTAATCGCAAATTGCACATTTGAACCACCAGTATCAACACCAATCTCACGCAATACTGCAATAGAAGCATTTCGCATGATCTGATATTCGCGGTCAGTCAGCGTCTGAGCAGGAGCTACTGTAATTGAATCACCGGTGTGAACACCCATCGGATCAAAGTTTTCAATCGAGCACACAATAATACAATTATCGTTTCTGTCCCGAACAACTTCCATTTCATATTCTTTCCAACCAAGCAAAGACTCTTCGATCAATAACTCATGTGTTGGTGATAAATCTAAACCACGCTTGCAAATTTCTTCAAATTCTTGACGATTGTATGCAATCCCCCCTCCAGATCCACCCATCGTGAATGAAGGTCTAATAATTACTGGGTAGCCATTTCCACCGGTTAATTTTGCAATTTCTTGTTGTACTTTTTGGGCATCTTCCCAAGAATGAGCAACATTAGATTTGGCAGAGCCTAAACCAATTTTCGTCATTGCATCTTTAAATTTCTGACGATCCTCTGCTTTATCAATCGCATGAGGAGAAGCTCCAATCAACTCACAATTGTATTTTTCTAAAATACCGTTGCGATATAAATCCAATGCACAATTTAATGCAGTTTGACCACCCATAGTAGGAAGAATTGCATCTGGTTGCTCTTTTTCAATAATACGTTCTAAAACCTCCCAAGTAATTGGCTCGATGTAAGTAACATCAGCCATTTCAGGATCCGTCATAATTGTCGCGGGATTGCTATTTACAAGAATCACACGATAACCCTCATCCCTTAGAGCCTTACATGCTTGTGCTCCAGAATAATCAAACTCGCAGGCCTGGCCAATCACAATTGGACCAGCACCAATTATTAATATACTTTCTATGTCGCTACGCTTAGGCATCTAAATTCTCACATTAACTGTATAAAGCGATCAAACAAATAACCAACATCTTGCGGTCCCGGAGATGCTTCAGGATGTCCCTGGAAACAAAATGCTGGACGATCAGTCCAAGACATTCCCTGCAGGGATCCATCAAATAAGGATACGTGTGAAGGAACTACATTTGCAGGCAATGTCTTTGCATCCACAGCAAAACCATGGTTTTGTGAGGTGATTACAACCCTGCCTGTTCCTAGATCTTTGACGGGATGATTAGCACCGTGATGACCAAACTTCATTTTTAGGGTTTGTGCACCAGCAGCTAATCCCATAATCTGATGGCCAAGACAAATTCCAAATAAGGGGATCTTTTGCTCAAGAAAAGTCTTAGCAGCTTCAATTGCATAATCACAAGGCTGTGGATCTCCAGGGCCGTTTGATAAAAAGACTCCATCAGGCTTCATTGCTAATACATCTTTCGCAGGCGTCTGAGCTGGCACAACCGAAACTCTGCATCCTCTTTGAGCAAGCATCCTTAGAATGTTCTTTTTAACTCCGAAATCATACGCAACAACATGTTTTGTTGGCTCTACTGTCTGAAAACCAGGCCCTCCATTTTGACTAAATAATTGCCATTCTCCCTCAGTCCATTCATAGGGCACTGTCGTAGAGACAACTTTTGCCAAATCGAGTCCAGCCATTCCAGGAAAAGATTCTAGTTTTTCTTTTGCAAGGCTTAATAGTGAATCAACGGATTGTCCGGAAACACCAGCTGCAATAACGCCACTTTGCGCTCCAAATTCACGTAAATGCGTTGTTAAATGTCGGGTATCAATTTCAGATATTCCTACAACGCCTTGTGCAATCAGAAAATCTTGAAGTGATTGTTGATTTCTAAAGTTTGAAGGGATTGGGGATAAACTTCTAATAACTACACCAGATGCATATATCTTTGATGACTCATTATCCTGAATATTGATTCCGACATTCCCAATATGAGGATAAGTTAGAGTAATAATTTGTTGGGTGTAGCTTGGATCAGTGAATATCTCTTGATACCCTGTCATAGAGGTATTGAATACAACCTCCCCTGAACTTACCCCTGCAATACCAATCGATTGTCCAATAAAATGGGTTCCATCAGCAAGGAGTAAAACAGCTGGGGGTAATTGCGAAGATAAAGTAGTTAATATTTTTTTTGATAGTGGCAGCAAATCATTCTCCATTACCCTACTGCCCCGAAATCTAGTTCCCCAAAGACTTATCTATGGCGAATTGTATGGGAGGAAATTGATTTAAGCGCTAGGGATAAGTAGGAAGTTACGAAACATATCTATTATACCAAGCAAAAAACAATTTCCTCAAAAACCCTATAAATATCTTTTAACCCTTAGAAATAACACTCTGAATTTGGGTCAAAACATTCTTATCTTCCATCGTACTGATATCCCCGGGGTCACGTTTTTCAGCAATTGCCTGTAAAGCGCGCCTTACAATTTTTCCAGATCTTGTTTTAGGTAGAGCTTCAACGATATAAATTCTTGATGGTCTAGCTACTGGTCCTAATTGATGATCAACGACGTTCATTAACTCTTTTTCAAGACCTTCAATATTTTGCAAGCTCTTTGGAATCGCAAATCCTATAGCAATTTGCCCTTTCAACTCATCAGCAATACCAACAACTGCAACTTCAGCAATATTGGAGTGACTAGAAATACTTTCCTCAATCTCTCTAGTACCCAATCTATGTCCTGCTGTGTTAATTACATCGTCAGTTCTTCCCAAAATGAAGAAATATCCATCCTCATCTCTGATTCCCCAATCGAAGGTTGAATAAACCATCCGTCCTTCATAACTTTGCCAATATGTACTCAAAAAACGTTTGTCGTCACCCCAAACAGTTTGCATACAACCTGGAGGTAAGGGACCCTCAATGGCAATCAAACCCTTTTCATTCGCAGATAAATCTTTTCCAGTGACATCATCAAGTAACCTCATGTTGTAACCAAAAACAGGCACCCCAGGTGACCCAAATTTATTAGGCATATTTTCTATACCTTGCTGCAAAGACAATATAGGCCAGCCAGTTTCTGTTTGCCAATAGTTATCAATTATTGGCTTTTTAATAGCGTCCGAAATCCACTTTGCTGTTGGCTCATCTAAAGGCTCTCCTGCTAAAAAGAAAGTCTGAAGAGAAGATAAATCATGACTAGTTATGTAAGAAGGGTCTTGCTTTTTGAGCACTCTAATCGCTGTAGGAGAAGAGAACATCGTAGAAACTTTATATTTCTCAACTAATTGCCACCAAATTCCAGGGTCTGGTTTTAAGGGAGTTCCTTCAAACATTATTGTCGTCATACCATGAATTAATGGGCCATAAATAATAAAACCATGCCCAACAACCCATCCGATATCTGAAGTACAAAACATGGTTTGTCCCGGCTTTGCACAGAATATGTAATCCATTGCAGTAGCAAGTGCTACAGCATACCCACCAGTATCTCTTTGAACACCCTTTGGCTTTCCTGTAGTACCTGATGTATACAAAATATAAGAAGGGTCGGTTGCATAAAGCCATTCGCAGGAAATACTACTGTCCATATACTTACTACGTTCTTCTATGTAATCCAAGTCACGATTTTCAACAACTGCATATTCGCATAAGTTTCTAGAAACAATTAATACATGATCTGGCTTGTACGAGGATATTTCTATTGCTTCATCTAGTAAAGGCTTATAAGGAACCACCTTACCACCCCGCATACCTGCTTCAGAAGTGATAATCATTTTAGGTTGAGCATCCTCAATTCTTGCGGCTAGACTGTGAGAAGCAAATCCTCCAAATACAACTGAATGTATGGCTCCTAAACGTAAAACAGCTAACATTGCGAAGCAAGCTTGAGCAACCATTGGCATATATATGAGAACACGATCACCCTTACCAACACCCTGTGCTTTTAAGATAGCTGCCATCCGGTTTACTTCAGTATAGAGTTCTTGATACGTATAACTTTGCTCTGTATTTGTCTCAACTGAAACTGCAACCAAAGCGGGTTGGTTCGCACGATCCTTAAGGTGACGATCTACAGCGTTATAGCAAATACTGGTCTTCCCTCCAACAAACCATTTTGCAAAAGGAGGATTGGAGTAATCAAGAACCTTTTCAAAAGGGGCATCCCAGTCAATTCTCTTTGCTTGCTCACCCCAAAAAACTTCTGGTTCACTTATGGATTGTTGATGAAACTCTGCGTATTTACCCATAAAATTTCCTCCTTAATAATTACTCACTTGCTTTTTACTTGTTGAAGACTTGGTTTGCGACTTTTGAGAAACTGTTGATGTTGAATTAGATGATGTTGTATTGGATTTTGTTGAACTCTTTGCTGTCGACTTAGTTGACGAAGAACTCTTAGGGGCTGTCGACTTACTAGAGCTCACAGTATTTGTTTTTCCTGAATGATTTTTGGATTGGCCTGAGGTACTAGCGGACTTTGAATTTGCTGATTCTTTAGGATAGTAGTTGGCTAAATTAGATGGAACAGCAACACACTTTTTACCTTTACAACGCATAACCACTGGAACAGGAACAAATTCCTTTTCAAGACTTAATACTGGATTTTGTGCAAGTTCTATTGGAACGTTGTCTTGATGCGATTCATTTTTAGGAACAAAAATTGTCGAACCGTTTCGAATCTTCATCCCCTTAGGAATTTTATTAGTTTCACGAATTAAATCTGGATCTGTTTTTAATCGTTCAGCGACATTGTCTACCGTATCAGTCTTATCAACCTTTACAACTGTCCAAGTAGTTAAGGCTGAAGAATGTTTTTTGAGATTGTTTTTAAATAACTCAGCTTTCCCATAAGGTAAAAGTACCTCTTGATTAAATGCCTTCATAATGACTGGTCCATGAAAGGATGGATTCAAGGCCATAAATTGTTCTCGAGTAATCTCTGATAATTCAATTACCTTATCAACATCAATATCTTGGGTAATTGGTAAAGAAACAAAATAAGGATGATTTGGAACTTTAGGTAACTTAAAGCCATACTTAGCAGGCTCGTCAATGATACGTTTATATGCCAATAATTTCGGTACATAATTTTTGGTTTCATTTGGCATAGTCAAACTGAAGTAATCCGTATCCAAATTGGCAGCTTTATTTTTTGCTATTGCTCGACCAACAGATCCCTCGCCCCAATTATATGCAGCTAATGCCAATTGCCAATCGCCAAACATATCATAGAGCTTTTGTAAATAATCAAGAGCTGCCCTTGTGGACTTAACAATATCACCTCGTTCATCTCGGAAAATATTTTGTTCCAAATTAAAATACTTTCCAGTGGCGGGCATAAATTGCCACATACCTGCTGCTTTTACAGGTGAAACTGCCTTCGGATTAAAAGCGCTCTCCACAAAAGGTAAAAGCGCTAACTCACTCGGCATATCACGTGACTCTACCTCTTCAATGATGTAAAAAAGATAAGCTGAAGATCTATCAAGCAATCGATTTACATATGTAGGATTGGCTTTTAATTGACGAACATGTTTGTCTATGATGTCTAAATCTGGGTCGGGTATATCAAAACCTAAACGAATTCGCTCCCAAAGATCATCATAAACTTTAATTTCTTTATCTTGAGTATCTTTGTGTTGGAGAATTTTTTGCTGAATAGGATCATTCGTCCAAGTATTATTTACATTGGAGGTATTATCCGTAGCACAAGCTGTAAGCATTAAGACAAAAATAAAGGCCAATAATACTTTTGTCATTTAAAACCGTCTTTCATTTTTCTAATGATCGCCAAAGTTTCATCACCACTATCAATATCTAATCCAGAATTTTGTTTTGC
>Ga0214170_1000519_pt1 | contig 13265 bp, 27 predicted proteins | sample TroBogEpilimnion_2_FD_153008 | JGI IMG/M metagenome (GOLD analysis project Ga0214170, IMG submission 153008) | Freshwater microbial communities from Trout Bog Lake, WI - 27JUN2007 epilimnion | ecosystem: Environmental > Aquatic > Freshwater > Lake > Epilimnion/Euphotic zone | place: Trout Bog... | reverse complement strand
CCCAGTTCCTCTCTCGTCACCCTACGGTTGATGGTTTCACTCTAATCTGCGTCTTAGAAGAAATCTCTCGCCGAGTTCAAGTTTCCCGAGATTCTCTTTTGGCTACCGCTCTTGTTGACCGTCAGGCGGCTGAATATCTGGTTCGTACCGTCAAACGTTTCGAAAATTAAAACGAATATTTCGGAGAATATTCCTTTACTTATTCCCCGAAATAAGCTAGAATAAGTGATAGGTTGGAATTGAGGAGAATGTGATGAAAATCGACGATTATGACTTTGATATGACAGCCAAGGCTGTGTTCGCGATGAATCCTTCGGCTCCCCAGAATTATGATACCTGGGAAGATCTGAAGTCGTTCATGGTTAGCATGGCGTACACTTATGGTCACAAGACCAACTCTTTTAGCACCAGTGGGTTCCAGCTAACTTTCTTCAATAGCACCGACGGCGAAGATATCTGCGTCCGTGCTTCTGTTTCTGCCTTTGTTGCACAAGAGTACGTCAAGCGTGTGCAGCGTATCGTCGAACTCACCAAGCTTCTGGAGAATGCATAATGTTGTACGTTGCAAAACCCAAGATAAATAACACCATCGGTCAGAAGACCTTTTCTGATATGGAGGCTGCTGTAGCCTACCTTGAGGAAGCCACTGGCCACAAGATGGACTTCGTGGTTGATAAACGCACCAAGGAGAAAACCTATGACTGGGAACTCGTCGGCAAGCTCAAGCGTATCAAAGCGTAATCCATTTGCATACGAGCTTCGTGATGCTAAGTTTCAGCTACGCATCGTGAAACCTCGCAAAGGTAAAGGTTCTTACTCTCGCAAGGAGTTTAAATTATGGGTAAAATGAAAGAGCAGTACATGGACATCATAGATTATGCCGAAGAGTGCTGCGGTTTTGCTTCATCTGAAGACGAAGCCTTGCGCATGTTCGAGGCTCTGTATCCAGATAATGATGAGTTGTTTTGGCAAGCCTGGAACAACTGGCTATCTTTTTCTGATTATATTCGACAGGAACGGTAAAAAGTTCTTTACTTTTCTCTAAATACCCAGTATAATATACTGATGATTGGGGAGTATTCGTATGGCCAAAGCAAAATTCAAAGTTTGTTATGACGTAAAACATGTTGAAAGGGGCAATGGTATATATGGATTGCTCGTCACGAAAAAGTCTTATTTCAAAACATTGCAAGAAGCATTTTCTTTTTCGAAAGAAATTTATGGTATGCGCCTGAATGGCGTTGAAGTAGTCGGTCGTCCGTTTATCGAAAGCCTATGAGGTATCAAATGCGCAAGATTCTAATTATCACATTACTACTGGCTATGACCGTTCCTGCTGTTGCTCAGGAACATCGTCATTATGCTCCGCTCCCTCCTCGTCGTCCCCATAACATTATGCCTTGGATAGCTGGTGGTTTGGTAGCTGGTGCTCTTGGGGCAATGTATTATGATCGCCGTCATGACTGCTGGAGTCAGATGGTTGGTTATGATGATTTTGGCCGTAAGCTGTGGGAAACAGTTTGTCGTTAATTGAAAGGTTTTTGTTATGATGAAGATTGGTGATACAGTAGAATTGATTGACGAGAATGATCACGACGGTAACTATCGTGGTCGAATGAAAGTGCTAAGCATCAAGGGACAAGAGGTGACTTGTGATCACCCGTTCTATGATGAAACTATTTGGTTTGATAAAGATGAACTCGTAGTAATGGTGGAAGCAAATGACTGATGATAAGTACAAAACAACTTACACCTTGCAGTGTGAATATGAGAATGTTGCTCTTGAAGATGAGCCTGATCACAGCCTGATTAGTATTGTTTTTGATGGAACTGATGCACCTATCGATGTTGTGGTTAAGCAGTTCGCTACCTTTCTGAAGGCAGCTGGTTACTCATTTGATTGTATTGAGGTAGTTAAAGATGATCGTTACAAGTAAGTATGACATCGGGTACACTTTTTGGGTTCCCCGTGTCTACAAGCAGTTCGTGCGTACAGAAACTCTTCGTCATGAAGGTGAAGAGTGGACCCGTGATGTTTATGAGATGGTAGCCTTTGCCAAGCAGAAAGTTGTGCGTTGCATTGACATCAAGGTTCATCCAAACGGTTCATATTCTGTTGTATACGGTGTTGAAAATATCACTGATTCTGGCACTAGTATGTTTCAGTGGTATCCAGAGGCAAATATCCCAGAGAGTAACGATGAAGAAACAGCTCAAACTTTTGCAGAAAGCTATCTAGCAGACAATCCGGGCAAAGAATATTACGGAAACTAGGAGATAAATGATGATAGATTATGCAATGGAATTGGTTATTCACAGAGGCGCTTTGATGAAAGAAATTTCATGCCTAGAAGCAAAACTTGAAGATCATGATACTGGTCATATCCGTACAACTATCGGTGTTCTTCAAGAGCGTGTTGCTGAAATTGATGATCTGCTTACGCACTTTGATAGCAAAGCAAAAAAGTTAATTCTTGGTTGGTAACATATAATAAGTAGCGTTGTTATTATAGTTTATTCGGGGTTAGTTTAAAAGTAAGTTTGTTATAAATAAACGTATAAAACTTGAAGATTCGATACCAGAAAACTGGTATCGTGGTAGGGTATTGGGGAATGGCGCAATTGGTAGCGCAGGGGACTTTGAATCCCAAGGCTGAAGGTTCGAGTCCTTCTTCCCCAGCCATCACCCCGAGCCACTACTTCTTTTCTGTTTTCTTTTTGGCTTCGTCCAAAAACTTGTATACAGCGTTCATATTCTTCTGACATTCTGTATTTTTTTCATGCAACTCGACCAGTAGTTTGGCTACCTGTACGTCTGTTAGAGTATCAGGATTGGGGAAACGTCTAACATCCTGACAATAAAACATTGTGCGATCAGGTACAACAACCTGCAGTTCTGTTTTGGTAATAAATTGTGGCGGTGGTGCAGTTGCACATCCTGCCAATGATAATGTTGCTATAATAGCTACTAGTAATTTCATTTCACAGCATCCTTTAATTTGTTCACGGTTTTCTTCAAAACATCAGAAGCTGGTCTATCATTAGCCGCTGTTTCTTTTGAATTTAGATCAGCGCTGATAGCTTCTAATTTTTCTTTGAGAGCTTTCTTTTCTGCATCATTTGCAACTTGAACTTCTTTTTGTTTCGCATTAATGTCTTCAAGTTGTTGCTTCATAGTTTCTTGATCGTGCATATCTTGTTCAAGCTGTAGTTCATTGTATGCAAGAAGGGCTTCACGCTCGATTCCCTTACGCCATTCATAATAACCTGCTGTTAATGAACCAAATACTAGTATACCAATAAATATGTAAAGTTGTAAACGTCCAAACATGATAACCTCCATAAGCTAAGGATTATTTATATGAAAGTGAATATCGGACCCTATAAACGTTGGTATGGACCCTATCAGATTGCTGATTTGCTCAAGCACGTTGGGGTATCTGCAGATCGTTGTTTTGATATTGGTGGTGTGTTTCCTGAATGGGTCAATAGAATTTGTCAGTGGTTCTATGATCATCCGCCTCGTAAGGTGCAGGTTCGAATTGACGAGTACGATACTTGGTCGATGGATCATACACTGTCTCTGATCATTCATCCTATGCTTCTTCAGCTGAAGGCAAGCAAGCACGGTTCTCCTCATGTTTATGATGAAGATGTACCTGAAGAACTGCGTTCAACTAACGCTCCTGCATTGACTGAGGAACAGAAGGCTGTTTGTGCTCCTGATGCTCTGTTCCATAAGCGTTGGGAATGGATTCTTGACGAAATGATCTTCGCTTTCGGTCTTGAGATTAGTGACGACGATTGGGAAATGGAATACTACAGCAGCGGTAACTATGATGCTGTGAGTGCTATTCACGATCGTCAGCATAATGGCTTCAAGCTGTTCGGTAAGTATTATCGTGGACTCTGGGACTGATGGAAACTCAATATATAACTATCCCAGAAGATGTTGTTGAACAAGCAGCTAGTATTTGTGGCGATGATCCCGACAACAGTTTCTTTAAAATTTGGAATACTGGACAAGGATTTAAATCGGCTGGTATGACGCCTGTATATTTGTTGGATCAACTGAAAATGCAATTGGTTGTTGTTGCCCAAGAAACTTTTGGAAAAAAGTTACACTAACCCCTTTAAAAATATTGCGACGCACCCTATATAATATAGTGAGATGCCATGAAGGGTCTCACTATATGAAACTCTCGCTTCACAGGAGAACTATAATGACTAATTTTAAATTCGACCACTCGTTTTCTGACCTTGCCAAGTTTGATAAGTTTTTTGTTGGTCATGATAAATTTTTGGCAAAGGTCCAAGAAACTGCTGAATATCTTGCTAATACAGCAGCTACATCTGGTTATCCACCATTCAATTTGAAGAAGACCGATGAGAATGTTTATGTAATTGAAATGGCTGTGGCTGGTTTTGGTAAGCAAGATATCGAACTTACACTCGAAGAAAACAAGTTGAAGATTGCTGGTCATACCACAGTCGAAACTCTTACTGATGACGGCATCAATTCTCAATTCCTTCATAAGGGAATTTCAGATCGCCCATTTACTCGTACCTTCTCGCTTGCTGATAATGTTGTTGTGAATAATGCGCAGATGGTAAATGGCATGCTTCGAATTTGGCTGGAACATATTATTCCAGAAAGCAAAAAGCCAAAGAAAATTACTATTAAGGACTAAAATGTTTAATATTTTTGAGTATTATACTAACCAGGCTACGACTTGGTTACGTAGAACGTTAGCTTTCAACTCTGCATATAAAGAGCTTGATCAGCTAACCGATAAAGAGCTAGCTGACTTGGGCGTTCACCGTTGTGAATTACCTTATGTTGTTGCGAATACTCTGAAACAGAGAATCCCAAGTCAGTCTTTTTAACAATAAATAACGGGGAAGAAATTCCTCGTTTCATCATTTATGGAGGTTATTATGGAAATTACACTAAAACAAATCAGCAATTTTTTTGAAGACACAGATGATTCAGTTCTTGCCAATTTTATTGATCCTATCAATAAAGTTATCGCCGACTTTGAAATTAATACACCACAACGACTCTCTATGTTTCTTGCACAGGTAGGTCATGAGTCTGGTGGCTTGACGAAGCTTCATGAGAACCTAAACTACAAGGCAGATAGACTTGCTCAAATTTTTCCAAAGTATTTTAGAGATGTTGATACATCTGAGTATGCACATAACCCAGAAAAGATTGCTAATCGTGTCTATGCTAATCGCATGGGGAATGGTGATCAAGATTCTGGCGATGGCTATAAATTCCGTGGGCGTGGAGCGATTCAACTAACTGGAAAGTCGAATTACCTTGCATGCGGTAAGGATCTTGAAGTTGATTTGGATGCTAATCCAGACTGGCTAGAAACTCCTGAAGGTGCTATTCTATCAGCTGCTTGGTTCTGGGATCAGCACGATCTTAACGATCCTTCAGATGAAGGTGATGTTCTTACAGTAACAAAGAAGATCAATGGTGGTACTATCGGTCTTGAAGAACGTAAAGAACTTTACGAAGAAGCACTCAAAATTTTCGCTTGACATTTCCGTAGTTGTAGGGTATTATTAGAGTAATGCCCTACACTCACATTTGGAGTTATAATGAAGTTTTACACCAGCGTTTACCAGCGTGGAGATAAAATTTATGTACGTGGTTATGAAGATGGACAACGTGTAGAGTTTATTGAAAAGTATAAGCCATACCTCTTCCTTCCTAAGAAGGATGGGTTTTATCGTACATTGGATGGCAAGCAAGTTGATAAGATGCAGTTCGATTCTATCTCGGATGCGCGAGATTTCTGCGAAAAGTATAAGGATGTATCGAACTTCGATTATTATGGATTGAACAACTACCAATATGTGTTCATGTATGATTATTACAACGGCGAAATTCAATATGATCCATCGATTGTTTCAGTAGTTACGATCGATATCGAGTGTGCAGCTGATGAGGGATTCCCCGATATTCAGAAGGCTGACAAGGAAATTACAGCTATTACTCTGCGCAAGAATGGCAAGAACGTTGTGTTCGGCTGTGGTGAGTTTGTTACATCTGACGAAAAGACAAATTATATCCGTTGTAAAGATGAGTTTGAACTACTTGATAAGTTTGTCAAGGTGTGGAATCATCCTACTTGGAAACCAGATGTTGTTACTGGATGGAATATCGAGTTCTTCGATATCCCGTATACAGTCAATCGTATCAAAAACATACTTGGTAGCGAATATGCTAAGAAGCTTTCGCCATGGGGTATCCTTGATGAGAAGGAAGTCGAATTTAAAGGTAAGAAAAATCAAACATTCAGCCCAGCTGGTATTGCTGTTTTGGATTACTATCAACTGTATCGCAAGTTCAGCTTCGGTAATCAAGAGAGCTATAAGCTAGATTATATTTCCCAGATTGAATTGGGCGAGAAGAAAATTGACTACTCTGAGTATGGTTCATTGCTCGAGTTGTATAAGAATAACTTTCAAAAGTTTATTGAGTATAATATCTATGACTGTGTGCTTGTTGATCGTCTTGATGAGAAGCTGAAATTTATTGAACAGGTGATGGCGCTAGCATATGATGCTAAGGTAAACTATCATGACACTATGACTACTGTTCGTCCATGGGATGTTATCATTCATAATTATCTCTTGGATCGCCGTATTGTTATTCCTCAGTTCAAAAAGCAGTCAGTTGATCAAGCTCTAGTTGGTGGTTATGTTAAGGAGCCAAAGATTGGATTGTCCAAGTGGGTTGTATCGTTTGACTTGACATCACTATATCCTAGCCTGATTCAACAGTACAACATTAGCCCAGAAAAAATGATAGACAAAAAAACTGTTAAAATAATGATTGCAAAAGAGAAAAAAAGAAGAGGTTTGACCTAAATACTCTGTAAAAGGAGTATTATTATGAATTATCTAAAACATTATATTGCTTTGATGAGAAAAGCAAAATACAGAATCATTGATGAGAATAACACATACGAAAAACACCATATTTTTCCAAAATCCATATATGGTGAAAACACAAATCTTGTCAATCTTACATGTAGAGAACATTACATAGCACATAAATTGCTTTGGAAAGCATTTAAGAAAAGATATGGGTGGAAACATCAAAAAACTAGAAAAATGGCATCAGCTTTTCATATAATGATTTATGGTAAAGGTGATACATATAGACCATCGTATAACAATTCCTTTTTGTATGAATCAGCGCGAAAGGCTGTGTATGAAGCCAGAAAAGGAAAAGAAAGAAATGACATGATAGGCAAATCATATTTTGGTGCGAAAGAAGAAACAATAAAAATTGGCATAGAAAAAATGAGGTCGAAAAAGATAGGAATGAAAATAAATTATCCTAAAAACAGAAAATCTCAACCTTGTTCTGCCGAAAAATCACATAAAATATCAGAATCAAGAAAAAAAACTAAAGAAAAGTTTTGTTCTATGAGTAAACAAGAGTTTGACCAATGGTTATCGAGACAAAATTATTATGCAAAAGATGGTAGAGTCAATTCAAATATTTCTAGAGCTATAAAATGGAGAAATGATATTGTTTGAAAATGTGTCTGATGAACAATTGCTGATTTTTGAAAATATCATCGATGGTTTCAATCCCGAATATGTTGTAGAAAATTTAAAAAAAATTCCTGAAATCGAAGGATATTCTTCAACAGCAAATGGTTGTTTATATAAAAATGATTCTCACGGGTTTTTGACTTCTCTTATGGAAAAACTGTTTAATGACAGAATTAAATATAAAAAATTGATGTTAGAATCTCAACAAAGATACGAACAATCAAAAAGCAAAGAAGATGAAAATCTTGTTGCTAGATATAAGAATTTTCAAATGGCTAAAAAAATTCAACTCAACAGTCTTTATGGTGCACTATCAAACCAATGGTTCAGATGGTTCAATTTCGATAATGCAGAATCTATAACAACTTCTGGACAAATAACAATTATATACATTGCAAATAAAATGAATGAATATATGAATAAAATCTGTAAAACTAAAGATGTTGATTATGTAATCGCATCTGATACAGATTCGATTTACGTCACGTTTGAGAAGCTTATCCCAGCTAACTCTGACGAGCTTGAAGCTGTAAAGCTTATTGATCAGTTCTGTGAAAAAAAGATTCAGCCATACCTAGACTTTTGTTATGATGAACTTGCTGGAATGATGAATGCTTATCAGCAGAAGATGCAAATGAAGCGTGAAACTATCGCCAACAAAGGTATTTGGCGTGGTAAGAAGATGTATATTCTTAATGCTTGGAACGTGGAAGGCGTACAGTATGATAAGCCGAAGCTGAAAATTCAAGGTATTGAAGCTGTTCGTTCATCAACTCCTCATGCATGCCGTGTGAAGATTAAGGAAGCTCTGTCTCTTATTATGAATGGTTCTGAGCTTGATCTACAAACATTCGTCACAAACTTTCGTAACGAATTTATGAATTTACCTTTCGAAGATGTAGCATTTCCTCGTGGTGTCAAGGGTATGACTAAATACGCTGGCAAACGTGAGATATATATCAAGGGCACTCCTATTCATGTAAAGGGTGCACTGATGTTTAATTCTTTGTTGAAAATTAACAACATCAAAACTATTCCACCGATTCAAGATGGCGACAAGATTAAGTTCGCCTATCTGAAAGAACCTAATCCTATTGGCGATACTGTTATTGCAACTCCTGATGAATTGCCAAAGGAATTTAAACTTGATAAGTACATTGATCGTGAAATGCAGTTCAGTAAAAGCTTTGTAGAACCATTACGTTCCATCACAGAAGTTATCGATTGGGAAGTTGAACAGAGAGCAACATTGGAGGATTTCTTTGGCTAAAAAAAAGAAAAACAAAAAATTAACTCTTAATCAACTTGATAAAATGTCTTTTGAAAAAAGAGAAAAATATAGAGAAAAAATGAGGAAAGAAGCAGTAACCACTAAATCTTTTAGAACGCCACAATCGTTCGGTGCTGCAAGTAAATGTGTTTCTTTATCTATTGAAGAATATTTGTCATATTCTCCTAATCCAGAAACTGTAAGGATTATAAAAAATGAAAATAATTGAAGACAACGATTTTGGTTTTTCATTTGCACACACTGAAGAATTGGAAGCACAATCTCGTGCGCTTGCAGATGATAAAGTGCAGGGTTTGAAAAATATGATCATGCCTCTACTCAATAACCTTATGAAGAATCCTGAGAAGGATACAATCGTTTGGCCAGATAGAGAAAAGAAAATTAAAGCGTTTATCAAAAAGATGGACGACTACATTAGTTCTTGACAACTACTGTAATGTACGGTATAATATATTATGCTAAGGGATTGGTTCATTTATAGAAATCCACACACTAAAGGAAATAATATGTCGCTTAAAGATCGCCTTATAAAAAATAGCACCATAGACCTAACCGCTACTCTTGAAAATTCAAAAGTCTTTACCAAGAAGGATATGATTCCAACCTCTGTACCAATGATCAACGTAGCATTGTCTGGATCAGTTGATGGAGGTATCACTCCTGGTCTGACCATGCTTGCTGGACCATCTAAGCATTTCAAAACTGGTTTCGCTCTACTCCTTGCATCTGCATTTTTGAAGAAGTATAATGATGGTATCGTATTATTTTATGATTCTGAGTTTGGTACTCCTCAGTCTTATTTTCAAACGTTTGGTATTCCTTTTGATTCTGTGGTTCATACTCCCATCACAGACATCGAGGAGCTGAAGTTTGATATTATGCAGCAGATGAAGGAATTGAATCGCGATGATCATGTGATGATTGTTATCGATTCAATTGGTAATCTTGCTTCGAAGAAAGAAGTTGAAGATGCTCTTGATGGTAAGAGCGTTGCTGATATGACACGAGCCAAGCAGCTAAAGTCATTGTTCCGTATGATTACACCACATCTTTCATTGAAGGATATTCCTATGGTTGTAATCAATCATACCTATAAGGAAATTGGCCTCTATCCGAAGGATATTGTTGGTGGCGGTACTGGTTCCTATTATGGATCAGACAACATCTGGATCCTTGGCCGTCAGCAGGAAAAGGATGCTGATGGCATCAGTGGGTATCATTTCGTAATTAATGTGGAGAAGTCACGTTATGTTAAGGAAAAGTCTAGAATTCCTATCACTGTTTCATTCGAGGGAGGTATTAATCGCTGGTCTGGCTTGCTCGATGTCGCTCTTGATGGTGGCTACATTGTTAAACCTAAAAATGGATGGTATGCTACGGTGGATAGAGATACTGGCGAAGTTCGTCAGCCCTCAATGAGAGCTGGTGATATTGTAGACAATAAGAAGTTCTGGATGGATATGTTTTCTGATACTGACTTCGCGAAGTATATTGAAAACAAGTACAAGATGGCAACTGGCGCTATTATGGAGACTGATAATGACGATAACGAGCAATGATGTTTGGACAACTCTGTCAACTGTTTGGAGCGATGACCGTTCAAAGAAAGCAAATGTCAATGTTGACAGAGCACGTTGCTGTTATTTCGTTGACTACTTTGAAGAAGAATGCTGCATCAAATCAGTAGCATATCCAGGCAAAAGCCTACGTTGGGCAGAAGATTGCGCTGAAAATTTCACAATGGGTATTTTGAATGTACAGCAAACAGCCTAGCTCAGTAAAGTATGATTATAGCACTCGACCATTGAAAGCAACAATGGTCGAGTCTGAAGAAATTTATGCACGTAACGTAGGGATGGATGATTGGAAATGGCGATTGAAACTACGATTCTTAGTAACTTGGTATTCAATGAAGATTATGGTCGCAAGGTTATTCCGTTCCTCAAAGACGACTACTTTACAAATCAACAAGATAGAATTATCTTCAAACTCATCGCCGAATACGTAAACAAGTACAATGCGTTTCCTTCCAAGGAAGCATTGGCTATTGATCTTACACAAAAGGATGGTATGGGTGAAGAAACATTCAGACAAGCGTGTTTGGTCGTCAGCGACCTCAAACAAGACCCAGAAACCAAAATTGATTGGCTCATGGACCAGACAGAGAAATTCTGTCAGGACAAAGCAATCTATAATGCGATCATGGCGTCAATCGGGATTCTTGATGACAGCACTGGGAAAACCTCAAAGGGCAGTATACCTCAAATCCTTTCGGACGCACTTGCTGTATCGTTTGACACACACATTGGTCATGACTTCCTTGAAGATGCGGATTCACGCTATGACTTCTACCACGCCAAGGAAGTTAAGCTCCCGTTCGATCTTGAGTACTTCAACAAAATCACTAAGGGCGGGTTGCCTCGTAAAACGCTCAACATATGCCTAGCGGGTACTGGCGTAGGTAAATCATTGTTTATGTGTCATTGTGCAGCATCTAATCTTGTAAGTGGCAAGAATGTGTTGTACATTACGTTGGAGATGGCGGAAGAAAAAATTGCAGAACGTATTGACGCAAACCTGCTTGATACAACCATTGATCAATTAGCACTATTGCCTAAGGATGTCTACGATAAGAAAGTTCAGCGTGTTCGTGGTAAAACCAATGGTAAGCTGATTGTCAAGGAATATCCTACAGCATGCGCAGGGTCTGCTAACTTCCGTCATCTTCTCAACGAACTTCAACTGAAAAAGAAATTTGTTCCAGACATTATTTACATTGATTATCTAAATATTTGTATGTCATCAAGGATTAAAAATGGAGCCAACGTCAATAGTTATACCCTTGTCAAGGCAATCGCAGAAGAGTTACGAGGTCTCGCAGTGGAGTTTAATGTCCCTGTCGTCAGTGCGACTCAAACAACTCGAAGCGGATATTCGAACAGCGACTTGGGATTGGAAGATACATCAGAATCCTTTGGACTCCCAGCCACAGCTGATTTTATGTTTGGGATTCACTCCAACGAAAAGTTGGAAGCAGTCAATCAAATTATGGTTAAGCAGCTCAAGAATCGCTATAATGACCCAGGGATGCATCGTAGGTTTGTTGTTGGCATTGATCGTGCAAAAATGCGTCTCTATGATGTAGAAGAATCAGCTCAGGATTTAGTTGATGATGGACCAGTTATGGACAATGGTAAGTTTATGAACGAAGATACAGAACGTAATAAGAAAGTAAGCAAGTTCGATAAGGCTAAGTTTGCGGGGTTCAAATGAATATTGAAGATATTGATTACGACATCAAGCTACTCGTTACTGAATGGGTGATGAAGCATATTGTCGAACACGCTCAGGAAGGCGGTTCGTACAGATACCTGATCTATAATCGTCTTCGGTTTAGTGCTGATGCATATGTTCCTCTGTGTGCAGATGGTCTTACTATTTCCAATGAGTTTGATTTAAACTTGAGGGAAAATATTCGTGAAGCTGTTGTTGAAAACGATATGAGCAAGATCAAAGATATCATTGGCCTTTGTGATGTTGAGGGATGCGGCGACTATATTTCATCTGGATTTCCTACAGATAATGGATACCGTCGTACTTGTAGCAAGCATTATATGGAGTATAAGAATGAGCAAGCGTAAGATGACATATAACCTCGTTGAAGGTCAGGATAAAACAAAGTATGATGTATTCGAAGAAACAACTCATCAGGTAATTAAGTCATTCCCCGGCGATAAATTTCTTGAAGCAAGAGCTTTTATGCGTCATTTAAACCTTGGTGGTGGATTCGATTCTTGGACACCATCTTTCTTTTTAAAAAATATTTTTGCAAAGTAGAAAAAAACTTATACTCTTTGTATAAATAATCTCAGAAATGATATGTATTACGTTATAACGTATGAGGCACGAGGCTTATTAGGCTACGGAATAGTTGAGAGAAAACGGTGGGGTTCCGCTCAACCATATCTATCTGTTTTGGGGGAGGATCGAAAGGTCCTCCCTTTTTCATTTACTTTTTGTATAAATAGGTTAATATAGAACTATGGAAAGAAAAATGATTTCATTTAAAGAACACAAACTGATTGAGATGTTAGATCCAAAACATCCAACTCTTCATGCATTCGATATTGATGAAACTTTATTCACTCATGATAATTCTAAGGTTCGAGTGCATGTAAAAGATCCTCATGGTAATAGAGTACAAACTCTTACCAACCAAGAATTTAACACACATCAGCTGCCTCCTGGTCATAGCTATGATTTCCATGAGTTCAAGTCAGCTGATTTATTTGATAAATCGGCTCATCCTATTCGTAAGATGATTGCTAAAATGAAAGCTATACATAAGCATAATAAAAATGTAGAATTATTAACTGCTCGTTCTGATCTT
>Ga0214170_1000518_pt1 | contig 13275 bp, 11 predicted proteins | sample TroBogEpilimnion_2_FD_153008 | JGI IMG/M metagenome (GOLD analysis project Ga0214170, IMG submission 153008) | Freshwater microbial communities from Trout Bog Lake, WI - 27JUN2007 epilimnion | ecosystem: Environmental > Aquatic > Freshwater > Lake > Epilimnion/Euphotic zone | place: Trout Bog... | reverse complement strand
CCCTGTGTAGATGTTTTAAAAGTATTAGATGATGGAATTCCTGATGCAGTAATAGTGCTTGTAGTTCCAGTTAAAAAATTACCATTATTATCAAAAATACCTCTAGGATTACCATCACCATCAGATAACACAATGTAGTTACTTGATGTACGGATGTCTAAGCCACCTTGATTGCCTGAATAGTTACCAATAATGGTATTTTTAGCACCAGAAGTTACTAAATAGCCAGAACCAGAACCACCAAAAAAGCTATTATAAGAACCTGTTGTGTTTTGACCTGTTTGATAACCAAAATAAGCAACGCTGTTACCAGTCGTATTTGAATACCCTGCTTGATAACCTACTGCGGTGTTGCTAGATGCGGTGGTGTTTGAGGCTAAAGCACCTGTACCAAATGCGGAGTTATACGAACCTGTTGTGTTGCTATACAAAGCGGCTAATGCTGTACCATCATAACCACCCATTGCTGTATTGGATGTACCTGTTGTATTAAGCCTTAATGCAGAACGACCAAGAGCGGAGTTTCCATTTCCTGTAGTAGCATAACCAACTTGGAAACCAACAAAAGTGTTATATGAGGCTGTTGCTCCTGTGTAACCAGCTTGGAAACCGATGGCTGTAAGTTCACCAGTTGTATTAGAATATGCCGCTTGATAACCTACTGCTGTGTTATTAGATGCTGTTGTGTTGTTGTATAGAGATTGTGAACCAACGCTTGTGTTATATGAACCAGTAGTATCAGAAATTAAAGAATTATCTCCAACTGCCACATTGTTTGTACCTGTTGCTATTGTGGTATTGGCAGCGAACGCTTGATAACCTAAAGAAGTATTGTAATTTCCATTATTAAAGTAACCAGCAGACCTACCAATAAATGTTGAATTGCTTCCTGTCGTATTGTTATAGCCAGATTGTTGTCCTACAAATGTATTAACTGTACCAGTAGTGTTGCTATATCCTGCTATATGCCCTATAGCTGTATTGTTAGAAGCAAAGGTGTTTGCTTGTAATGCTTGTCTACCTACAGCTACATTATAAGAACCTGTTGTATTACCATACAAAGAACCTGAACCTATTGCGGAGTTATATGCTCCTGTTGTATTTGCTTGAAGTGAATTAAATCCAAAAGCATCATTATAAGAAGCTGTAGTATTTGACAAAAGTGCATAAGTTCCTACAGCAGTATTATTTTGACCTGTCGTATTAGTTGTAAGTGCCTGTGTACCTATACCCACATTTTGTGAGCCTGTAGTGTTGCTATACAAAGCCTGATAACCAAAAGCCTCAATTGGACTTGCTGTTGTAGAACTATATGCCGCTCTATAACCTACTGCTGTGTTATTTGATGCAGTTGTGTTTTGCCCTAATGCAGAATTTCCAACAGCTGTGTTATATGAACCTGTTGTATTTGATTGCAAAGCACCATAAGAAGATGAATCTCCAGAACCAAATGCAGAATTGGACTGCCCTGTAGTATTTGCATAAAGTGCACCACGACCAAAAGCACCGTTTTGTATTCCAGTTGTATTTGAATATAAAGAACGCCATCCAAAAGCATCCAAACTACCTGTTGTATTGCTATACCCCGCCTGATAACCAACAGCAGTGTTGTTAGATGCTGTGGTGTTTGCTTGAAGTGCTAATTCACCAAAAGCGGTGTTATTAGAGCCAGTTGTGTTTGATTGCAAAGTAGCATAACCAACGGCTTCGTTTGAACCGCCAGTTGTGTTTGCAAATAAAGCAGAAGTTCCAATAGCAATTAGTCTGCTACCGCTTGTGTTTGTTTTGCCAGCTTGGTAGCCAATGAAAACGCCACCTGACGAATCTGTATTGTTATAACCAGCTTGATAACCAATAGAAACCACATTATTACCACTATTGCTATTGCCAGCTTGAACGCCAAAAACAGCACTATTTGTGCCACCACCTAATCCAATAGTAAGACCATGAATAGATGCGTCATTCGCAGTTGTTAAAGTAGTGCCATTAAATGTTAAATTACTCGATTGTGCAATTGCTGATGTGCTAGATGCATAAAATATTTGATTAGCAGTAAACGCAGTTAAACCTGTACCCCCTGAAGAAGTTCCAAGTGTACCTGCCAAAGTAACTGCTCCTGCTGTTGCAGTAGAAGGAGTTAATCCTGATAAAGATGTTTGAAAGCTAGTTACTTCACCTGTACCATTAACTGCAATAGTAATTCCACCTGATGAATTAGTAATTGCTATACCTGTTCCAGCAGTTAAAGTAGCTGATGTATAGCCTGTTCCATTACCAATTAATAAAGCACCATTCGCAGGAGTTGTTGTAATGCCTGTACCACCATAGCCAGTTCCAATGGTTGATCCATTCCAAGTACCAGTAGATACTGTTCCTAAATTAGAAGTAGTAGCTGTTAAAGTTGAAAATTTACCTGTTGTGGGAGTTGTAGCACCAATCGTTGTGCCATCAATAGTCCCACCTGAAATTGTCACATTAGTAAAAATACCTGATGTTCCAGCCTTAGTAGCTAAAACCTGAACAACTCCATTATTATCTTTATAGAATAACTTGCCATCAGTATAGTTGATCGCTAATTCACAACCACTTGAGCTAGTTACTAAATTAGAAGCAGAAGGAGTATTTCCTGTAGTGCCACTTCCATAAATTTCGATAGGAGTAAATCCAGTTTGTGCCATGTCAATTCCTTATCATATTTAAAAACTTCCACCTTGGATTCCACTCGATGCTACTAAAGTAGTGAATTTTCCTGAACTGGGAGTTGTATTTCCAATTGCTACATTATCCATTGTGCCACCAGTAATATCAACAAAATTGGCATTTTGTATAGACATTGTTCCTAGTCCACCAATAGCAGTATTAGGTATCTGTGTTGATGCTGTCATAGCACCTGTACCATTCCCATAAACATAACCAGTTAAACTATTATTTCCAGTTCCCCCACTTGATGCCCCCAATGGAGTTGATAAAGATAATGAATTTAGCGTTAAAGTATTTGTTACACTTAAACTATTAACTGTTAGCTGTGTGCCATTAAATGTAAGGTTAGGGCTAGATTCTAATAATCCACCTGCTCCAGCATAAACAATTTGACCATTGGTTAAACTCCCATTGGTAATACTTGCTGTACTAATTGATCCTATGGAAGCTGAAGAAGCTGTTAAAGTTCCAATGTTTAAACTGGTGCTGACAAAGTTGCCATTGTAGACAACATTATTAACATCATTCAACCATTGAGCATAAATGACTGTTTCATAATTAATAAAGTTTGTGGAATTAGTCATTAAAAACTTCCCCCAGCTACAGATCCAAAAGTAGGTGCTGATGTGCCATTTGATATTAGAACTTGACCTGCTGTTCCTGCTGAAGTATATCCTTGTGTCGTTGAGGATGCTCCATAAACTACACCACCTTGAGTTGGTGCAGTTGATATTCCTGTACCACCTCTATTATAAGCAATGACATTACCATTCCATGTTGCAGAAGTTATTGAACCTGCATAATCAAAAGTATTAGTAGACCATGAAACATTACTTGGTGCTAAATTATGATAATCCCAAGAACCGGCAGAGCTTGAATTGCTTAATAAAGTAATAACAATAAATGCACCTGATTGCGTTGTGCATACTGTTGTTCCTGAATTATTTTTAACTACAATTGTTCCTGAAGTTTGATTGTTATTAAATGTAAATACAGCACCATTAGGCAAAGTTGTTGCATCAGGCAACTGAATAGTTTGTCCACCTGAACCTGTAATAGTCCAGTTTTGAACTGATGATGCAGTTAATACAGTAGTTGTGCCAGTAGCACTTTGACTTGTAAATCCTTCAAAAACACAGTTTGCATTAATATTTGCATTGGCATCTCTTAATACGACAGAATTTGCACCACTAGAACTAACAACACCTGTTCCACCATTGCTTACTGCAAGAGTGCCACCTAAAGTAAGAGTTCCACTTGTAGTAATTGGTGAACCAGTAAAACTTAATCCAGTTGTACCACCTGATGCACTTACTGAAGTTACAGTACCACCAGTACCAGTTGCATTTATTGTTATTGCTGTAGAACCATTATAGGTAGTTCCTGAGCTAAAATTAACTCCAGTTCCAGCAGTTAAATTAAATAAATTACTACCTAGTGATACACCTGAAATAGTGCTATTTGCCAACTGAGCATTAGTGATTGTGCCACTCAATGCTGTAGTGGGTATAGTAGTTGAAGCTGTTACATTGCCAGTTGTATTATTGGCATACATATAACCAGTTAAGCCTGTTACTGCTAAATTGGTTGTTGTTAAATTGGTAAACGATTCGCTAGTAGAACCCGGTATTTTTTGCCATACGCTATTTTCAAAAATAGCCCAATCACCAACATTCCAATTTGATACACCATTTAAAGTAGTGTTACCAGCTACAGATACAACATAGTAATATCCAGCAGTTCCTACAGAAGATGTCAAAGTTGGAGTATTAGTAGAAGCGTTCCATACTCCTTGATAAGAAGGAGCATTAGTAGCTTGTGTACTTACTGAAGTAACAATACCTTGTGAATTAACTGTTAAAACTGGAATAACTGATGCAGATCCATAAGTACCTGAAGTTACTCCACTTGAAGGCAAATCAGCATTAACTAAAGATCTAAAGTTAGGAACTCCAGCAGTTCCATTAGGAGAAGCCAATACATAATTAGCTGTTTTAGATGCGTAAGGGTTTTGTGTATCACCATATCCTGAAGATAAACTTACAGTAGTAGCACCACTGGTTGTGCTTGCAGATACAGGAGATGTACCTGTGACTGATAAAACACCAGTATTTGCAATTGTTATTGCTGTTGAACCATTATATGAAGTACCTGATAATCCTGTACCAATCGTTAAACTTGCAAGATTAGAACCTAGGGAAATCCCTGATATGGTTGAATTAGTTAATTGACTATTAGCAATACCACCTAAAGTTCCACCCAAAGTTAATGAACCACTAGATGTTACTGTACCAGTTAAAGTAATACCATTAACTGTTCCTGTTCCTGAAACGCTGGTAACAGTTCCTTGAGGATTAGAAGCAGTCGTAATATTGGTTACTCGACCATAAGTATCTACAGTTACCACTGGAATTAAAGTAGATGATCCTGTAGTTCCAGCAGTCACAACACCTGAAGCAAGATCAATAATAGGAGTTGTGCCACCACTTGATGTAATTCTTCCAGTTGTACCACTAACTGAAGTGACATAAGTTCCTGATGGTTGTTTACTATTAAAAGTATTCCAATCAGTAGAAGATAAATATCCATTAGTAGTGCTACTTGCTTGGCTAATACTTATTGCTGGAGTAGTTGTTCCATTGGTTACACTAATAGGTGCAGTAGCAGTTACAGAAGTGACTGTACCAACATTTGTAGAACCACCTAAACTAACAGCAGTTCCATTAATCGTAATAGAACTATTGGCTAATTGAGCATTGGTAATTGTGCCACTAAGAGCAGTTGTAGGAATAGTTGTAGATGCTGAAATAGCACTTGATCCATTCGCATAAATATAGCCTGTATAGTTTCCTAAAGTAACTGTGCTATTAGCTGATAAAGTAGTAAATTTAGCTGTTGATGGTGTTGTAGAACCTATAGGAGTATTATCTAAACTATCAATAGTAAGAGATACACCTTGAATTGTTCCACCAGTAATGGCTACACTATTTGCATTTTGGGTACTCATTGTGCCCAAGCCTGAAACTTGTGTATTACTAATCGCTATAGAAGTTGTTGTTGCATTAGTCAATTGACCTTCAGCATTAACTGTAAATGTTGCTACAGATCCAGCAGATCCATAAGATCCTGCTGTAACAGTAGTTGGTGTTATAGCAATTGTTACTGGAGCAGAGCCATTAAAGGATGTTCCTGATAGCCCAGTTCCAATGGTTAAAGTATTAGGTGTTTGTGCTGTGACTGTAGTTGATCCACCTAATGCAACAAGATTTCCATTAATGGTAATACTCGAATTGACTAATCCTGAATTGGGAATATTTGTGAAAGTATTGGTAGAACCACTAATGGAAACTCCTGCTAATGTAGTTAGGGTATTCCCTAATGCTACATTCGTTGAACCAATCGTAATGGATGAATTGGTTAAACCTGAATTGGGTATAGTTGCATTAATCTGACTAGGTGCAATACTAATAGGTGTATTCGATACGCTAGTAATTTGACCTTGAGGATTGATAGATAAAGTAGGTACTGAAGTTGCTGTTCCATAAGTACCTGAAACAACTCCTGTAGAAGTAATGCTAAATTGTGTTCCTGCTAGAGTAAGCCCTGTACCTGCTGTATAAGTTCCATAACCTGAGAATTGTGTCCAAATAATTGGAGTAACATTAATTGTTCCAATTTCAGGAGCTATGACATTCCAACCTGTGTTGGCATATAAAGTACCATTTTGAACAAAAGTAGCAGAGCCCGGTACTTGTGACCAAACTGCCATATCACCAGCACGAACCCAAGCAGTAGTAGAAGCTACATAAATACCATTGTAAGCATTGTTAAATTGATTTTTAACAAGAATCCTATCACCAGCTAAAGTTGTATATCCATCAATAACTTGCAATCCTGAAAGCGTAATATTTGCTGTAGTAGCTACTTGACATTCAGCTTTAAATACACCTTGAGATACAGAATCAACATAAGCCTTATTTGCTAGATCAGTACCATTAATAGGAGAAGTTATAACTTGTCCTGTAATGGTAGACATATTATTAAAAACTGGAGAATAATAGCCATTGTCTAAACCATAAAGTTGAGCAAAAGCATTTCCAGTTCCAGCAGTCATCATATTGATGACAAAATCACCTTGATTCCAAGCTCTTGCAACTGTACCTTCTTGACCTCTAGCAACAGTTAAAACATCACCAGTAATATTGGTACAAGAAATAATTTCAGTAATTAGTCCACTTAATGCACTGACAATTGTTAAAGTAATAGATTGATTAGTAGATGGTGCAGGGAAATATGTTCCTGTACCACTTGCAACTGTAATAGTTGTTTGGGTGCTTGTGATAGGTAACGCTAATGTGGTTTGTGCCTGATTAGCGAATAATAAAATGGACATAAAGCTCCCAAAAGGCTACAAAATACTATAAGTATCGTTAATTGCTCCAGTAAATTGTATCGCACTTACAGGGAAATTCAAGACATAATATATTTGTCCTGTGAGTGTTTGTGTAGGAGTTACTGCTGGATAAAAATTAGTTCCATCCATTGATAATTGAATTGCACGACCACCAGCACTTGAATTTAAAACAATCGTTGCTGGAGTTGTTAAAGCATTAGTAATAGGAACTATAGCAGTAGTAGCTGATAATGTTCCTGTGATTGGACTACCATAATTGAATGACATAAATTCTCCTTAAATAGTTACACCTACAGTATTTGTTCCACCAGTTAATACACTCCAGTTACTTCTTACTTGACCAGTTGCATAAGCATATCCTGAATCACCGGGTGCACCACTTCCATAGCTTCCTGTTATATAAACAGTAGATGCTCCATCCCAATAACCAGTGATATAACCAAGCCAATAAATGCCATCACCAAATCTATTATCTTGTGCTCCTGATAAAACTCCACCAGTCGGCCCTATTGAGTAACCATTTCCTGTTGAAGATGATGGAACTGTCTGAGATACAACTCCACTTGGATTTGAAGTTACTACAGTATTTGCTGAACCAAATTTTATAAATTGAGAGCAAGCATAGGCTGTTAATGGTGAAACTTGTTGCCCACTGGTGTAATACCAAACAGTTGCATATAAGCCCCAACCTAGCGGCCCATATATGTAATCGACTGTCCAACCTGCTCCATCATTGGATTGATCACCACTGGTTCTTTGATCATAATTCCAATTATGTTGTTGAGGAACTCCAACAAAATCACCTAATGAAATAATGCCACTTGTAGGAACAGTATTAGGATAAACACCTGCTCCCATAATTGATCCATTTTGATAATAACTATTTAAACTGATAGGAGAACTTGCTCCACCAAAAATAGATTGTAAGTTGGCTAAAGATAAACTCATTATGGTGTTCCAAAAGCAGTGACATTACTTGCAACAATTAAACTACCATTTTTATCTAAAGATAAAATAGGATTTCCATTGTAAGCAATATAGAGTTTATAGGTAGGAGCACCTACAGTATAAATACTAAATAAATTAGGTAAGGTTACTGTTCCACTAAAGGTAGGATTTAAAAGTGGAGCATAGTTAGCTAATGCACTTACTAAAAAAGCTGTAGTAGATATTTTTGTACTATTATCTCCAAAAGTAGGAGTTGGTGCAGTTGGTGTTCCAGTAAAAGCTGGAGAGTTTAAAGGTGCATAAGTAGTTAAATTTACAGCAATATCAGTTAAAACCCAAGCTGATAAAGCAGAGCTATAAACTAAAGAAATTGGATAACCAGCAACAGGAATATCACCTGATGCTAAAGCAATATTATTGCCTTTAACAATAGGCACTGAACTTTGAACTGTTGATCCTAAAGTTAATACTAAAGTACAAGCTCCAGTATTAGGAGCAGAAGCTCTTAAATAAATAGCCATTCCATCAGGAACAGTAGTTAAATTACTAGGAATGGTTGCAGTTAAAGCATTTGCTGTTCCACCAGCCACAGCGTATCCATAAGTATTAGCTTGATATTGTTCAGATTGAACTAAATCAGTCATTACACCAGCAGTATCAAAGTGACCAACAATATCACCAGTATTAAAAGCTAAAGCTGTAGTTCCTTCTTGACCTCTTTGAACTGTTAAAGTATCACCACTTCGAGCAGTACAGTTACAAATTTCATAAACTAAAACAGAGGTTGCACTATTTAAAGTGACTTTAAATTGTTGTCCTGTTGTTGGATTTGGAAACTGTGAGCCTGTACCTGATGCAACAGTAATGGTGGTTTGTGTACTGGTTATATTGGAAGCTAAAGTGGTTTTAGCGTTATTAGAAAATAACTGAATCGTCATAAAAACTCCTTAATAAACCACAGTATAAGTATACTGATATGGTACATTTAAAACACCATATTGTATAGCTGATTGCAAAATTGGTGATACAGGTAAATTAGGTATTGTTATTGTAATTCCATTCGTTGTAGGATAAGTTACACTAATGTTATACAAATCAGCAATATCAGGTATATCAGTTCCATTTACACCATATAAAAATCTTGCTACCCTTCTTTTTAACCAAGGTGTAGAGTATTGAAACCCATCACCTTTATAAAAATTCCAAGTAATCATTCTTTGAAAATAATCATCAGTAATTGTATAAAAATTAGTAGGTGTATTTAATACATTTTCATTAAAAGGTAAATAATCATAATTAAATGTATCGTATGAACCTATAGGACTAAATGTGCTGGTATTTGATAAAGAAGGTCTTTCCATACCATACAAACTAAATGCAACCCAATCTAATAATGGGGTAGTCATTTTGGTATAAATAGGTAAATTTAAATTATTTGTTTTATCTAAATAACTTTGTGCAGTTGTATTATAAGCATCAAAAAATGGTTGCAAATATTGAGTTGTATCAAGTCTTTGATATTGCTGATATAAATAAGCAGGTAAGGTAGTAGTAATCATACTTTATTGATAATTACGCTTGTAGTTGCTGTTGATCCAGCAGTTGTATTGTAATATCCTTCTACATCGCCTAAATACAAATGCGTACCAGTAATAGGAGATACAGCAGATCCAGCTATATAAACAGTTACAGATATATTTGAAATTAAATTAGTAGGCAAAACACTAGCTACTGATGTTTCAAATATACTTTCAATTTCATATAAATTAATAGGCTGACCAACATAAATATTATTAATGTAATTAATAATTGCTGGTTGAGCCAAGGATACAATAGATGCATTAGAAGCCACATTGGTTGCTTGAGAACTCCAATTTAAAGTAATACCAGTTTGTTGAACCACTGGATTTACAAAAATAATATTATAAGTATCAGGATAATTATTAATCGTTACAGTGACATTCCTTGTACTGGAAACTGTTGATCCTACCAAAGAAGATATATCAGGTACAGAATTAAAAATTGCATTGGCTATTTGATAAGGATCTGCACTGCCACCACAAATAATTTCCCATTGATTTGTTGCTACATTTCTGACAGATACTAAATTAGGCTGAACTCCACTGACATTTAATAAAACTGTTTTAATAAATGCTGGAACTCCTTGTGCTGTTGATAATCCAGCTTGAATAACTTGAGCTTGATAGGATTGAATAGTTTGTGCTGTAGCTCCAGCAGTACCGGGGTTTATATTGGTACAAGTTAAAGTAATCCCTGAAGGCACAGAAGTAATTAAAGTAGTGACTGTACCAGCAGGAACAGCCCAAGATCCTGAAGAAATCGCTAAACAATATAATGCAGGGCTTTGACCTGTATTGCCAATAATTCCCCCATCTTGAACTGTATATTGATGTGTACCATCAGATACAACAAAACCAATTGGAATCACAAAACCAGCACTACCAGTAAAAGTTACATAGACAGAAGTATTTGATCCTTGTCCTTGTGCTACACCATAAACTGCACCTAATTCATACAAGATAAATGGATTGGCTGTATAGGGTGAAATTGAGTTCACTAAATCAACATAGGCTTGATCTTGAATGACTACAGCACCTGCGGCTGTTGATGCCATATCTTCAATAAGAGAACCCGGAAGATTGGCAGTAAGCCCCGGACTTAAAGCAGTAGCGGCAGAAATTTCAGCATTTAAAAGATCTGTTGGACTTGCAGGAATAGCTCCTGCTGTGGTTAAAGTTGCCATATATTAACTCGCTACAGTAGTTTGAATTGTTGTACCATTTTGAAATATTGCACTTATATTATAGGTTGGGTTTACAACATTTTGCTGTTTTATAATGCTTAAACTTGCAAAATAAGGAGCATATTGTTGCTGTGTTCTATTGATTGCAACATCAGGTGGTATTTGTGTTTGTACAGATTTTTGAGCAGGGATACCATAGTTTGCATAAAAAGGACTTTCATTCTCACTTAATCGCAAAGTTTGTGCAAGAGTAGCTAACCAAATATAAGAAGTTTCAGTTATTTCTACCCATTGTCCTTTTTCATTAACTCCATAAGATCTCATATTGGTGTTCCTGTATTTGATGTACCTGTTTGAACTCCTGAATGTTTATGCGTACTTCCTATTGATACTCCATTATTGGTAATAGTTCCAGTAGTATCAATATTACCAGTAACACTCATGGTGCTACCTGTACCACCACTAATATTAAATCCATCTTGACCTGTAATGCTACCTTTTACCAATAAATTATTATTCATTACAACATTTCCATCAATGGTTATACCAGTAGAATCAATTGTAATTTTGTTACTAGAATAAACCAATTCTATTTTGTCATTGCCTATTGTTGCTATAGCAGTCGTATTTGGAGAAGTAATAACAATTGAATTTAAATCAGTAGCAGTCCAATTTAAGTTTCCTACTGGAACAAAAACTAAAGCTCCTAAATTACTGGGTGGAATTAATGAGGGTAAACCAGTACCTAATCCAGTAATGTTTCCTATTTTTGTACTTGCTGAAATACAAATTCCAGTATCACCAACTTGAACAGGTATTCTAATATATTTACTACCAATAATAGGGCAAGTTATTTGAGGAAGGGTAGTTAAATCACCTGTATCTACTTCAAAATTAACAGTAACAATTGCATTAATTGGATCAACTTTAATAACTGAACAAGGATAAACTTGACCTAATTGTTCTTGATAGGCAGATATTTTCTGTTCAGCAAAATTATTTAATGAAACAGCAAAAGGAGTTTTTTGAGATGAACTCATATTAATTAATAGTAGTAGGCAAATTAGATGGAACTACACAATCAACAATTGTAACCCAGCTATTACCATCAGATTGTCTATTGTTTCCAACACTACGAACACGATTAATTTGGAAAACACCTTGAAACGATATATTATTTCTTTGTTGAGTATTAGCTGATTCGGCAGTATTTACGATGGGTGATTTACTTGGAAAAATAATGTAATTGCCAACTTGTAAATCTCCTCTCATTGTTAATTTTGCTTGAATAGTTACATAATCTATCCAAGTTAAATTGCCAATAATATCTTGAAAATCAACTATTACTGTTTTTTGAGTAACAAGTTCTTCCTGAGAAGCTGTGCCATCATTTAAGAAAAATCCTCTATTAGTAGCAACAATACCAACTCCAAGGTAATTAGGTAATTTTAAAATGTCTTTACTGGTTTGATTTAAATATTTATTAAAACTTTCTAAATTAGTATATTTTGCAGATTGTGTTTCAGTAGCAATAAGGTTAGGACTAATACCACCAAGAATAACTAATTCAAGTCCAGTATTTTTTTTGGGATAAGCCTTTTGTAATGTATTTTTAATAGCATCTTCTAAAAATGTACCCTTTTCCCAAGTAAAATCTAAATTGACATTAGCACTTGGACTAACAGTTGAATTGGTAATAACTAAATCTAAAGTGACGAGATTACCTTGCCAATTTGCATACGATTGCAATATAGATCCATTAATAACCAATCCTTGTTGTGCTGGATTAGCAAAGGGTAAACCTTTAGACATTCCTAATTTTATCTGAATACTTGCAAATAAATTATTTGTGTAATCAGGGTTTAAATTAGCTGACTGATTTAAATCTTCAAAGCTAATTCCATAAATTTTTACATACCCTAAACCTTGTGGTTGATAATTCCAAGATTGTGGAATATCAACATCTATTTTTAATGCTTGAGTATTATTCATCCCATTAGAATATAGCGTACTATAACTTAATGGTGTTCCACCTAATCCTGATTTTGGAACAATTGTAATATCGTAATATCTCATGGATTTATTTCAAAACTAGAACTGCTGACACGATAAACTAAGGTTGATGTTTTAAAATATCCAAACACTAAATTAATATCATAGTCATCAGGTGATCCTATAATAGGTCTACTGACAATCAAATTTCTTGAAGTATCGTAAATAGAAATATAGTATCTTGGTGAATATATATTCCAAGAACATACAGCTACATAAGTAACCCCATCTAATACAGGATTAAACTGAAAATTAGAAGTAGATTGAGGAGTAAATTGAATATAAGTTGTCATCAGAATGGATAGTATTGATCAACAGTTGGAGCAGAAGTTGGTGGAACATTATTCCATCCTGTACTTCCACCTAAATTGGGAACAGTAGGAGTACCATTTGTAAT